>Ga0105046_10000080_pt1 | contig 98523 bp, 79 predicted proteins | sample MAT03_FD_78385 | JGI IMG/M metagenome (GOLD analysis project Ga0105046, IMG submission 78385) | Freshwater microbial communities from Lake Fryxell liftoff mats and glacier meltwater in Antarctica - MAT-03 (megahit assembly) | ecosystem: Environmental > Aquatic > Freshwater > Ice > Liftoff... | reverse complement strand
TTGAAATCCAGGGAACGAATCCCAGACTCCCACGAAGCCCGCGCCATGAACTCCGACCTGATGCCCCAGTCCCGACGCTCATTCCTCGGCACTCTCACCACGGCCGCCGCCGCCACGGCGCTCGGCACCGTTCCATCCCTCGCCCAGACCCCGGCCGCGCGCCTTCCGCTAGGCATGGACAACTTCGCCGTCCGCGCCTTCGGATGGAAGGGCCGAGAGCTCGTGGACTACGCCGCCTCCCTGAAGCTCGACACCCTGTTCATCACGGATCTGCCCTCCCTGGGTTCCCTCGACCTGAAATCCACCGAGGAGCTCGGCCGTTATGCAACCGACAAGGGCCTCCAGATCCTGCTGGGATCTTGGAGCATCTGCCCCAGCGCACGATCGTTTAAAAAGGATTGGGGCACCGCCGAGGAACACCTGGCCTTGGGCCTCAGGCTTTCCAAGGCTATTGGCTCCCCTTTTTTCCGCATCATTCTGGGCGGTCGAGAAGACCGCCGCTCACCCGGGGGCATCCAGGCCCGCATCGCCGACACCGTCAAAGTCCTTGCCTCCCAGCGCAGCCTAGCCACCGATCTCGGGGTCAAGGTGGCGGTCGAGAATCACGCCGGCGACATGACCGCCACCGAGCTGGTCTCCCTCATCGAAGCCGCCGGCAAGGATTGGGTGGGTGCTAATATGGACTCCGGCAACGCCGTCTGGACCCTCGAAGACCCCATGGACAGCCTGGAGAAGCTCGGGCCCTACGCCTTTACCACCAGCCTCCGCGATTCCGTAGTCTGGGAATCCGAGAAGGGCTGCAAGGTCCAATGGGTCGCCATGGGCGACGGCACTGTCGTCGACCTCAAGGCTTACTTCGCCCGCTACGTGCAGCTCTGTCCGAAGGTTGCCGTGAACATCGAGACCATCGGCGGTTTCGCGGCCGAACTCCCGTATCTCGAGAATTCCTTTTGGGAGGCCTGGCCCAACCGTTCTGGCGCTGATCTCGCCCGCTTCCTGCGCCTCGCCAAACGCGGCAAAGCCATCGCCCAATACGACGGTGGCAACCGCGAGCGCCAACAGGAAGATCTCGAACGCAGCCTCCGCTACTGCAAGGAAACGCTGGAACTCGGCTTCAAGCGCTGAGCCTGGGCTCTTCGGTCTGCCCGTTTCCCAAGGGGCTTGGCTCCATGGTACTCTGGGCCGCATGCAGCGCGCGCCCAACCCGCTCTCGGTGATCCGCCGGTTCATGGCACCCGGTACTGCGGAGTGCGGTCGCATCCGAAGCGAGCTACGGCCTTGGCATCGCGCGGAGCGCTCCGGTTCAGGGTTCATGAGCCGTTCTATTCGGATCAGGCCGCTTCCCGCGCGCTTCAGCTACCCCCGGCGCGTCCGCCTTGCCCTGAGCGTCGTCCCTATCGCCCACCGTCCAGACCGTTACCGTGGCAGACCCCGCCGCAACGATCTTCGGGCCCGCCCGCTCCTACCGCCTCAGCACGGATCCATAGTCGCCGACGTCTCGGATCGCCGTGATTCCAGAACCGTTCCCAAGCTCAGGGTTTGGCCGCAGTCGCCGTCTGGGTGATCCCCAACACCATGCCCTCTGGCCAGACGGCACCCGCCTCCACCAACTTCGAAACAGGCCGACTTCGCGTTCACTCAGCCCCGGGAACTGGTCGCGCTTCCTCACCGGCGGCATGGCGAATTCCGGGACCTGGTCCGCGACAAACTTCATCAACTAGCTCTCGCTGCTATGCGCCGGAATCACAGGCGGCAATCCCGAATTACCAGGGCTCAGCATCGATTTTCGATCGGTCAACCGATACTGACCCCGCGCGCGCTCACCCGCGTGACACGGCACACAGGAACGCTCCAGGATCGGCTGGATGTCCTTCACGAACTCCACCGTCGATCCGGCCTTGGCCACCTGCTTCGATGCCGTTTCCACCGCGATCGTCCTACCCTGGATCCGCTTCGCGATCGCTTGTGCAGCTTCCCGATCCAACGGCTCCATCACCCGCGCCAAGGCCATTACGGCCCAACTCGTCCCGGTCGCCGAGATCCAGGCGTCCAGGCCATGGGGGAATCCACTCTCCATCGTTGGTTGAAACGGAAATGCCCGTCGTCGGATATGCCAGGTTCCGTCCCGACCCTGGCTTCCCACGAGGTATCGAACGGCCCGAACACATTCCGGGCGCGTTGACTCATACTCACCCGTTTCACGCAACGCATAGAGAGCCTGGCCGGTCGCGTAGGCGTCTGCCTCCAACCCTGGCAGCTGCGCCCAGCCCCCGTCCTCACGCTGACGCGATGCCAACCGCTCCAGCATCTCTCGCAGCTGGCTCCGCGGAACACCGGCCCAATGCAATCCCAACACCTGATACACCCGCTCCTCGTGGGTGACCGGCTTCGCACCCATGAGCCAGTGTTGCGCCAAACGAATGCGCTGCTCGAACTCGGAAGCCCGCGCCGGCCAGCCGAAATGTTTCAGCCCATGCAGCGCCAGCGCCGTCGCGGTGATGTCGGAAGCCTGCATCGGCGGACGCGGCATGTTCACATTCCAACGACCGTCCGCCTGCTGAATGGCCGCCAGATGATGAACCAGGGCATCCGTTTCCGCCGTTGTTCCAACGCCCGCGGTCCGCATTGAAAACAGAGCGTACCCGTAGGTGTGCGGCGCATCCGGATGGAACATCGGCTCGGCATCCAGAGCGGCGCCCTTGTGAACATCGATCACCATGCTCACCAACCGCTTCAACGCCGCCTCATCCGCCAGCACTCCGCGCGCCTTCCCTTCCGAAACCGCCGCCAACGGAAAGTACTGCTGATGGCAGGACACGCACTGCTGCTTCGAGGCATGCCGCAGAAACGATTCCCTCGAAACCTCCGCTGTCTTTTGCAACGCAGGCAACGCCGACGCGATCGCCGTCGCTCCGGAAATCGGATCCATCGGTGCCACGGCGCTCGCCGCGTTGACTCGGTGGGTCGCTACGCGGTTTTCAGCTGCCGCCGAAACCAACGACGCAGCAGCGCCCGGGTTGCGTTCCGACCGCCCGGCGTTACCGCGTTCAACCTCTTCCAGTAGCCGCGCCAAGGCCGTCTCCCCGCGTTGTCGCGCCAGTGTCACGGGCGTCCGGGGCTCTCCCAGGAACGCATCCACCGGCTGACCTCCTTCGGCCAGAGGATCGGCACCGTGACGGACCAAAAATTCCGCCATCGTGGCGTCTCCCGATTCCATCGACGCCGCCCAATGGAGCGCCGTGTACCCGGAGAAGGGTTCCGACGCCCGAACGTCGGCGCCGCGCTCCACCATGAGACGGGCCATGGCCGCATCGCCCCTCCATCCCGCATGGGTCAACGCCGTGCCAAACGGAATCACCTGATCGGCTTTCGCCCCGTGATCGAGGAGGTACTTCACCAACGCGCCATCCCCGCGATACGCCGCCCACATCAGCGGCGTGCGAAGTCCGCCCCAGATCGGATCTCCCACCGGCGACGTCGGCATCGGAACGGCATTCACGTCGGCCCCACGTTCCACCAGCCATCGAACCACGTCCTGGTTCATCGCCGCCATCGCTCCCATCAGCGCCGTGGCACCATAGCGGCTCTTCGCGTCGACATCGGCTCCATGCGCCAGGAGTAGACGAACGCTCTCCGTCGCCCCTGGACTTCGCGACGCCAGCATCAGCGGCGTGTGCCCCAGTTCCGAGGCCGCGTTGGGCTGCGCTCCGCGATCGAGAAGCAGCTTCACCAACTCCGCCTTCGCGGCGCCGCGCAACAAGGCCGTCGCTCACGCCGAATCCGTAGCTTTCGCATCGGCACCCAGGTCGAGAATTGCCCGAACCATCTGTGGCGATCCCAACCGGGCCGCCAGCAGCAGAGGTGTCTCCCCCGATTCATTCCGAGCTTCGAGGCGCCCCGGCTGTTTCAGAAGGGTGGTCAGCGCGGGCACGTCGTCGCGCCGGATCGCCTCCCGAATCTCGTGGGCACCGTTGGACGCCTCCGCCGCGAGGCCCGGATAAACGCACGCCAGGACGATGACTACCACGAGGAGAATGACCTTGATCGACACACACACTTCGCCCCGTGCCATGGAACGGACCTGGGCCGAAGCAGGGGATCCAAGGTCCAAAGGAAAGAGCGCTCCGGCCATCGACGCTCGCGTTAGGGGCGACGCCCCGTCTCTCAATCCACACCGGCAGCCACTCGTCTCGATCCTCATCGTCGTCATGATCTAATCCTTCCGTTCGGCCTATCCTCTGCCAGACGGAGGGGTTCCCGCCATACCCCCAAAGGGGATGCTGAAAGAAACCCCCCGGGGGTCCGGGAGGAGTGCGTTTTGGCGCTTGCGGCGTCGGGGCGGTAAGCAAACGCTTGGCGCGCGACGATGTCGGCATCCCCCACTCACCCGAAGCACTATTGCGGCGTTTTTGGCGTCTACGGCAGCCTGAATGCCTCGGAGCTGACCTATTGCGGCCTGTACGCCTTGCAGCACCGTGGCCAGGAGAGCGCTGGAATTGTGACCAGCGACGGCAAACAGTTCCGCCGACATATCGGCATGGGACTTGTTCCCAACATTTTCCAGGGCAACATGCTCCACGATCTGGTAGGGCATATAGCAGTCGGACACACCCGCTATTCGACCACCGGTTCGTCCATTCTTCAAAACGCCCAACCCCTGGTCGTCAATTGTGCCCGCGGTCAGATCGCCATCGCTCATAACGGCAATCTCACCAACGCCTGCCAACTGCGCGACGAGCTCGAGGAAAAGGGGTCGATCTTCCAGACCACCGTCGACTCCGAGATCATTCTCCACTTGATGGCGCAGCCGCCGGAAAACGGCGAACCCAACTCCCTTATCAGCGCCCTGCGCCGCATCGAAGGCGCCTATTCCCTCGTCATCATGACCAATGACGAGCTGATCGGGGTCCGCGATCCTTTTGGTTTCCGCCCACTCTCCCTCGGCAAGCTCGGGGACTCGTGGGTGCTCTCCTCCGAGACCTGTGCCTTCGACCTCATCGGAGCGACCCTGATCCGGGATCTCGAACCCGGCGAGGTCGTGATCATCAACGCCGAGGGCGTCCGCAGCGTCCACCCGTTCCCGGACCAGCAACGACGCGCTTTCTGCATTTTTGAGTACGTCTACTTCGCCCGCCCCGATAGCACCATCGGAGGCCAGAGCGTCTACCGCGCTCGTGTCGAGATGGGCCGCCGATTGGCCCGCGAACATCCCGTCCAGGCGGATATCGTGGTTCCGGTTCCCGACTCGGGCAATTACGCCGCCCTCGGATATGCCCTCGAATCCGGCATCCCGTATGAGATGGCTTTCGTCCGAAATCATTACGTCGGCCGAAGCTTCCTCCAACCCACCCAGCTGATCCGTGACTTCAACGTCCGGGTGAAGCTCAACCTCATCGCCGATCTCGTCCGCGGCAAACGCGTCGCCATCGTCGACGATTCCATTGTCCGCGGCACCACCAGCAAAGCCCGTGTCACCAGCCTCAAGGAGGCCGGTGCCAAAGAGGTCCACGTCCTCATCAGCTGCCCGCCGCACGTGAACCCTTGCGTCTATGGCATCGATTTTCCCGACCGGAAAAAGCTGATGGCGGCCAATTACACCGTCGACGAGATCCGCCGGTACTTGAACGCCGACTCGCTCGGCTACCTGTCCCTCGACGGCATGGTCCGTGCCGTCGGCACCGATCCGAAAGGATTCTGCCTCGCCTGTTACAACGGGGATTATCCAGTTCCCTACAGTCCAACCCTCGAAAAGCACGTCATGGAACGTCGCGCCGCCCGCGCCGAGAGCTTCAGCGAGACGTTCAAGAAGGATGCCCTCCAGGCCCGACTGCTCTAGCACTACAGCGACACTTTCGAAGAAATGGATCGCGGACTGACACAGCGGCTGGAAGCCGCTGCCACGCTGGAAGAGCCCGGAAGGCTCTTTGGCCGGAAGTGTCGCTGTAGTGCTAGTTGACCTTTTCGATCGACCGCGCGAGGCACCTCCCCCGACGGACCGACCGGGGAGGGTTCAGGAACAGCCGGGGATCCCTCACCCATCCACGTGTTCTCCCATGAAAATCGTCGCCATCCTCGGAGCCTCCGCGAACCGCGATAAGTTCGGCAACAAGGCCGTCCGCGCCTACGCGAGCCAGGGATTCACTGTCTACCCGGTCAACCCCAAGGGATCCTCCATCGAAGGTCTGACTTCCTATCCGTCCATCCGCGACGTTCCTCAGCGACCCCACATCGTGTCGGTGTATCTCCCGCCCGCCATCGGCATCGCGGCCCTCCCCGACGTCGCGGCCCGGGGGTGCGACGAACTTTGGCTCAATCCCGGCGCCGACACCCCTGAAGTGATCGAGGCCGCCGAAAAGCTCGGTCTCAACGTGATTCAAGCCTGCAGCATCGTGGGCCTCGGCCTGTCGCCCCACACCCTGTAAGATGTCCAATCGCCTTCAGGGCAGTTCTTCGATCGTGATATCCTTGAACGACACCACGGTTTTGCCGTCGCCGTGGATCTGCACCGCAATGAGCCCGGACTGTGGGATGGATGCATCCTTTTCCGTGTAATCCACGGTTGTGACCCCGTTCAGCTTCAGCACAATCCGAGGTCCCTCCGCCCGGATCTCGTATTCGTTCCACTCGTTTTCCTTCAGGGACTTCTGGATCACGGCCGGATCGGGCTTCGCCAGCATCGTGTTCCGGCGGGTCTCGTCATAGATCGCACCCCACCAACCCGCACCAATGTCGGCCTGGTAGCCAACCATCTCGTGGTGCTGCGGCTTCCGCTCGCTCCGGATCTGAACGCCCGAGTTCACGAAACCTTCGGTCCCGATCAGTTTCACTTTCATGCGCAGAACAAAATTGCTGTAGCGCGCCGTGGTCGCCAGGAACTCGTTCCGCGGCACTTTCTCCGTCAGGGACCCGGCCTCGATCGTGCCGTTCACGATCCTGAACGTCTTGGCGGTGTCACCTTCCCAACCCGCAAACGTCTTTCCATCGAACAACGATTTGGCCGCGGCCTGCGCCGGGCTGGCAGTGGCTAGGACGAGGGCACAGGTCAGGCCGGCGGTAGCGATCAGGGCTTTCACGACCGTGATCATGAACCGGCCCGCCTCAAAAATCCAGCCCCCCCCTAGACGCCCCAAGGCTCATGACAGTCCTGCTCCCAAGGCAATCCGTGAGTCGCATTCGCGAGTCGCGCCAGACTCCGTTCCCGACGGGAGAATTTTCCTTGTAAGGTTCGCACCCAATCCCGCGTTTCCCCTTCGGTGGCCATTGCTCCAAGCAATCTCGCAATCAACCTCCCGTCGGTAGCGGCAGGCGTCTGGCTTGACGTCAAGCCGGGCGTCTTGCCCTGCGGCCTCTTCGGTTCAACGTCGCGACAGGCGCCCGCTCCTTGGAAAGGCGACCGACTCTACTACCCCGCTGCAGGGAGGCATGATCTCGAAACCCAACGCCTCACCCGGACCCGGGAAATCATTGCCGATCCAAGGCCTGCCCCCGCTCAATTGCCGGATGTCGCGCGCGCGATCCCTTGCCATCCTTTGGTTGCCCGCCCTCGCCTGGATGGCCCTGATCTTCATCGCCTCCGCCGATGCCGAATCGGGATACCATGGCTCCCGCATCCTCGGCCCGGTCATCCGCTGGTTCGTGCCCGACATCGACCCAGTCGCCCTCGAACGGACGATCCTGTTCGCGCGAAAAGGGGTGCACTTCGTCACCTTCGGCATTCTCGCCGCACTCCTGTTTCGTGCGCTGTCCCCCAGGATGGAAGACGCGTGGGTCCCGGCAACCGGTTGGAAGGCCTGGGGCATCACCGTCGCGTATGCCGTCAGCGACGAACTCCACCAGACCGTTGTTCCCTCACGCGTCGGTTCCCCGTGGGATGTTCTCATCGACGCCTTCGGGGCGGCCGTCGCGGTGGTGATCCTTCGACGGTGGTGTCGGCGCCGAAACGGCGCCTGATCCGATGAAGCAGCCGATGGCCGGGGTCGCGATCCTGTTCGCGCTCGGCATCGGAATCGGCCGCTACGTTCCTGCGTTCCCACTAGGGATCGCCGCTGCGGCGATCCTCGCGGCCTTGGCCGTCCTCTATGGGTTTCGGCATCCTTTGATGTGGCTTGCCGTAAGCCTCATCCTCGCCGGTTGGGCGGACATCGCCCGGCACACCGCCGTCCTTTCACCGTTCGATCTGCGCGAAACGACTCCCGAGAACGACCACCTGGTCACGCTGCACGGAACGCTCTGCGAGACTCCCCAGCTTCGCCTCCAAGGCATCGCCGCCCGGCGCTCCACCAATTCCTACGCCGTGCTCGACGCCGAACTCTCGGTGCGCCCGGACGGCCGGATGACCAGGGTGGCCGGACGGATCCTGGTCTCGACCGCTGGCGTCCCGAACTCTGGCTTCCATGCCGGTCGACGTGTCGCGATCTCCGGCGTGCTCCGCCGACCGTCCCTGCCGCAGGCTCCCGGGTTGTTCGACTATCGTGAGCATCTCGCCACACGCGGCATCCATCGCGAACTGAGAGCTCCATCGCCCCAGGACTGGCAACGGCTCGATCCGGGGACCCCCGCGACGCTGCCGTGGGCGGATCGGTTCCAGGACTGGGCGCGCGAAACACTGGCCCGAGGTTTGCCGGTCGAGGACGACGAATTGCGCCTGCTGTGGGCCATGACGCTCGGTTGGAAGACCGCTCTGGTTGACGAGATCGAAGAGCCATTCCTGCGCAGCGGAACGATGCACGTGTTCGCCATCAGCGGCCTTCACGTGGCCTTGATTGCCAACGTTCTGGTCCAAGCCCTCCGACTCTTCCTGATCCCGCGGTTACTGGCCGGTCTGGTCGCACTTCCCTCCATCTGGCTCTACGTCGCCGCCACCGGCTGGCAATCGTCCGCCGCACGTTCGGCCGTGATGTCCTCGATCATCATCGCGAGTTGGATGTGCTCCCGACCGGTCGACGTTCTCAATTCCCTGGCCGCAGCCGGTTTTGGCGTGCTCGCCTGGGATCCCAACCAGCTTTTCCAGGCCGGCTTCCAGCTTTCGTTCGCCGTGGTCGCGTCCATCGGACTGCTGGTCCCTCAGTTCGAAGCCGGTCTTCGCGGAATGACTACCCTTGATCCCTTCCTGCCGGAGGATGCGATCCCGGGGTGGCGCCGGGTCTTGGACCGGCTCATGCAGCGGATCGGCACCCACCTCTCGGTTTCGGTCGCCGCGTGGGTCGGCTCGGTTCCCTTGTCGGCCTCGTACTTTCATCTCCTGACGCTGTCCGGCCTGGTGGCCAATCTGTTTGTCGTCCCGCTCAGTTCGTTCGCCCTGGCATCGAGCCTGGCCAGCCTGGCATGCGGCCATTGGCTCCCATCGATCGGCGAGTGCTTCAATCACGGCGCCTGGTTCTGGATGGCCGGCATGTTGAGAGTGAGCCGATGGTGCGCGGACCTTCCCTATGGCTGCTGGCAGGTTGCCTCACCTCCCATTGCCCTCATAGCTCTCGCCTACCTCCTGTTGGTCGTCGTCACCCGTCGACTCTGGAGTCTGCCTGGCTGGCGTTATCCGACCTGGCTCGGCCTCGTCTCCCTGGGGGCCGCCGTCGCCGTGCAGCATTGGCTCGGCCGGTCGGAAATTCGGATCGGAATTCTCGCGATTCGAGGGGGGCACAGCATCTGCGTTCAATCCGCGCAGGGAACGTCCCTCATCGACACCGGTGACGCCCCAGGATCGCGAACGTTGGTGCACCCCTACCTCCGAACCCTCGGCGTCAATCGCCTCCAGGACCTCTGGCTGAGCCATGGCGATGTGCGGCACGTGGGCGGCGCTCCCGAGCTGCTGGATCGCTACGCACCCCGCACCGTCAACGTCGGTCCCATCCGCTTTCGCTCCGGACCCTATCGAACGATCCTGGATTCACTCTCGACCCATGCGCCCCACCTGCTTCGAACCGTCGGCGACGGCGAGACGTCCGGCCCATGGCAGGTTCTTCACCCCAGGGTAACCGACAAGTTCTCCCAGGCGGACGACGGCTCGCTGGTCCTTCGATTCGGCGGAGGCGGAACTGCATTCGGCCATGGCGTTCTTGTGATGGGTGACCTGGGAAGACCTGGCCAGGAAGCCTTGATGCGCCGACATCCACAACTCCGCGCGGACATCGTCATCAGCGGAATCCCCACCCGTGGTGAACCCCTGTGCGACGGGTTACTCGATCAACTACAACCTCGGATGGTGATCGTCGTGGACGCGTTGAATCCGGCCACCGCCCGTGTTTCGGCTGCGTGCAAGGCGCGGCTTCGAGCCCGGCGGATGGTCACCTGGGTTGCCTCGGAATCCGGAAGTCTGGAGCTTTGCCTGGTCCGCGGTCGGTGGGAGATCCGCAACGCCCAGGGACAAACCGACGTCGTTGCATCGCCAACGACTCAGTTCTTCACGAACCCGGGGTCATTGCCCGTAACGAGATAGAGGACGGCCATGCGCACCGCCAAGCCATTGCTGACCTGCTCCAAAATCACGGAGCGTTCACCGTCCGCGGTGTCCGAATCGATTTCGACACCACGATTGATCGGTCCCGGATGCATGATCAGCACGTCGGGCTTGAGCCCTGCCATTCGGGTGCGATCGAGTCCGAATTCCGCGCGGTATTCGCCAACACCAGGGAACATGGACTGCCGTTGGCGCTCATGCTGGATGCGCAGGAGATTGACGACGTCCGCATCCCGAAGGCCCTCGTCCACGTTCCAACACACCCGGCAGCCCATCTTCTCGAAGACCCGGGGCACCAGGGTGGGCGGCCCGCACAAGGTGACCTCGGCGCCGAGTTTGCGCAGCGCCCAGATATTGGAGCGGGCGACGCGGCTGAAGAGGATGTCACCCATGATGGTCACCTTCAGGCCGGCGATCCCACCTTTGCGCTCCCGAATGGTGAAGACGTCCAGCAGGGCCTGGGTGGGATGCTCGTGCGCTCCATCCCCGGCATTCACCACACTCGACTGAAGAAAACGGGCCAGAAAATGGGGCGCTCCAGCCGCGCTGTGGCGAATGATGATGATGTCGGCATTCATCGCCTCCAGATTGCGCGCCGTGTCCCGCAGGGTCTCGCCCTTCCTGAGCGACGACGTATCCGCGCTGAAGTTGATGATGTCCGCCGTCAACCGTTTCGCAGCCAACTCGAAACTGATACGGGTCCGTGTCGAGGGTTCGACGAACAGATTGATGACCGTCTTGCCGCGCAGTGCCGGCACCGTCTTGATCGCCCGGGTCCCGACCGCTTTGAAGCCGCGGGCCGTGTCGAGCACGGTCAATAACTCGTCGGTCGAGAGCGATTCAATATCGAGCAGATGGCGTCGGGTCCAGGTCATGGTGTCTCTAGATAGACTCGGTCATCGCCTCCGGTTTCGGTCCAGCGGACGTCCACCCGCTGATCCAGTCGGGTCTCCAGGCGACGGGCGAAATAGTCCGCTTGAATGGGAAGTTGACGACCGCCGACCCGGTCGATCAGCACCGCGAGTTGAACCCGCTCGGGCCGCCCGTAATCATGAAGGGCGTCCAAAGCCGCCCGCGCCGTCCGCCCGCTGTGGAGCACGTCGTCAGCCAGAACGACCATCGCCCCGTTGATATCCCCGGGCAGGTTGGTGGGATGAACGGTCGGGACAGGCCGGTGGTGAAGATCATCGCGATGCATCGAAACATCGATCTGGCCGGCGGGAACTTCATGACCGCAAAGCCGCGACAGTTCAGCCGCGAGTCGTGAGGCCAACTGGGTCCCACCCGTTTGCACCCCCAGGATGACGAGACGCGACGCAACGACCTGACGTTCCGCAATTTCGTGCGCCATCCGCCCAATCGCCAAGCGTAGAGCCGCACCATTCATCAACACCACTCGAGAACCCATGGTCCACAGCCGGTCAATAAATCCACCTAGTTGCTCATCAGCATCTGCTGGCGGTGCTTTCGCCAGGCCGATCGATGTTTCATGTTCCAATCCGTGAGCGCGTACTCGAATCCGACATCCCGTCCGGCTTTCTCAGATTCCAACCACTTATGCCGCAGAATTTCTTCCCGCTCGGCTTGGAACTCACGGTAAAGGGTAGTATTCGACAACGCGAATCGAGAGCTGGCACCACTCATAGCTTAGGCTCAATCTGGTTACATCATTCGACTAGCCACCGACACCAGGAGACAGTGCCTAGCATCGAGGCCCGTCCGTCGCAACTGGTTTTTTGACATCCTGGACACCGGCTTGACATTCCGGCTTCGATTCGGCGGTCCGCACTTCCGGCCGCCGCGAACGCTGCAACCCCTTCATTGACGGCATTTCTCCAGACTCCTTGAATGAGGGCTGTTAAACCATTGACCATGAAACTCGCTCTCGTTCTCGCTTCCGCCATGCTCCTCTCATCCCTCGTCACCATCGATGCCCAGTCCGCTGACACACCCAAGAAAGGCCGCGGCAAACTCATCCACATGGTCGCCTTCAAGTTCAAGGAGTCCGCATCCAAGGACGATGTCCAAAAGGTCGAGGAAGCCTTCGCAGCCCTGCCGTCCAAGATTTCCCAGATCGCCAGCTTCGAATCCGGCACCAATGTGAGCCCCGAGAAACTCGACAAAGGCTTCACTCACGGCTACCTGCTGACCTTCCACTCCCAAACCGACCGCGACGAGTACCTCGTCCACCCGGATCACAAGGAGTTCGGCAAGATCGTAGGCCCCCACGTCGCCGACGTCTTCGTCATCGATTTCTGGGGCCAGAAGCCGGCCAAGGCCGGAAAGCAAGGCAAGGCTCCCAAAGCCGAGAACAAGGACAAGGACAAAGACCAGGACTGACCGGCCCCGGCCTAATCCACTTCTTCCCCGAGTTCCACGTTCCAGTAGGCGAGGTCGATGAAATGCCGCCACTGGTCGTGGGCCGGTAAGCCGACCTGAACATGAAGGAACGGCCGCCATTTGGGTCGCCGGGGCTTCCGTACCAATCGGAGCCCGGCCTCCTGCGGGGTGCGGTTCCCTTTGCGGGTGTTACACGGGATGCACGAGCAGACAATGTTCTCCCATGTGGTCGGCCCGCCGCGGTCACGGGGCACGACGTGATCCAGGTTCAAGTCTTTGCGTTCAAGGGTTTTCCCGCAGTACTGACAGGTGTTCTTGTCCCGCTCGAAAATGTTGTGCCGGGTGAACTTCACTTCCTTCGCGGGAAGCTGGTCAAACACCAGCAAGAGAATCACCCGGGGAACCCGGATCTTGAACGAGATGGCGTGGATGCTCTCCGGGTGGGGCCGGGTCTCCGACATGTCCCGCCATTCCCGGAAGCTGTAGGTCTGGAACGTCCCGTCGTCGTGATTCAGCACGACCTGGGCTTGCCCCTGAAAGAGAAGCGTCAGCGCCCGCCTCACCGAGCAGACATTAACAGCCTGCCAGAGGCGGTTGAGCACTAACACCTGCTGACCCAGGTAACTGCTCATACCGAAATCAGACATGGGAACCTTAGCGATTGAAAATTCGACCTGTCAACCGGCGCTCCAGGCCCATCAGCAGATTCTCCCGCATCGACACCGTTGCCATTGAACCGCACCGCATTCGATGGTAACCACGCCCTCCGTCCGCATCGCCCATGAACACCGCGTCCCTGACCTCTTCCCTGCGGCTCGGCCTCGCCGCCGCAGCGGCCCTCGTCACCACCACCTCATCCCCTGCTGACGAAGGCATGTGGCTCTACAACCAACCGCCTCGCGATACCCTTCGACAACGGTACAGTTTCGACGTGTCGGACGACTGGCTCCAACATCTTCAAAAGTCGTCCGTCCGCTTCATGTCGGGCGGTTCGGGCTCGTTCGTTTCGGAAGACGGGCTCGTTCTGTCCAATCACCACGTCGGCGCCGATGCCATCCAGAAGCTGAGCACTCAGGAACGCGACCTGCTCCGCGACGGTTTCCAGGCCGGCAGCCTCGCCGAGGAACTCCCCTGCAAGGATCTTGAACTGAATGTCCTCATGGCAATTGAGGACGTCACCGACCGGGTGAACGCCGCCGTCCCGCCCAACCTCGCTCCGGACCAAGCCGCCACCGCACGCCGCGCCATTCTCGCCGAGATCGAACAGGAGTCCGCCCAGAAAACCGGCATGCGCTGCGACGTGGTCACCCTCTACCAGGGAGGCGCGTATCACTTGTACCGCTACAAGCGCTACATCGACGTCCGACTGGTCTTTGCGCCCGAACAACAAATCGCGTTCTTCGGCGGTGACCCGGACAATTTCGAGTACCCGCGCTTCTGCCTCGATATCGCTTTCTTCCGGGCCTACGAGGACGGCAAACCCGCCAAAACACCCCACTTTCTCCGCTGGAGCACCGCCGGCAGCGAGGAAGGCGACCTCGTCTTCGTGTCGGGCCACCCCGGTCGCACCAGCCGGCTCCTGACGGTCACCGAACTCCAGTACCTCCGCGACCGCAGTTATCCTGAAATGCTCGAGCGCCTCAACCGGACGGAGGTCAACCTCCAGGCGTGGAGCGGACGGAGCGCCGAGAACGCCCGCCGTGCCAAGGACGAACTCTTCGGTGTCCAGAACTCCCGCAAGGCCCGCATCGGCGGCCTCGCCGGCCTCCAGGACCCCGCGTTCTTCGGCCGAATCGTCGCCGCCGAAACCGAGTTCCGGGCCCGCTTGTCAGGCTCCTCCGAATTCGAGGCTGCCCGTGACGCCTACCAGCGCATCGCCGGAGCCCAGGCACGGATGGGGGAACAAGCCATCCCTTACCGCATGCTCGAAGGCGCCTGGGGCCTGCACAGCGAGCTCTTTTCCATCGCCCGCACCCTTCTCCGCGCCGGCGACGAATACCCCAAACCCAGCCGGGAACGACTGAGGGAATTTCGCGACTCCAACCGCACCTCCCTTGAGCTCAGCCTGTTCTCCACCCAACCCATTCATCCGGATCTCGAAACCGTTCTCCTCGCCGATTCTCTGACCTTTCTGACCACCCAACTGGGCGCTTCCGATCCTCGGGTCCTGTCGGTCCTCGCCGGCAAGTCGCCCCGCGCCCGAGCCGCGGAAGTCATTGGCTCCACCCGAGTCGGCGACGTCGCCACCCGCCGTCGCCTCTTCGAAGGCGGCGCTGCCGCCATCGCGGCCGCCGCGGACCCCATGATTGAACTCGCGCGGACCGTGGACACCGAAGCCCGCCGACTGCGCAAGGTCATGGAGGAACAGGACGAAGTGAAGCAACAGGCCCACGCCGCCATTGCCAAAGCCCGGTTCGCACTGCAAGGCGCGGGAACCTACCCCGACGCCACATTCACCCTTCGCCTGACGTTCGGTGAGGTGAAGAGCTACAACGAGGACGGCCAGACGATCCCTGCTTTCACCGATCTCGGCGGCCTCTACGCCCGTGCCGAAGCTCAAAACGCCCAACCGCCTTTCGACCTCCCCCAACGCTGGATCAAGCGAAAGAGCCGCCTCGCACTCGAGACACCGTTCAACTTCGTCTCCACCGTCGATATCATCGGCGGCAATTCGGGAAGTCCGGTCGTCAATCGCGCCGGCGAATTCATTGGGATCATTTTCGACGGCAACCTGTCGTCCCTGGTCCTGGATTTCGCCTTCGACGACATCCAAGCTCGCGCGTTATCGGTCGATTCCCGCGGCATCCTCGAAGCCCTTCGCCGGGTCTACGACGCCCGCACCTTGGTCGACGAGCTGACCGGCCGGCGTGCCATCCGACGCTAGTGCCGCTCCGGAACGATCCCTATCCGGTTCTTAGTCTGCCGCCCGGACCAGCGGTCCCAGGGTGAAAACCCCTACCCGGTTGGCGCCGGCGGCGACGAGGGCACCGGCGGCTTCGGGCGTGTAAATCCCACCCACCGCCGTCAATCCCAGTTCGGGCCCAGCCCAATCCCGAAGTTCCCGCACGACTTCCGGCGTGGTGGGGCGGGCCGCACAACCGGTAGCGGTCGCCAGGAACTGAATCTCGGCCTCCCGGACCACTCGCACCGCGCGCTGCACCTCGTCGGGGCCCAGCAACCCGTATTCGATGATGGCGGTCACCGGCCGCTCCTCAGCGGCTTCGCGGATATCCCGCAATTCGCGAAGGACCGCCTGTTCCGATCCATCCTTCAGCCATCCGGAATTCAGCACGCATTGGATCTCGTGGGCGCCGGCGTCGACCGCCACTTCCACCTCATAACGTTTCACGTCCGGATCCATGGAGCCAAACGGGAAACCCACCAACGCCGCGACCTTGACTGGGGAATTCTCCAGGTGCGCCACGGCCAGTTCCACCCGCGATCCGGTCACACACACCGCCTGGCACTCGAAGCGAAGTGCCTCCTGGAGCAGGATTACCAGCTCAGCCCGGGTCGCGTCCGGGCGGAGAGCGATCCATTCAATGCGTCGGTTCAGCGAAATCTCGGTCACCACGCCAGCGAAACGCGCCTCCGGTTCCGTGTCGAGCCGGCTCTCCGGAGCCCAATCCGCGGAACAAGGCACCGCAGTCGCTCAACCTCAGACCTTCCATCTTTACTTCCCGACTCCCCCAAACGCACGCTCGCCGCCATGCATGGCATTCGATGCAGGATTCCCGGCCTGCTTGCCGCACTGGTCTTGGCGGCAGGTTGCACTTCCCGCGTGAGCAACCTCACCCCGACGGCGTCCCCGCGCGAGAACTCCGGCCTGTACCACTTCGAGACCGAGTGGACCAGCACTCAGCGGACCCGCAATCTTCGACAGTCCGACATCCGGGCCTTCGTCGTGCTCGACGAGCAGATCTATCCCATGGAACGGATACCGGGGATGACCAATCGCTGGGAGGCCGACGTCCCCCTGCCCGACGGCAAGAACCCGATCTTTTACCACTTTAAGTGGGAATATCTGACCGCCGGGTTCAACACCACCCACCCGAACAGCATCCGATCCGAGGTCTACCGACTCGAGGTCGTCGAGTCGCTCCCACCGAACCGCTAAGTCGCTGAGTCACGTCACCGTCGCGGTTTGCCGCCCGGCTTCCCTTTACCCTTGGCGGCGGTCGGTCGCCGGACCGGCGACCGGCTCACCACGGCGCGCCCCTTGGTTCCCTGGCGCTCCCCACCGGGACGCGGTCGCGGACCCCGCCCCCGCCGCTCGCCCACGCCCTCCCGGGGCTTGCGGAAGGACTCGATCGTCTTCGGACGCGCCCGGGGAATCAGCACGATCGGGCAACCTTCGTAACCGAACGCCGTCCGCAACGAATCGGAGAGGTACTTCTCGTAGCCGCGGTTCAGAAGGTCCGAGCGGTTGAAGAACATCACGAACTTCGGCGGAGCGTGTCCGATCTGGGTCGCGTAGTAGAACTTCAACAATTCGCCCGTCTTGCTCACCGGCTGACGCCGCGTCACCGAGTCGTGCAGGGTTCGGTTCAGCACCGCCGTCGGAATCTCCTGCTTCAACTGCGCCGCCACATAGCGGACGGCCTCCAGCAGTCGATCGAGGTGAAACCCCGATTCCGCCGACGTGAAAATCACGGGCGCATAGTCCAGGAAGAACAGCTTCTCCTGCACCCACTGGCCAAATTCACCGAGCGTCGTCATCAAAGCCCGGTTGCCCGGATTTCGAAGGCTCCTTCCCCGACGTTCCATTTCACCCTCGCGCGCCTTCTGCACGCTCTCGGCCACGAGATCCCACTTGTTCACCACCACGATGCAGGCCCGTCGGGCCTCGGTGATCAGCGCCCCGATCTTCTTGTCCTGCTCGAGAATCCCATCCCCGGCATCCAAAACCAGAATCGCGATGTCGCAGCGACCCACCGCCTCTTCGGTCCGCTTCACACTGAAAAATTCCACCGACGAATTGACCGACTTGCGCTTCCTCACCCCCGCGGTGTCCACCAGCACGTAGACCTCTTTCCGCCCCTCGGTATCTACCTCAAATGGCACGTCAACCGCATCACGGGTCGTTCCTGGAATCGGACTGACCACCACGCGCTTCGACTGCGTCAGCGAGTTGATCAGCGAGGACTTGCCGACGTTCGGCCGGCCCACAATCGCCAGGCGCAGCGGATCCTTGATGAAGTCACGGAGATACCTGCCCTTGCGGGTGCCCAATTCCTCGGAGTCCTTCTCCGAGCCATCGCCGTCGGTTCCGCCTTCCGCTTCGACCTCCCCTTCGCCGCTGGCTTCAGTTGATGCAGGAACCACTTCCTCCGGGAGCAACTCCAGGGCGGATCGCATCAAGGCTTCCATGCCGCGGCCGTGGATCGCGCTCACGGGGAACACGCGCTCAAATCCCAATCGCGCGAAATCCACCGCCTCCGATGCCGAAAGGTCGTTGTCCGACTTGTTCACCACCAGGAGCACCGGCTTCCCGGCCTCGCGAAGTCGCACCGCCACTTCCTGGTCGAGGGCCACCAACCCCTCCTGAACGTTCACCACAAAGAGGATGGCCGAAGCCGATTCGATCGCGAGTTCCACCTGCTCCAACGCGGCACGCACGATGACGTCCTGGACCTTTTCCCCCCGGCGCAACCCGATCCCGCCGGTGTCGAGGAGGGTGAAGGGGTGCCCCTCCCACTCCACCTCCGCCGCGATGCGGTCCCGGGTCACCCCAGGCTGATCGTGCACGATGGCAATGCGCCGTCCCGCGATACGATTGAACAGAGCCGATTTCCCGACATTGGGGCGGCCTACGATGGCCAAGACGCCAGACATGGTCCGATCATGCGCAAGGCGGGCTCCCTGGAGAAGGGCGAATCCGCCGCGAGCCGCGATCAGCCCCCGGCCCGCCGGGCGCGGCCGACGAAGCGATCCATGCGCAGCATCGCCTCCTCGATCTGCGGCAGGGACGTGGCATAGCAGCAACGCAGGAACCCCTCGCCGCACGCCCCGAAAGCGCTGCCGGGCACCGCGGCCACTTTTTCTTCCTGCAGCAACTTGAACGCGAACTCCCTCGAGGTCATCCCGGTCCCCGCAATCGACGGAAACGCGTAGAACGCACCGCGCGGCAGATGGCACTTCAACCCCATCGAATTGAAGGCGTTGACAATGTAGTTGCGCCGCAACTTGTACTGTTCCCGCATCTCCACCGTGTCCGGTTCGCCATGCTGAATCGCCTCCAGGGCGGCTTCCTGGCTGATGATGCTGGCACAGAGCATCGAGTACTGATGAATGCGCATCATCGCCTCGGTTAGTTCCACCGGCGCACAGGCGTACCCGATCCGAAACCCGGTCATCGCATAGGCCTTCGAAAAACCATGCAGAAAGATCGTCCGCTCCCGCATCCCAGGCAGGGACGCGATGGAGACGTGTTCGCCCTCGAAGGTGAGTTCCGCGTAAATTTCGTCCGTCAAAACCACCAGGTCGTGCCGCTGGGCAAGGGCTGCAATCTGTTCCAACTCCCCGCGGGTCATCGTCCCGCCCGTCGGGTTGGTTGGAAAATTGAGCATCAACGCCTTCGACTTTGGCGTCACCGCCGCCTCGATCGCGGACGCCTTCACGGAAAACCCATCCTCGGCCCGGCAGATGACCGGCACCGCCACGCCATGCGCCAAAGCGATACTCGGCGAATAACTGACGTAGCAGGGCTCGTGGTAAATCACCTCGTCGCCGGGATCGATAACCGCCCGGAGCGCCAGATCCATCGCTTCGCTCACCCCCACCGCAATCAGGATCTCCCGGCCCGGGTCGTACTCGACATGGAATTTCTCGGCCAGGTGCGACGAGATGGCCGCCCGCAGTTGGGGCGTGCCCAGATTCGAGGTGTAGCTGGTCCTCCCCTGCTCGAGGGCGTAGATGGCAGCCTCGCGGATGTGCCAGGGAGTGACAAAGTCGGGCTCACCCACCCCGAGCGAAATCACTTCCTTCTGGCTGGCCACGATGTCGAAGAACTCGCGGATGCCCGAACGGGGTATTCCCCGCACGTGCGATGCCACGAACGATTCATTGCTGCTGGCCGCCTTCATAAGGGACGCGCAACCTAGCGGATCGCGAAGACCCGTGGCAAGAAGGCGAGGCAACAAGGGCATTGAGTTCGCCGCGCCGTCCGTCACAATTCCCGCCCTTCGCATGACCTCGGGGATCCAACTAGCGGCCGTCGTTGTCGCCGCCGACCAATTCTGGCCGCACCTTACCGCCATCCTGCACTGGCATCGCCACGCAGGACCGATTCAACGACTTTGCCTCCTTCATCTTGAAAGGCCAGGAACCCCAGGAGGCCCCGCCGCCACTGCGGCCCTGCTCGAACGCGTCGTGCGAACCGCCTGCCCTGGCGTCCGCATTGAACGCCGGGAAGCGGACGCATCCCCCGACGCCATTCGACGACAACTAGCTTCCTGGCAAAAAGATACACAGGATCAATCCTGGATCTTCCAGTTGCCCGGTGCCTGCTCCACCTTCGCCTGGGGTCTCGATGATCTCCTCCTCCTGCCCGGTTGCCGGGTCATCCAACGCCAACCCAATGGCGATTGGCTCGAACTCCGCCGCGCCGCCGCCGGGGCCGACATCGAAGCCGACATCCTGCCCGCTTTCCGTCGCGAGGAATCCGACGAACTGGCCATCGTCGACCTCGTCCGGGCTCAGACCACGGACACCCCGTCGCCCTCGCCGTTGTCCGCCACGCCGATCAAACCCTTGCCTCTCGTCCCCCTCACGGCCGCCGCGATGAGCGCTGCCTGGGATTGGAAGCAGGCCTTCGCCAACGCCGTCCCCGAGTTCGCAAGCGATCCCGCCTCGGCCCTCTTCCCCCGCTACCTCGGGGCGCTCGTGCTCGATCTCGGTCTCCGCAATGTGGTCCAAGGCTCCCGCCGAGCCCGCGCCAATGCCCCGGCGACCGGGCCGGCCGAACCGCTCCTGTGGATCAACCACGGCGGTCGCCTCGTGATCATCGACGCACGCCTCGAGTCAACGGCCGGTCCCGCCGAATCCGACGCCGCCTCGCCCTCCGCGCTGCCGCCACTGGCGGCGGAAATCCTGCGTGCCGTCGAAGAACGCCGCGACCTCGGAGGCCTCGCTCCCGAATGGCTCCTCGTGCGGCCTTGCCTCGCCCTCCTGCCGGTCGAACAACACCTCGCTGACGCCCACGGCATCCGTGTCATCGACGAAACGGGTTGCCGCGATCTGCCCGCTCGCCTCGCCGCCTACTTCGGCCTGCCGCTTTCCCCGGATGTCGTCGAAATCGAACGTCGCCTGCGCACGCACCTCGCTGAATCCGGCCGTACCCGGGCCTTCGCCCCCGAATCCGCCCTCCTGCAACAACAACGCACCACAGCCCCGGATCCGGTCGTGGTTCATACCGACGGCCTCCTCGACCAAGTCCAACGCGCGCGCGGCCAGAACTGGCTGCTCTGGATTCACAACGAGCGGGTTCACCTGCGCGTCCCCTCCGAAGGGCGCTCCACCTCGTCCGGCGATTGGCGCGCCATGCTCGCCGCTTTCGTGGGTCTTGACCCGGCCCTCGTGCAGTCACGACAAACCCAACGCGTCGTCCTGATCGATTTCCCCGACACACCCGAAGACCGCCGTCGCGTGGCTGACTGGCTTCGCCCGTTCTTGAACGCGGCGTTGACCTTCGACACAGCCCGGGCGCGTTTCGCCGCCGAAGCCCGGGTAACCGCCGAGGCCGAAGCGGCCGCGCGCACCAACGCCCGCCCCGGCACCGGCCCTGGAACCGGCCCCTCCTCGCCTCAGGCCGGCAACACCGCGGCCTCCCAACAGCGGTCCACCCGTCCGCCGGCACCCACCCCAAAACCGGCGCCACCTCGCCCCGCCCAGGCTCCGGCCGCCCCAGCCCCGCGACGCATGCAACGCGTTTCGCTGGAAGACCTCGACCGCGCCCTCGACAGCGCCTTCACCTCGCCCCCCAGCACCGACCCCACCGGTGAGGCAAAAAAATGACCCTGACAACGGCCGTGGCAGCCACCCGGACGGAGAAGGCGGACGCGAGCATCCACTCTCCCGGGGGGAGAGGGAGCCGCGTATTACCCGCCTCGAAGTGCCAAATTCAGGCTGCTCGTTCTGTCACTTCCCGATCCAGCCAACCTCATGCTCCACCCTCCGAATCCTGCTGAGCGATTTCCCCCTCTCCCACCGGGAGAGGGCCGGGGTGAGGGCCGCCGTAAATCCTCCTCGCTCCTCAGTTCATGATCCGAACACGTGTCCATTCCTTGGAAAACGTCCCTTCCCATGAGCGGTCTGCGCGTCAGGACTGAACTGGCCCGGGAGCGCCGCCGCCGGTTTCCTCGCGGCCCCTCGCACCACCACAACGTCTATGTCATCGAACTGAATCCGGTCGTCGGATCCTTTCCCTGGGTCCAGACGGAAAACCCTGGACGCAACCCCGCCAAGCCCTGCGTCTACGTCGGCATGACCGGACTCTCGCCGGAGGAACGCTTCGAGAACCATCGGCGCGGTCACAAGGATGCCTGGGTGGTCCAACGTCACGGAATCCGGCTTCTCTACCCGCTCTTCCAGCATCTCAATCCCATGCCCTTTGAAGCCGCCCAGCAAATGGAGCGGGACCTGGCTGAAGACCTTCGCCGCGAAGGCTACACGGTCACGGGCGGGCATTGATCCCAAAAAGAAACGGCGGGCGGAGGCACCAGGTGCCCGTTCGCCCGCCGCCAAAGCTGAGCCGGTCAGCGTCCCTTCGGAAGCACGCTTCGGCCCGCATACACCGCGTCCCGGCCGAGCAACTGCTCGATGCGCAGGAGCTGGTTGTACTTTGCCAACCGGTCGGACCGGCTCAACGAGCCCGTCTTGATCTGCCCGCAGTTGGTCGCCACGGCGATGTCCGCGATGGTCGCGTCTTCGGTCTCACCGGAACGATGGCTGAGAACCGCCTTGTAACCGTGGAACTGGGCCAATTGCACCGCGTCCAGCGTTTCGGTCAGCGACCCGATCTGGTTCACCTTCACGAGAATCGAGTTCGCCGTGCCGGTGTCGATGCCGCGCTGCAGGAACTTCACGTTGGTCACGAACAGATCGTCGCCCACCAGTTGCACCTTCGATCCGAGCCGGTCGGTGAGAACCTTCCAGGTCTCCCAGTCGCCCTCGGCGCAGCCGTCTTCGATGCTGACGATCGGGTAGTCGTTGCAGAGCTTCACGTAGAACTCCACGAGTTCCTCGCCCGTAAGCGTCTTGCCTGAGCTCTTCTTGAAAGTGTAGGAGCCGTTCTTGTTGTAGAACTCGGAACTCGCCACATCCAGGGCCAGGAAAATCTCCTTGCCCATCTTGTAGCCGGCATCCTTCGTGGCCTGGGTGATCGCGTCCAATGCCGCCTCGGCACTTTCCAGCTTCGGAGCGAAACCGCCCTCGTCACCGACCGCCGTGCTTAGGCCCTTCTTTTTCAGCACCGACTTCAGCGCGTGAAAGATCTCGGTGATCGCCCGCAGGCCTTCGCTGAAATCAGGCAGCCCGTGAGGCATGACCATGAACTCCTGGAAATCAATCGGCGCGTCGGAGTGCGCTCCGCCGTTGATCACGTTGGCCATCGGCACGGGCAAAACCTTCGCGTTCGTTCCGCCGAGGTACTTGAAAAGAGGCAACCCGACCGCGTGCGCGGCCGCTTTCGCGTTCGCCAGCGACACCGCCAGAATCGCGTTCGCGCCCAGCTTCGCCTTCGTTTCGGTCCCGTCCAACTCGATCATCGTCCGGTCCACCGCCACCTGATCGAGCGCGTCCATGCCCTCGAGTTCGGGAGCGATCTTGTCCATGACGTTCTTCACGGCCTTGCTGACGCCCTTGCCGAGATAGCGCTTCTTGTCCCCGTCGCGCAGTTCCAGGGCCTCGTGTTCGCCCGTGCTGGCGCCGCTCGGCACCGCCGCACGCCCCACGGTGCCATCCACCAGGACGACGTCGGCTTCAACAGTTGGATTGCCACGGGAATCAAGAACTTCGCGGGCGACGATTTCGCAGATGCTGATCATGGGATGGGTCCAGGGTTCGTAATCGGTATTCGATGTCGGTTCGGAACCCGCCGGTCACCCGACGGGAGAGCCGAGCATAGGGTCGGCGAGGGGTCCGTCAAGGAACCCGGGCTTGCCTTAAGGCTTCAGGAAAGCCCAAAAATCGGGCGATGGTCTGAGCCTTCGGTTCACGCCATCAATGCCTATCTCGATCCCATGCAAGACCGCATCGAAGCCAGCCGGTCAACCGCCCAGTCCCGCCGATTGCCCCCATAACCCGACACCCGGCGAGCCGGCCAGCCATTGCCTCCCTTGCACAAACCCTCGCCTTGGCGCTAGAAAGCACGGCACTTGAAGGCCCTCGTCTCCGAAAACGCCGTCCGAACCAGCGAACGCACCTTCCTCATCGGCGCCCAGTTCAAGGCGCGATCCGAATGGGACGTCCAGGATTCCCTCGCCGAACTCGGCCAACTCGCCCAGACCGCCGGCGCCGATGTCGTGGGCACCGGCACCCAGAAGATCGAGAAACCCACCGCCAAGACCTTCATCGGACCTGGCAAAGCCCAGGAGTTCGCCGCCCGCTGCCACGACGAGGCCGTCGACACCGTCATCTTCGACGACGAATTGTCCCCCGCCCAGAGTCGCAGTCTCGAACAGGTCTTCGAACTCAAGATCCTCGACCGCACCCAGCTCATTCTCGACATCTTTGGCCAGCGCGCCCGGACCCGGGAAGGCAAGCTTCAGGTCGAACTCGCCCAACTCCAGCATCTCCTCCCACGCCTCACCCGGTTTTGGACCCACCTTTCCCGGCAGAAAGGCGGCATCGGCATGCGCGGTGGCGAGGGCGAAACCCAGCTCGAAGCGGACCGCCGCAAAGTCCAGGAACGCATCGACAAACTCATCCGAGAACTCGATGCGGTCCGCCGGCATCGCGCCACCCAACGGGAAGGCCGCAAACGCCACCAATGGCCGCTCGCGTCGATCGTCGGTTACACCAATGCCGGGAAATCCACCCTGCTCAACACCCTCACCGGAGCCTGCACCCTTGCCGAAGACAAGCTCTTCGCCACACTCGATCCCACCACCCGCCGACTCCGCCTCCCCACCAACCAGAACGTCCTGCTTTCCGACACCGTCGGCTTCATCCGCAAGCTTCCCCACCGGCTCGTCGAAGCCTTCAAGGCCACGCTCGAGGAAGTCGTCGAAGCTGACCTCCTGGTCCACGTGGTCGACGTCAGCCATCCCAAGGCCGACGAACAGATCGACGCCGTCGATACCGTGCTCGCCGAAATTCATGCATCCGAAAAACCGATGCTCATGGTGTTCAACAAGATCGACTGTCTCGGCGCCGACGCATCCGTGCAGCGGTTCCGCGAACGCTATCCCAAAGCCGTCTTCGTCTCCGCCAAGACTGGCACGGGCATTCCGGAATTGATGGGGGAACTCAGTACCGAGTTGCGCCCGATCCGGGATCTGCTCGATCTCGCCATCCCCCACTCTAAAGCCGCCGTCATCGCCCGGCTCCACACGGTCGCCCAGATTCTTGAGTCCGATTTCGACCAGCCGGATGCTGCCCGGTTCAAGGCCTTGATCCCCCCCCACTTCCGCCACGAATTCGAAGCCTTCATGGCCAAGCCGAAGGAACCTACGAAGGTCGCTCAGCGAGTCACCTCGGTTGCCAAGTAAAATCAGGCGTCTCGACTGTCAGTCCACGAACTCCAGCACCCCAAACCGTGCCGGTACGTGGAAGGTCCGCTCCAGAGTTGGGCGCCACGCCAGGAAGGCGTTGTTCGCGTAGTCGCAACGAAACAGGTTGATTCGCCACCGAGTCCCCGATGTCGGAGTCAGCTCTGAGAGCGCCGCCAACGGAATCGACATTCTCGCCGACCAGACCTTCGCGGTGGCGTCCACCGTGGCACCGGCGGTCATGCCGCTGTCCCACTCGAAATCTCGCTTCGGAAGGTCCAGCTTCAGGTCCAGTTTCATTCCGTTCGGCGCCACCTGAAACTCCGCGTAGCGCTGGATCTGCTTCGCGTCGCTCCCGATGAACGCCTCCACCACATCCCGCTCCCACAAGCCGATCTTCTCCTTCGCCTCCGCCGGCTCGAAAGTCGTCAACGTCGTGAACGGCGCCCGAAACGAAAGGTGCAAATGCTTCGGCGACCACACGGCGCGGACTTCCGTCGCCAGATCCGCGCGCACCCGTCCATCGCTCCCCGACTGCTCCAGCCATACCGGCCGCGCACGTTCCCACAGCGACCCTGTCCCCGGAGTCTCCCCACCCAGTCGCGCCACTTCGTCCTCCTCGATCCGCACCGCACGCAACACCGGCGACGGAAGTGTCCGCGCCAACAATCGCCGGGCGTTGTCGAAGTAGACCTTTCGCAGCACCGGCGCCGACAACCCAATTCCGCTGATCGTCCATTCCCCCTGGATGGGCGTCATGTGCGCAAAGTCCCGGTCGCTGGTTTCCAGGAAGCGCCAGTACTTCTCATAAAACGTCACCGCATCGTCGTCGGTGGGGCGTTCGTCATCGCCGCTGCTCCCCAGAATGAGCTTTGCGAACACTTGGAAGTCCGTCGCAAACACGATCCGGTCCGCGTGTTTCTCAAAGAGGTGTCGGACCTTTTCTGGCGCATGGCGGCCCACTTCCGGGATCCGGGCGGCCAGATCAGCCCACATGTTCGGTCGACGGTCCATCGCCTGCTCCACCCACTCCAGGTCCTCGGCATTGTTCGCGAAATGCACGCACACGAACGTGGTGCCCGGATGTCGGGCGATGACCCGATCCAGTGCCGCGAGAAGTTCCTCGCGAGGCGGGTAGACCTTCGCGTCCCCGAACCACCACGGCCGGTGATCCTTCAGTTCCTTCCAGCGTTCATTGGTGGAATCGAAGGGGAGCCAGAATGCCTTGGGGTCGGCCACGTGGATGCTCACCGGCAACCCCACCTCACCACAACGGCGCCACACGGGGTCCAATTTCGGATCGTCGATCCGCAGCAGCGCCGCCGCACCGTCCCGAAGATACAGCCCGAGCCGTTTGTACTCCTTGAGTCCGGCCGCCCCCAACCGATGGGCCTCATCGACCTGCCGCACGGCGCGCTCGGCGAAATCCGGCAGGTTCCAGTCGGTATAATCGAGGTTGAAGTACTGAAGAAACCGGCCCGGAGCCACTTTCTCGAACACATCCCGCGTCCGTTCGAACTCCGACGGTTTATCCCCCTTCCGGGTCACGGTGCCGCCCGTGAGATTGATGCCGATCCCCACCCCGGCCCGATCCAGAATCCTCACCGCCTGTTCGATACGTTCCGGGGCGGCCTCAATGTGCAGATGCAGGTCGATCAAGCGACGTTCCGCCCGCCAGCGCTCGGCCTCAGGATCGTTGGGCGACGGCGTGGGTGCGGCGGCGGCGGACACAAATCCGCCGGCCATGCACCAGGCGAGAATTCGGACGGGCATCATGTCGCCAGCCAACGCCGACCCTCGCAGGAAGGCAAGCTTCAGACCGATGCCCCCCGGTGTTACGATGGCTTGTCGTTTGACGCACCCCTCCCCTGATTGCTAGGAAACCCCCAGGGAACTTCTTCCCATCCCCACACCAACCGCATGAGCAGCGCCCCGCCCCCCCGCCCCACCCCGAAATATCGTCGAATCCTCCTCAAGCTCAGCGGCGAGGCGCTCGGCACCGAGGGAGGCTACGGAATCAACTCCGACGCCCTCATCCAGGTTGCCCTCCAGATCAAGGATGTCCGCGATCTGGGAGTCGAAATCGTCATCGTCATCGGCGGTGGGAACATTTTCCGCGGTCTTCAAGGTAGCCAGCGCGGGATCGAACGTGCCACCGCCGACTACATGGGCATGCTCGCCACCCTGATCAACGCCCTCGCCCTTCAAGACGCGCTCGAAAAGCAGAATGTCGAAACCCGCGTCCAAAGCGCCATTAACGTCGCCCAGGTCTCCGAACCGTTCATCCGCCGACGCGCCGTCCGACATCTCGAGAAGGGGCGAGTCGTCATTTTCGCCGCTGGCACGGGCAATCCATTCTTCTCCACTGATACCGCCGCCGCGCTTCGGGCCGCGGAAATAAACGCCGACGTCATTCTCAAGGCCACCAAAGTCGACGGCATCTACGACTCCGACCCGAAAACGAACCCGAACGCCAAGCGTTACGACTCGATCACCTACCTTGAGGCTGTCCAACGCCAACTGAAGGTCATGGATATGACGGCGTTCACCTTGTGCATGGACAACAAGATGCCCATCATCGTCTTCAACCTGTTCCAGGAGCATAATTTCCGACGGGTCGTCCTGGGCGAAACCATCGGCACAACCGTCACCAGCTAAGATCCAACCTTTTCCATCCACCCAACCTCGGTTCCTACCCCCCTCTACCATGTCCATCGACGACATCCTGCTCGAATGCGAAGACAAAATGCAGAAGAGCGAAGAGCACGTGATCCTGGAGTTCAACGGCGTTCGCACTGGCAAAGCGTCCCCCCTGCTCGTTGAAAATATCATGGTCGAAGTCTACGGAGGCTCCCACATGCGCATCCGGGAACTCGCCGGCATCACCACGCCGGAACCCCGTCAGTTGCTGGTCCAACCGTGGGACGCCTCGACCGTCGGCCCCATCGAAAAGGCCATCCAAAAGGCCAACATCGGCCTGAACCCATCGGTCCAAGGCAAGTTCTTGCGCATCTCGATCCCGGAACTCTCGACCGAACAGCGCGAAAAATTCGTGAAAGCCATCCGGCACATGGCCGAAACCGGCCGCGTCGCCGTCCGCCACGTCCGCCGGGAAGCCATCGAGCACCTCAAGAAGGAGCAAAAGGGCGGAACCATCACCGAAGACGAGCTCGAGACGGGCGAGAAAGAGATCCAGAATCTCACCGACAAGTTCAGCAAGAAGATCGATGAACATCTCCAGCACAAGGAGAAGGAAATCATGACGGTTTAGCAGCGCCTGCGTCCCCAGTGTCCATGCCGATGGCCGAAGGCCCGAAATCATCCCAGCCTTGGGCAACGCCCAAGGACCTCGTGACAAGGGTTTGAAATGGGCCAACGGTCCGTTCCAACGTCGGATCGCAGGAGGAGGGCTCAGGGAATGGGAGCGGCCATCGATCAGGCCTTCAGCTCGGATGAGGTTCCGATTCTGGGTCCTGGGGCGATGCCTCAGGCTCGGATGCTCGCGCGCCGTTGGCGCTTCAAATTCGACTCCCACCGTAGCCAACCCCGACATCGGTTCTCAGAAAGTCGTTCTTGGCATCTTTCTCCGCGGCACCCCCTCCAACCCGGCAGCCGGGGGCGTTGTGACCGCGGCCCTCGGCGCGGAACCCAACGTCGAAGTGAGATGGCAAAGCCGCACTGTGGAAGTCGTGCGGCAATCCCAGGTGAACGCCGACAGTCAGACCCGGGTGAAACTCACTCCATCGGGCCTCCGACAAGTCACCGAGCTTCACTACGAGGTCCTTCAGGGAAGCCTCGCCTCAACCCGTATTGTCCTGAACCCCGGCCACTCCCTGACCCGACTCCAAGGAGAACAGGTGCGCGATTGGCGCGTCGTGAAGGAAGGCGGTGAAGGATCGCCTTCAGCTCGCCCTGGCCCAGCGTGCCCTGGGACGGCTTTCCATCGAGGTGGATCTCGAACAGGCCCTGTCACCCCTGCCGCCGGCCCTTGAAATCAGGCCGCTCCGCGTCACCGGCGCCATCCGCGAGACGGCGCGGATCGGCATCACGCCATCTCCCGGTCTGCAGCTGAAAACGGAGTCCCTGACCGGCGCGCGTGAAATTCCCGCCGCCACCGACCAGGGCGAGGGCCTGGCCTATCGGGCCGACCAACCGGCCTGGGAGGTCCGGCTCGGCCTGGAACGTCTGCCGGCAAGGGTGGTCGCTGAAGTGTTCAACCTGATCACGATTGGCGACGGCCTGGTGGGAGGCAGCGCAACCGTCCGGTACGGGATCCTCAACCAGGGCGTGCAACAATTTCGCCTGCGGATTCCCGCGCACTGGCGAAACGTGGAATTCACCGGACCCGGCATCCGCCGCAAGGACCAGCAAGGCGACCTCTGGACCCTGGCGTTGCAGGACAAAGTGTGGGGCGGATACACCCTCGTCCTCACCTACGACCACGAATTTGATCCGAAGGGAGCCACGCTGAATGGATCCGGAGTTCAGACGCTCGACGTCGAACGTCAGGCCGGGTTTGTCGCGGTCACCACGGCCGCCGCGCTGAAGCTCGAACCGGAACCGCCCGGCGAAGCGCTCCGCGCCATCGACCCCGTCGAACTGCCCGAAGCGGACCGCAAGCTCATCACACGGCCCGTCCTGTTGGCCTACCGCCACACCGGCGGCAGCTTCGACCTCAAACTCCGTCTCACCCGCCATGATGAATTCGCAGTTCTGGACGCCGTCGCCGACCGCACCCAATTGACGACGGTGCTGACCGAGGCGGGGGAAATGCTGACGCAGGCGAGCTTCATGGTGAAGAACAACGACCGGCAGTTTCAGAAGTTCCAGCTTCCGAAGGGCGCCACGCTTTGGGGCGTTTACGTCAACGGCGAACCGGTGAAAGCCTAAAGCGATGGCGACTGGCTCCTGGTTTCGCTGCCACGCGCCGCGAATCGTGACCAGTCGTTCGCAGTGGATCTCAAGTACGCCCAGCAACGGGAACCGTTGGGACGGTTCCTGCCCCAGTCCCTGGAACTCACGGCGCCGGGAACCGACGTGCCCAGCACTTATGGCGAATGGGAGCTGTTCGTTCCCGAAAGTCGCCGGTTGTATGGTTTCGGCGGAAGCATGACCCCGCTTCAAGGGACGACCTACAGCCTGAGCGACGCCTGGAATGAGTTTCTCGCCGTCTACCGCGGATTCTGGTTGCAGTATGGCGCGCGCCTGATTGTGGGCTCGGGCATCGCCGGGTTCCTCATCGCCGTCTTCTTCGCCGCCCGACGCTACGGCTTTCGCGGCATCACCCAGGTGCTCGTCGTGTTCATGCTCATCGGTATCCTAACCAGCATGCTCCTGCCGGCCCTCAGCAAGGCCAAGGCCAAGTCGACCCGCATCAAATCCGTCAATAACCTCAAACAAATCGGCATCGCCGCCCGGGTGTGGGCCACCGACAACGGCGACCGCCTCCCGCCAACTCTCGAGGCCATGAGCAAGGAGATCGGCAGTTCCCTGGTCCTCATCAATCCTGAGAATGGACAGCCCTACGTGTATCTCGGCGCCAACAAGGACGAAACCGATCCCAATGGCATCCTGGCCTACGGCCAAAACCCGGGCGGCGGCTACTCCGTGGTCATGGTGGACGGAAGTGTGCAGATCCTGACCGGGCCCAAGTTCCAGGAGGCTCTCACCCGAAGTGAAAAGTCGGCCGCGGAGACCGCCCTCCGCGCCAGCCCCGAACTCACGGCACGATACAACCTGCCCTCGGACTCCGCGGCACCCACGGCGGCGGCACCGGGCACACCGGATGGACCCATGCCTCAGGCCTCCACCCTCCGGCCGACTCCGGGCGATCCGGGAACAACTGTGGCGACCGCCCCCGGGCTCCGCTCCATCCGCATCGAGATTCCCCGGTCCGGCAAACCCTTCCACTTCGCCAAAGTTCTCAACCTCAAATCCGAGCCGCTTCGAATCCATGCCCGTGTCATGCGGCAGCGGGTCTGGAGACGCTGCTCGTGAAACTCAAGGGCGACGTCACCCGCCGGCAACTCGCCTTCGCCGTTCCAGCCGCCCTCGCCAATCAGGTCGATCTCGTGCTCGACGAGCCCGACGCCGAGATTGAGTTCCCCGCCGCCGTGACCTTCCGCCGCTCCACCCTTGGCGCAACCACTCGGGTCGAAGGACTGCTCGGATCCGGCAACCAAGTCGCGTTAGCATGGACCCCGCGGGTCAAGCGCGCCGCCGAGGCCGCGGCAACGGTGTTCGTCGAACAGGCGTCGCTGATCACGATCGGCTCAGGCGTCGCCAATGTTCGGTCCACCCTCAACTTCCAGATCGCTCAGGGTGAACTCCGCCAGGCGCACGTCCTCCTACCTTCCAGTATGGGCGGGAGTGACTCATGGAACCCGTCTCGGAACCGGGCCAGCCCGTCTCGAATCGGCGGTTCTCGCCTGGCGGTATCTGAGGCCGGGCTATTCCCTCGCCGTCCAAGTGCAACGGTACTCGGACGCCGCGGTTTTGCAGGCTCTCGTCGAGCAGGCGCGCCTGACCACGGTGGTCGCCGACGACGGTCAATCCATGACCCAGATGCGCCTGACGGTTCGCAACAACGGGCGGCAACTGCTCGAGGTCGAGGTCCAGCTCCCGACCGATTCCACGGTCTGGTCCGCCACCATCGCAGGTCAACCCGTCCGCCCGCGAAAGCACGAAGGCCGGCTCTTCCTGCCCCTCGACGGAACGGGAGACCCTGAAACGCCGGTCGCCATAGAGCCAGCGTCTCTCACGCGTCGGGTTGGACCGTCAGTCCGGCCCCACTTCGCCCTTTGCGAACTCCTTCTCTCCTTCTTCCCGGGTGCCTCCACATCGCCGCCGTCGCCGCCGTCAATCTGAACGCTCAGGCCAAGTTCAGCCGGCCGGGACGGTCAGGCTTCGCCGAAGATCCGGGCCAAGACCGGCTCGGCGTCACGGTCATCCGGCACCATCACGTCGGCACCCATCAGGACCGACTGACACCGCTGGGCGAAGTGCGCACTCGGTTTGAGGAACCCGCTCGTTTTCTGTTGGATTGAATTCATTGGCACCCGGCGAGGTTTCGGTTTCCACGCGGGACCATGGGGCTGATGTGCCAGCCTAACCGAATGCGTGACCGGTCAGACTCAGGCACTTCGGCATGGACATCTTAAGGCATCCTGAAAGGGTGTGTTCATCCATGCTGCCGGTAGCGTCAACCTAGGGACATCGGGTTCGTTCAACGGCGTTTGGGAACGCTAGGTGGCCCCCAGGAATCCCCGTGAGTAGGGATCGCTCCCGCTTCGGAGGATGTTGTGGCGGGGGAATTTAACCGTGGCCTGCTTCGCTCTGCTGTCCATGGCCCGTGGTGAGGCGATTCCCGGCTGGCTTGCATCCACGAAGTGGACTGCGGAGGTCCCCACTCAGCCATTGAACAACGTCCTGCATTCGTGGACAGACATCCATCTGTCACCATCCAGGTCTTGCGCTGTTGAAAGCCCCCGACATTCACTTCATGGACCATGGTCTCGCGCCTCATTCCCTGGTTGATCGCCACCGGGCTGGCAGCATCGCCGTTCGTCTTCGGGACCGATTCGCCCACACGACCACCGGACACCGAACGCGTCGGACGAGGCGTCGACGGCCGCACCGTCCTCCCGGTGAATCAGACGATCACCCCGATCGGAAAGCAAACCGAGCTACCCGGCCTCCGACCCCAGGCCATCGCGCTTTCCCCCGACGGCCGATGGCTCGCCGTCTCCGGTAAGACCAGTGAACTTATCATCCTGCACCCCGGCTCCGGCGAGGTGAACCAGCGCGTGCAATTGCCCTCCGAACAGCAGAATGAACCACTGCCAGCCGTCCCTTCATCGAACATCCTTCAACCCGATACCAACGGCCAACTGAGCTACACCGGTCTGATATATTCGAGGGACGGGCGGCGGATCTTCCTCAGCAACGTCAACGGTTCCATCAAGGTGTTTGCGGTCGATGCCGAAGGCACGGTCTCAGGGTCTCACTCCCTCCCCCTGCCCGAAGCGAAAGCCCCGCGCCGCCAAGAGGAGATCCCCTCCGGGCTGGCCCTCTCCCCCGACGGCCGGCGTCTTTACGTCTGCGGCAATCTTTCCAACACCCTGCTAGAACTGGATGCCGAGACCGGCAAGGTCCTCCGCAGTTTCGCAACCGGCGTCGCCCCATTCGATGTGGTCCTCCACCGCGGCAAAGCTTACGTCAGCAACTGGGGTGGACGCCGCCCCGCCTCCGAAGACCTCGTCGGTCCCGCCGGGCGCGGAACCGTGGTGCGCGTCGATCCCGTCCGTTTCATCGCCAGCGAAGGCTCAGTCTCGGTCATCCCACTCGACGACACGCCCCGCCAGGATCGAACCACGGAGATCCTCGTCGGCCTGCACGCCTCCGCGCTCGCCGTGTCACCCGATGGACGCTGGTTGGTCTGCGCCAATGCCGGCTCCGACCACTTGAGTGTCATCGACACGGGCACGGACACAGTGGTCGAGACCCTTTGGACCAAGGCAAAACCGAGCGATTTGCTGGGCGCATCGCCGAATGCCCTGGCCTTTGCCCCGGACGGCAAGACGCTCTATGTGGCCAACGGAACTCAAAACGCGATCGCTGTGGTCCAGTTCAGCCCATCCCGCAAACGTTCCAAACTGGTTGGACTCATTCCTGTGGGCTGGTTCCCCGGCGGTATTGCCTTCGACCGGGCCCGGTCCCAGCTCTGCGTGGTGAACATCAAGGGCCACGCCGTCGAACCGAAAGGTTATCGAGAGGCCGGCGCCGGCAAGGATGCGGTCGGATTCAACAGCCATCACCACAACGGCTCGCTGTCGCTTGTCCCCCTGCCAAAGCGCCGCGCGCTGGCCGGCCTCTCGCAGACGGTCTACGACAACCTCCGGAGCGAGCGGATCGCCGAGGCCCTGCTGCCGCCACGAAGAAATCAGCCGGCGAGGCCGATCCCTGAGCGCATCGGCGAACCTTCCCTGATCAAGCATGTCGTGTACGTCATCAAAGAGAACCGCACGTACGACCAGGTTTTCGGCGCCCTGGAAAAGGGCAACGGGGACCCTCGCCTGTGCATCTTCGGCGAGCGCGTCACCCCCAATCAGCACAAGCTCGTCCGCGAGTTCGTCCTTCTCGACAACACCTACTGCGCCGGAATCTTGAGCGCCGACGGGCACCAGTGGAGCACCACCGCCTTCGGAACCGATTACCTGGAGCGGTCCTTCGCCGGCTGGCCACGCAGTTATCCCGACGGCATGGGCGTCGATGAGAACGATGCCCTGGCTTATTCCCCTGCCGGATTCATCTGGGATAACGCCCTGAAGCATGGCGTCCAGATCCGCAACTACGGCGAATTCATGGCCCCCAGCGTCCGCTGGCGAGATCCCAAAACGAAGGGCACCCCAGATTTCTCCGCCTGTTACCGAACGTGGAAAGGCCAGAGCGACGAGGTCCTCTTCTCCAGCTACCCCATGGTCGACAGCCTGACCTCCTTCTCGCCGACGAACTATGTCGGATGGGACATGTCGGTCCCCGACCAGTACCGCGCGGACTTCATCCTGCGGGAGCTCAGGGAATACGAGCAGAAGGGCGAGTTTCCGCAGTTGGTCATCATTTGTCTGCCCAATGACCACACCAGCGGCACGAGTCGGAACTGCCCCACGCCCGCGGCCACTGTCGCCGACAACGACCTCGCCTTCGGCCGCATCGTGGAGGCCCTCAGCCGGAGCCGATTCTGGAAGGACATGGCCATCCTCAGCATCGAAGACGACCCGCAGGCTGGCTTCGATCATGTGAGCGGCTACCGCACCACCGCCTACGTCGCCAGCCCCTATGCGAAGCGGGGGGCGGTGGTCAGCTCCCAGTACAACACGACCAGTCTCCTGCGCACCATCGAGCAGATCCTCGGCATGAAGCCCATGAACCAGTTCGACGCCTCGGCCACCCCGATGTTCGACTGCTTCCAGGAAACCCCTGACCCGACGCCGTTCGTCGCCGTCCCCAACCAAGTGCCGCTCGACGAGATGAACCCGGACCCGAAGGCCCTGGTGGACCCACAGTTGCGGCGAGACGCACTCGCCTCAGCCCGAATGAACTTCCGCCAAGTTGATCGCGCGCCGGAAGACCTTCTCAATCGTGTGCTGTGGCGGGCCATGCGCGGCACCGCGGAGCCCTATCCGGAATGGGCCATCACATGGGTCGAAGACGAGGACGAGGACGAGGACGACGAATAGATCTCAAGGCGACCGCCTCGCCTCCTCCTCACTTCACCCGTCCACCCAGGCCGAAACTTCCCCAAGACAACAAACCGCTTTCGCCAGACGCTCAGGTGTCGTTCAGTGGAGCCACCCCATGACGACGCCGTCATCCGGCTTGTTTTACGGGCCCGCCTTCCCTGGGAAACGCTTCGCCGCCCCGGCCCTGTCTCCGTCGTAGCGTCCCTCGGACTTCGTTCGCCCCTTTCGTTCCGCCTTAGCGAGGTAGAGGGGGTAAACGCTCGCGAAGCTCGTGGTAAAAATCCGGTGCTTGGAGGTCATGCTCAGAATGAAGCCCGGCCGCGCCAACAGGCCGGTTGCCCCCTGATCGCGGCTTCACCGGTTGGGTCATTCGGTTCTCACTTTGCCGGGTCGCCGAACACCTGCGCCAAGACCGGCTCGGCGTCCCGGTAGTCCGGCACCACCACGTCGGCACCCACGCCCATCAGGCGGTTCTTCTTCCATTCATCGAACTTCCCGGAGCCGTTGTTGGCCTCATCGCTGGCTACCGCGATCGCCAGTCCACCCACTTCCTTGGTGTTCTGGATCTCCACATAACCGTCGCCGATCGCCAGCAGTGCCTCGCCAGGGATGGCGTTCTCCTTCAAGATTTTCTCGATCACCATCTTCTTGGAGAAGTTCTTGAAGTCGTCCTGGGCCCCGTAAATCCGGGGACCAAAGTAGCGTTTCACGTTCAGCAGTTCCGCCTCCTGTTTGACGAAGATTTCGTCGGTGCCGCTGGCCAGGTACATCGTCACGCCCCGCATCGCCAAAAGTTCCAAGAGCCGGCGCGCTCCGAACACCAGAAAGTCGTCCCGCTGAAGTTTGCCCTTTCTCAGCCCCTCGGTGCGGTCGGCGATGCGCAGTCCCAGCCGGCGCAGGTACTCATGCTTGTACTCGAGCGGTTCCTGAGGCGTGCCACCCCGCTCGCGCACCCGGTCCGCCAGTTGGATCATCTGGTAGATGGTCTGCTTCCCGTTCAACCGCATGATGTCCTCGAACGCCAGTTGGGTCCGTTGTTCTTCGGTTTCCCCAGGCAACGGAGCCAGCACTTCCGTGAACATCGGCACCATCACCTGCGGCCATCCCTCGCGGATCAACGATAGCGTTCCGTCGAAATCAAAGAGGACGTGGCGAATGCTCGGACGGGGCTGAAAATGGGGCGCGAACTCGACCAGACCGGTGAAGGGACCACTCATGTCCCGCTGTGCATAGGAGCCACCACCCGCCGCGCCAAGCCAAAACCAGCCCCGACCCATCCTTGTCGGACCACCGCCCCTGGGGCACCCTGCCCGCCATTCATGCGACCGCCGTCCACTCGTGAATCCACCGCCACCGCCGCCGCAACGCCGGCCGGAACGGGTCGTCGGGGCTTCCTGATCCTCTTCCCGCTGCTCCTCGGCATTTTCGGATTCCTGTTCCGCGATAGCTTCCGACCCGAGATGGCCACCTTCGCCAACGACGGCCCGCTCGGAGCCATGATGGCGGCCTGCTTCCAACTCCCGGGCGCCTGGAAGGGCATCTGGGCGGATCTCAATTGGATCGGCATCACGGGCGGGGTCGCCCCCATCGACTTCACCTGGGTGCTGAACTGGATTCTCGGTCCGCTCTATTTCATCAAGTTCTACCCCGCCATCACCCTGATCACCCTCGGTCTGTGCGCCTGGCTGTTTTTTCGGCAACTCGGTTTCTCGGCCGCCGTGTGCACCCTCGGCGGACTCGCCGCCGCCTTGAATTCCGACTTCTTTTCCTACGCTTGTTGGGGCCTGGGAACCCTGCCGCTCTGCGTCGCCTCCGTGTTTCTCGCCCTCGCCGCGCTCGTCTCCAAGATCCAACCTGCCTGGGCCCGACCCGTGCTCGCCGGAGCCGCCCTGGGAAGCGCCCTGATGGAGGGCTTCGACAACGGCGCGATCTTCAGCCTCTATGTCGCCGCCTTCGCGATGTTCCATGCCTGGACGTCGCGTCCCTCCGATCCCGGCCCGCGCCGACTCGGCGTCGGCGCCCTCCAGACCGCGGTGGTCGCCATTGCGTCCGCCCTTATCGCCTCCCACATGTTGATCGGCCTGGTGAAGGGCAACATCACCGGGGTCGGCGGCATGGGGCAGGATCAGGAATCGAAGGCCGCCCGCTGGACCTTCGCCACCATGTGGAGCCTGCCTCCCAAGGAAGCGCTCCGGGCCGTCATCCCAGGCCTGTACGGCTACCGCATGGACACCCCCAACGGCGGTCAATACTGGGGCACCGCCGGCAGTGATCCCGCTTGGGACGAATACTTCGACAACCCGGATCGAAAACCCGAACAAGCCCCCCGCCGGGCGATCCGTTTCTCGGGAGCCGGCCATTACACCGGCGTTCTCGTCGTCCTGCTCGCCGCCTTCGCCCTCGTCCAAAGCCTGCGCGGATCTTCCAGCCCCCTCTCCCACCAGGAACGGCGTTGGGTCTGGTTCTGGTCCGTCACCGCCTTGGTGTCCCTCCTGTTCGCCCTCGGCCGCTACGCACCATTCTACCGGATCATTTACGCCCTGCCCTATTTCAACACGATCCGCATCCCGATGAAGTTCCTCCACCCGATGAACGCCGCTCTCGTCGTTCTTTGCGGGTACGGCCTGCACGCCCTCTGGCGCGGTTGGGTGGAGAAGCTGGCCTCCCCATCCGCCCGAATCACCACGTCCTCCGCAGACCGTGGTTGGATGATCGGAACGTTGGTCGCCACCGTCGCCGCCCTGCTCGGCTGGATGATGTACGGCAAGTCCCAAGGACAACTGCTGTCATTCCTCAGCGAAGTCGGTTTCGAAGGAGCCAGCGCCACTGCCATCGCCCAATTCAGCCGCCGCGAGGTCGGGCTGTTCGTACTCTTTCTGGGCATCTCCGCCGGCCTCATCGCCGCCATCCTGACCGGTCGCTTCGCCGGCCCCCGCGCACGCTACACCGCCGTCGCCCTCGGTGCCCTGCTCACCTTGGACCTCGCCCGGGCCAATACCCCCTGGATCATTCACTACAATTGGAGCGATCGGTTCGCCTCCAATCCCGTGTTTGATTTCCTCCGCGCGTCCCCTCACACCGGCCGCGTTTCCGGCCAACTGCCGTTCGCCTTCCCCGGCCGGGCCGGGCAGCTCCAGGAAATCCTCGGGTCCGTCTACGGCGGCGAATGGCTCCAACACCAGCTCCGCTACTTCAACGTCCAAGCTCTCGAGGTGGTGCAAATGCCTCGGAAACCGGCCGACCTCGCCGCCTACGAAATGGCGGTGAAACCCAACCCGCTCCGGGAATGGGAACTCACCAACACCCGCTACCTGCTGACGCTCGCACCCGCCGTGGACTCGATGAACCAGCAACTCGATCCGGTCGAGAAACGGTTCCGCCTCCACACCGCGTTCAACCTCTCCCAAACCGCCGCCGGCGTGATCCAGGTCGCCACCAACGCCGAAGGCCCGTTCGGGCTTGTCGAGTTCACGGGCGCCCTTCCCCGCGCCATGCTCTTCGATCGCTGGCGCGGTGACGTCGATGACGAGGAAGCCCTCACCCTACTCGGCAGTACCAATTTTTCACCCCACGCGGAGGTCCTGGTTGCCGATCCCGTTCCAGCACCCTCTGTCACGACGTCCTATCAACCGGCTGGCACCGCAGTCTATGAATCGTACACGTCCCGCCGATTCGTCATCGCCACCGAGGCCCGCACCCCGTGCATCCTCCTCGTCAACGACAAGCACGACCCCGATTGGAACGTTTACGTCGATGGCAAACCGGAACCGCTGCTCCGCGCCAATTTCATCATGCGCGGCGTCTACCTCACCCCCGGCAAACATCAGGTCGAGTTCCGTTTCAAACCCAGCACCGGCCCCCTTTGGTTCTCCGCCTCCGCCATCGGCGCCGCCCTCGCCCTCTTCGGATACGCCCGGTTAGGCCCTGCCGCCCGACCGCGAACGAACGAGTTCTAGTCGAACGTCATGGGACGGAACGGAACGGATCTGAACGGAACGAACTGACTTCGGGCCACCCCGGCAACCATCACCTCAGGAATCACCGGTGAGTCATCAGGAAACTTATTACCGCCAAAACGAGGCGTACGCCGAGTTCCTCGCCCAATGGGACGCCGCGTTCTATTCCAAATACACGGACTCCCTCCGCCCCCGCCGACCCGGAGGCCGTTGCCTCGACATCGGCTGCGGTGTCGGTCAGGTCATCGGACGTCTCTCCGCCGATGGCATCGAAGCCCATGGCGTCGAGATTTCCGAACCCAACCTCGCCCGAGCCGTTCGAGTCGCCCCGCACGCCCGCCTTTATGACGGCAAGCGGTTGCCCTACCCCAACGCCCATTTTGACGCCGTAGGAACCCTCAACGTGCTCGAACATGTCGATGAACCCGAGGCGTTCCTCGCCGAAATGGTGCGCGTCGCCGAACCCGGCGCCACCGTCGTGGTCAGCAGCCCGAATTTTCTGCGGGCGTTCGGCCCCGGCTACCATCCCCGCATGCGCGGCATTGCCCAGAAATGGCGCAATTTCCAAGCGCTGTGCGCCCGACGACGCGCCATCCAGGCCTCCCCCCAAACCGTCCGGTTCGAACGGATGCAACCCATCGTCCGGGCGCCGTTTCAGCCCGACGACGACGCCACCGTCGCCACGAATTCCCTGGAGATCGCGTTCTTCCTCGAGCGCCTGGGCTGCACGGTCGAGCGCGTGGAATGTACGGACCGCTACGTTCCCGCGCCTCTCGACTGGGCCCTCAATGCCACCCCCCTTCGCTGGATGATGTTCAACGCCTTCGTTGTCGCGCGCCGCAACAGCCCTGCACCCACCCCATGAACCGTCAGTCCATCGCGGCGCGCGTCCCCCTTGCCGCCGAGCCAGGTATCTCGACCGGAGGACTCTTCTTCGGTTCAACGCCTGGGAGCCGTTCCGTTCGCAACGGAACGTATTTCCTTATCCCGCTCGGCCTGATCCTCTTTCTCAGCTCAATCGCGTCCTCCGTCGCCGCCGATCCTTCCGCCCAAGCTTCGCCACCCACCCGTGAGGGTCATCGCATCCGATTCGGCAGCGTCATCGCCAACCCGGCCACCCGCACCGTCTCCTTCCCCGCCAGCCTCAACATGACCAACGGCCTCGTCGAATACGCCGTCGTCACGGATTATGGCAAAACCCACGAGAGCCTCCTGATCACGACCGCCCTTCCGATGGACGTCCAGTCAGCCCTACTCTTGCTGCGCGCCCGCCCCTCCGGAACCAACGGACTTTCATCCGCCGACGCCGCCACACTTACAATCCCGGCCGGCTCAGGCCTCCGGGCCAACGTCGTCTGGCTGTCCGGTTCTGGGGCACCGACCACAGTTCCTTTGAGCCAGCTATTCGCCCTGATCTCGGGAGGCGCCAACGGTGCCATCACCGGATCCCTGCGTACCGGCCCCTGGCTCTTCAACGGCTCGATGGTGACCCCCGAGGGTTTTGGCGCCCACTTCGACGGCTCCATCATCGCCCTCATCCACGACCCCATCGCGATCCTTAACAACCCCGGACCCGACCGCGACGACGACGAAGTCCATGTCCCCGCCGTCGATCGACTCCCTCCGCTGGGAACGGCCGTGACGGTGGAATTAGTCGTTGAACCGCCCGTCGCGGAGAAAGAAGCGCCGCGCGCCCCATAATCCCCCCGTCCGATCTCCCCATGGCTCCCCGCACTCCATCCGCCCCACTTTTCGCCCTTACCGTCACCACGGCGCCCGAAGCCGAGGATGCCGTCGCCGAACTCCTGATCCGCACCACCGCCGAGGCGCCGGTCACCACCTTCGACCGCATCCGCGGCGTCAGCCACGTGGTGGTTTATCTGAAGGACCCCAACTACCTCCACGCCGCCCGACGCGCTGAACTCCGAAGCGGTCTCCGCTCCATCCAGGCATGCGGCCTCGACATCGGTGCAGCACGGATCGCGTGGACCCGCGTTAAAGCCATCGATTGGAAGGAATCCTGGAAACGCCATTTCCAGCCGATGACCATCGGCCGGGTCCTCCTTGTCCGCCCCAGTTGGAGCCGGAAAAAACTGCTCGCCGGTCAGAAGGAACTCATCCTCGACCCCGGCTTGAGTTTCGGAACCGGCCAGCACCCGACGACCAGTTTCTGCCTGAAGGAGATCGCCCGGCTTCGACCCAAGTCCTCCACGGCCGCACTTCTCGACGTCGGGACCGGATCGGGGATTCTTGCCCTGGCCGCCGCGAAACTTGGCTATTCCCCAATCCGCGCCTTCGATTTCGACCCCGAAGCCGTGGCAATCGCACGGCAGAATGCCGCCGACAACGGTATCGCGGACGCCGTCGCGCTGTCGCGCTTCGACGTGGCCCGGCTTCAAAAGCAGCCCCGGCGCCGATATGAAGTCGTCTGCGCGAACCTGACCTCCGACCTGTTGCTCCGCCATGCGGCGTTACTGACCGCCCAGGTCGCCGACGGCGGAGTGCTGGTCCTGGCGGGCATTCTGGCCGAAGAGTTCGACAAAGTCCGGGAGGTCTTTCGGAAAAGCGGCTGGAAGCTCGTACGCAGCGAGCGTCGTCGCGAATGGTGTTCCGGGTCTTTTCGCCGTTAACTTCGGCGGAGGATTCGATTGTCGCCGGGCGCAAGGCTGGTACAACCCCGGCGTGTCCTGGTCTGATTTCGACAACGCAGGTCCATCGGTGGCGCTCCTGCGGCGCAGCCTTCATCGTGACCGCTTGGGACATGCGTACCTTTTTTCCGGCGATGCCTCGGACGTCCTGGAGTCCATCGCCATGGAACTTGCCGCCACCGTCAATTGTCTCTCGCCTCTCGAGACGACGCCTTCGGGATCCCCGGCCAGCGCGTGCGGGACCTGTTCCAGCTGCCGACGCATCCTTCAAGGCCTCCACCCAGACGTCCACTGGCTCCGCGCCGAATCCAAGATGCAGATCATGCGCGTGGAGCAGGTCCGGGAACTGATCAACGTGGTCCAACTCAAGCCGTCCGAGGCGCGCTTCAAGGTGGGGATTCTGGTGGGTGCGGATCGACTGAACCCCAACGCCGCCAACGCGTTCCTAAAGACACTCGAGGAACCACCGTCGCGCTCCCTACTGATCCTGCTCAGCACCGAACCCGACCGACTGCTCGAAACCATCCTGTCCCGCTGCCTCCGACTCGCGTTCCCCACCCGCCGCGGCCTGGCGCCAGCCCAACTGGACTGGCTGCGCTCCTTCGTCCCCCGATTCCGCGAATCCGCCGCCAGCATCCTGGGCCGGTACCAATGGCTCGACGGACTCCTGAAACAACTCGCCAGCCTCCGCGCCGCAGCGGAATCCGAGATCAAGGCCCGATCCCCTGCCCAACACCACCGGGACGCCGACGCCAACCTCCAGGACCAATGGGAAGAGGAAGCGAAGGCCGCCACCGAGGCGGAGTATCGCCGCCGCCGCCAGCAAACCCTCCAGGCACTCCAATGGTGGCTGCGCGATGTCTGGATCGCCACCCAGGCCCATCCGCCCGAGCTTCTCGCCATTCCCGAACTCGCCGAGGAAACCCGCCACGCCGCCAGCCGACTTTCCCCGGCCCAGGCCCTGGCCAATCTCGACCTGCTCGAACGTACCCAGTCGCTCCTCCATACCAACGTCCAGGAAGCCCTCGCTCTGGAGGTGGCCATGCTCCGACTGGACCTCTGATGCGCCACCCCCGCCCGACTTCCCCTGCCAAGTCCGCTCACCCCTCGGCCCAACCCTCCGGCGACGACGGCACCCTCTTCGCTGGACTCTTTGGACTCCTGCTCGGGATCGGCCTGCTCAAGTTCGGGAACCCGATCATCCTGGACCGCTTGGTGGAAACTCCCAGGTCCTTCGATGAATGGCGCGCCTTCGCCTGGCCCATCCGGTTCGGCTTCCTCGGGCTAGGACTCGTCGCCGCTGTCGGTGTCTGGCAGATCGGTTCCCACTGGCGACCCTCCGCCCCCACCTGGATCGTCTCCCTGCTCGGCGGTTGGATCGTCTGGCAAATCGCCGCCACCCTCACATCTCAAGATCGTGCTCTCAGTCAGACGATTCTGGCGCATTTCGTCGGCTGCGTGACGTGCTTCGTCCTTGGACACCTCGCCCTCAGCCGCGTCTCCCAGCCACGCACGTTCTGGCTTTGCCTCGCCGCGGGGCTGATTGGCGTTCTCGGAATGGGCATAGAACAGCACTTTGGCGGGCTCGAAGCCACCCGCCGGATGATCCTCCAGGGCCCCCAGGCCTCCTCGCTCCCTCCGGAATACCTCGCCCGCATCCAAAGCAACCGGGTCTTCAGTACGCTGGTTTACCCCAACGCCCTCGCCGGCGTTATTCTCCTGTTGCTTCCCGCCGTCGGCTGGATCGCGTGGGAGGCCGGATCCCGTTGGGGACGCCGGGGCTCTTGGATTCTCGCCACCGCTCTGTTCGGATCGGGCCTCGCCGTCCTGGTCTGGTCCGGTTCGAAGGCTGGCTGGCTCCTAGCCATGGGCATCGCCGTCCTGCTGCTTTTTCTCGGACGCTGGCCGCTTCGCTCCAAGGTCATCGTCGCTTCCGTCTTTGCCGTGGTCGGATTGGCCGCCTTCGCCATCGTCTTTCGAGAAAAATTAAGTCGCGGCGCCACCAGCGTCTCCGCCCGGTTCGACTACTGGACGGCCGCCGTCGAAGGCTTTCGCGACCGTCCACTGCTCGGCCACGGACCCGGTCTGTTCAAGCGGGTCTATGCCGACCGTAAACGGCCGGAATCGGAAATGGCTCAACTCACCCACAACGACTATCTCCAGCAGGCGACGGATTCGGGATTTCCAGGATTCCTGACCTACCTCGGCTTCGTGGCGGGTTCCCTGGTTCACCTTTACCGACAACGTTCCCTCTGGACCTCACCCCTTCCGTTCGCCGTCTGGCTGGGATTGCTGGCTTGGTTTGCCCACGGATGCGTCGAATTCGGGCTCTATATCCCCGCTTCGTCGTGGTGCGCCTTCGGTCTCCTGGGCTGGCTGCTGGCTCAAAAGCCTTCCGACGCTTCGCCCTAATCCCTACTCTCCCGGACGCTATGCGCGTCCTGTATCTTAACGGTCCGAACCTGAATCTCCTGGGAACCCGTGAACCCGGAGTCTACGGACGACTCACACTCGCCGAGATCGAATCTCAAGTCCGGGCTCTTGCCCAGACACTCGGGGTGGACGTGGAATTTCGGCAGTCCAATCACGAGGGTGAGTTGGTCACCTGGATTCAAAACAGCACCGCGACCCACGAAGTCATCGTGCTCAATGCCGCGGCCTACACCCACACCAGCATCGCCCTGCGCGACGCGGTCGCGGCTACCGGCCAACCCACCGTTGAAATCCACCTCTCGAACGTTCACGCCCGGGAAGAATTCCGGCATCGCTCCCTGATTGCCCCGGTGTGCCGCGGAATGATTGCCGGATTCGGCCCGCATTCGTACATTCTGGCACTTCACGCAGCTATATCATTATCGCCGACCAAGAAGTGATCCGAACTTCGGGTTTTTAGGCGGTCTCGGAGACCCCCATACGTATCTCGCCTGCCGGAAACAGCACTTGACCGGTGTTCCCCCCCCCGATAACGTCCCTCCCAGTTGATCACGGAGGAGCAGGAGTCGATTCGCGACTGCTGCTTTTTTTGTTCAGCGGACTGACAAGCGCCGATGAACCACGGGAAGCCTGTACGATCGACTGGAGACATGCTGTGGACCTGAAAGACATCAAGGCCATCATCGATCTGATGCGGAAGAACGCCATCTCGGAGTTCGAGCTGGAGCGTCAGGAATTCAAAATTCGACTTAAACGGGCCACAAATTGCGGCCCAACCGTCACCTTTGACGATACAGCTGGTATAAACCCGGCCCAGATCGTCGCAACGACATCGAGCCAGGCCGGCCGCACGAACGATGCTCCCCTCGGGACGATTGACATTAAGTCTCCCATGATTGGAACACTTTATCGTTCATCCACGCCCGAATCGAGCCCGTACGTGGATGTTGGGTCCGAAGTTGGCCCCGATACCGTCGTCTGTCTCATCGAGGCCATGAAGGTCATGAACGAGATCAAAGCCGAGGTGCGTGGCGTGATTACCCAAGCCATGGCTGACAACTCTAAACCGGTCGAGTTCGGACAACCCCTCTTCAAAGTTCGTCCCCTGTAGCTTCGCCAGCGGGACGCCCCTCACCATGTTCGAGAAGGTCCTCATCGCCAATCGCGGTGAAATTGCGGTCCGCGTCATCCGCGCGTGCAAGGAACTGAATATCCGGACCGTCGCCGTGTATTCCGAGGCCGATGCGAACTCCATGCACGTTCACATGGCTGATGAGGCCATCTGTATCGGTAAAGGTCCTTCGTCGGAGAGCTATTTGCGTATCGATCGCATCATTAGCGCCGCCGAAATCGCCGATGTGGATGCCATCCATCCCGGTTACGGCTTCCTTTCCGAGAATGCTCATTTCGAGGAAATCTGCACCAGGTGCAACATCCGGTTCATCGGCCCCAGCGCCCGGGCCATGATGGCTCTGGAGGATAAGAACGTCAGTCGTGCCCTCGCCCGCAAAGCCGGTGTCCAGTGCCCTCCCGGTTCCGAAGGCGTTATCGAGAACGAGCAGGATGCCAAGACGGTTGCGGACAAAATCGGCTATCCGGTGCTCATCAAGGCCGTGGCCGGCGGTGGAGGTCGCGGGATGAGAATTGCCCATAACGACATGTCTCTCGTTACCGGGTATCACACCGCCCGGGCCGAAGCAGAAAAGGTCTTCGGCAATTCCGCGGTGTACATCGAGAAGTTCATCGAGAACCCGCACCACATCGAGTTCCAGATTCTCGCCGACACCCGGGGCAACATCATTCACCTCGGGGAACGCGATTGCTCGATCCAACGGCGGAACCAAAAACTCGTCGAAGAGACCCCCTCACCTCTCATCGAAAACAAGCACCGCGACCTGCGCAAGAAGATGGGCAAGGCCGCCATCCGAATCGCCGAGGAAGCCGGGTACTCGAATGCTGGTACGGTCGAGTTCATCGTCGACGGCCAAGGCCAGTTCTTCTTCCTCGAGGTGAACAAGCGGATTCAGGTCGAGCACCCTATCACCGAGGAGGTCACTGGCGTCGACCTGGTGAAACAACAGATCCTGATCGCCATGGGGGAACCTCTCCGCCTGCGCGATTCGGACATCGCTTTCAAGGGGCATGCCATCGAATGCCGGATCAATGCCGAGGATCCGTTCGATGACTTCCGCCCGTCGCCGGGTCGCATCGAGATGTATTATCCGCCCGGGGGACGCGGTGTCCGGCTGGATTCTCATGCCTACGCCGGCTACGTCATTCCGCCCTACTACGATTCGATGATCGGAAAGCTGATCACTTTCGGTAAAGACCGCCGCGAAGCCATGGACCGCATGAGCCGCGCCCTCGCCGAATACATGATCACCGGGATCAAGACCACCATCCCGTTCGAGCAGGCCATTCTCCAGGATCCAAACTTCCGTCGAGGCGTCTACTCCACCTCCTTCATCGAGCAGTTGCTCACCGGCGGTCGCCGCGATCTGCTCGAAGAACGCGCTTGAGGCCTGCGGCCCGCCGGGGATAAGGCCAACAAACGGGGCCCGCTAAACGCCGTTCGTCAGCTCAATCTGCGCGCTAATCTCGGGCGGGATCGCCGACGCCCGCATCGTTCCGTCGGGCTGATGAACCACACAGACGACCGTTAGCCGCCCTTTCGCCACTTCTCCCGATGCCACCCCTTCAACGAGTTTCATGAACTGAAACTCATAGGTGAGGGCCTTCGACCGCTTCTCCACCACCCGAAGCCGCACCTCAACTTGGTCCTCGAATCGCAACGGCTTGTAGTAGTCGCACGACGCGTGTACCCGCGGCCAGCCCACCCTGGGCGCCCCCGGACGGGCCGCGACCGAAAAGCCGATCGACCTGAAAAAGGCGTGCTCCGCCGCCTCCATGAACCGGAAAAAGTTCGAGTAATGCATGATTCCGGCCATGTCGGTTTCAGAAAACTCGACCGACCGGATCAGGGAAAAAGTGCTCGGCATGGTGAAGACGTTGCGACCTAGGTCGAGGGGGTCCCCGGAGACTTCGGAGGCATCAAACCCAGGAACTGCGCCGCCAATCGCGCCGCCACGACATCGCTGTTGTAGGTTTTTTCCGCAGCGCTCCGACCCGCCTGACCCAGGCGAGCTGCCAGTTCCGGCGATAGCAAAACTTCCTCAAGCCGCGCTGCCAGATCCTCCGCATCGTCCGCGGCACATAGCATCCCTCCACCACTTTCCTCGAGAATCTCCGGAAAGGCCCCGGTTCGCGGTTGGACAACCGGTACGCCCGCCGCCATCGCCTCCACCAAGTACAGACCAAACGCCTCACCGTAGTGTGCCGGCACCGAAAACACGCTCAATCCGCTAAAAAAGGCCTGCTTTTCGGCATGTCCGACGTTGGGCCGAAACGCGACATTTCCCAGAAGGCCGGCGGCTTGAAGCTTCGCCTTCAATTCGTCCACGAACGCCGTGTCAGTGGGTCCCATCCCCCCGGCCACCGCCAATCGCAATCCGGGAACCCGGTTTCGTCGTTTGAGAATGAGAAACGCTTCCACCAGTCTATCCAGGCCTTTCTCACGGCACATGCGCGCCAAATACCCGAGTACCGGCGGCTGCGGCGGCGCGTCGGCCGGTTTCCATCCCGCCAGATGAATACCGTTTGGCACGACGTGGATTCGATGCGGCGAAAATCCCAGCTTCGCTGCCATTCGGTCGGCGTAGTAACGACTTGGCGCGGTCAGCAGGTCCACCTCGGCGAGGCGCTCCGAAAGAATCGCCCAGGCCTCCTGGCGGCATCGATCCGGCAGGGCATCCACGAACGTATCCTCCCCCTGCAGCGTCACCACCACCCGGGTTCCCAACATTTCCTTCAATCGGCGAGCCACGCCGATCAGCAAACCGTTCGATAGACTCACCACATCCGGTCGCTCATGCTCCACCAGCCACGCGATCAGTTCGTCGACTTCGCGGGCCTGGTTGCCGGACTCACCCCGCAGCATCGACAAGGTCAGATCCCCCACCTGCTCGGGCCGCGTTTTCGCCGCCGCCGTTCCCACCCATCGCAGCAGTGCCGGCGAACTCAGCCAGTCATGCAGCCACTTCGGAATCTTTCGGAAGAAAGACGCCTTTTGTTCCAGATACACCGTCAGTCCCCCGAAAAAGACCGGCGTGCCTTGGGTCTCGTCGGGCTCGTCCGTCTTCAGCGGCAAATACAGCGGCAACATCGTCACCGCGTGTCCCTGCCGACGAAAGGCTGCCACCAGCGCATTGTCCCGGAGACAATTCCCGCAGTACATCCCCCCGGCTCCCGGTGTCAGTTGAACAATCCTCATGGCATGGCGCGACCGCCGCGACCGTAGCCGAACCCCGCCACTTCGCCAATCCGGCACACCGCGGCGGGACTTGCCGATTGACGACCCGATTCCACCTCGTGAACCTCCCCGCCCCATGCCGATAATTCAGCGTGCCCTGCTCTCCGTTTCCGATAAGACCGGTCTCGTCCCGTTCGCCCAGGCCCTCGCCGCCGCCGGAGTCGAACTCATTTCCACCGGCGGGACCGCCAAGGCGCTGCGCGAAGCCGGCTTGAGCGTCATTGAACTCGGCACCTACACCGGCTTCCCCGAAATGCTCGATGGCCGCGTCAAGACCCTCCATCCCAAGGTCCACGGCGGTCTCCTCTACATCCGTGGCAACGCCGAGCACGAACGCGCCGTCGGCGAACATGCCATCCCCCCCATCGACCTCGTCGTCGTTAATCTTTACCCCTTCGAAGCCACCGTCGCTCGACCCGGCGTCACCCTCCACGACGCCATCGAGAATATCGACATCGGCGGCCCCTCCATGCTCCGCAGCGCCGCCAAAAACCACGACAGCGTGACCGTCGTCACGGATCCAGCCGACTACGCTGAGGTCGCCGAACTCGTCACCACCCGCGGCTCAACCAGCCTCGAACTGCGCCGCCGTCTCGCCGCCAAAGTTTACGCCCGCACCGCCGCCTATGACGCCGCCATCGCGAGCCATCTCCAGCGGGAATTCGCCGACGCTTCCAATCCCCTGCCACCCACCCTCGCCATCGCCGCCCCTCTCGCCCAGCCCTTGCGCTACGGCGAAAACCCGCACCAACGCGCCGCCTTGTACGGCTCTTTCCACAAATATTTCGAGCAACTCCACGGCAAGGAACTCTCCTACAACAACATCCTCGACCTCACCGCCGCCGCCGCGTTGATCGCTGAGTTCGCTGCCGACGCTCCGACACTCGCCATTCTCAAACACACCAACCCCTGCGGCGTCGGCCAGGGTGAGGTTCTCGCGCAGGCGTGGGAGCGTGCCTTTGCCACCGATCGCCAGGCCCCCTTCGGAGGCATCATCGCTGTCAATCGTCCCCTGGACCTTCCCTGCGCTGTAGCCATCTCGGAAATTTTCAGCGAAGTCATCGTGGCTCCAGACTTCGCCCCGAACGCCCTCGTTCTGCTCCAGAAGAAGAAGAACCTGCGCCTGATCCGCCTCAAGCAGAATCCCGCGGTCGCTGGAGCCTGGGACATTCGAAGCGTCGGCGCCGGCTCCTTTCTTCTCCAGGAACGCGATCTCCGGGCCACCGCCGCGGCCGATCTTCGCACGGTCAGCCGCCGCCCCGCCTCCGAGGCCGAACAACACGCCATGCTGTTCGGCTGGAAGATCGTCAAACACGTGAAGTCCAACGCCATCGTCTACGTGTCGGCCGACACCGCGGGCCACGGCCGAACCCTGGGGATCGGCGCCGGGCAGATGAGCCGGGTCGACTCCAGTCGCATCGCCGTATGGAAGGCCGGTGAAGCTGGACTCTCCCTCACCGGCAGCGTCGTGTGCAGCGACGCGTTCTTCCCGTTCCCCGATGGCCTGATTGCCGCCGCCACCGCGGGTGCAACCGCCGCGATTCAGCCCGGCGGCTCCGTGCGTGACCCCGAAGTGATCCAGGCCGCCGACGAACGGAATATGGCGATGATCTTCACCGGCACCCGCCACTTCCGGCACTGACCCTAAGAGCCTGTCTGAAAAGTCAGGCTCTAAGGCACTTCGCGCACCGCGTTCTCGGATCCAAACGGGTTGGGCACGCGCAGCGAGCACTCCGGATCATCACGCCATTCGCCATCGACCAAAAACCGGTACCGATGTAGGCCGGGCTCGAGGTCGACGGCGATTCGCCACACACCGTCTTTTCCCTTGCTCAGTCCCAGGGGACCTTTTCCCCAACTTGTGAAATCGCCCACCAACTGAACGGTCATCGCGGTGGGTGAGGTGAATCGGAATTCCTGCTTCTTCTTAGTGGGTGCCTTGGTCGTCATCGTGCACTCCTTCCTGTAAGGCGAGGGAAGAACCTCGGCCGAGCGCGGCAGGCGCCGCACTTCTCCCAAAAAACTTCCTCCCCCGGCCATTGCGGTCCTTATGACCCGCCGAATTCGTCGCCGCAATCCGTCTGGGGCGAACTGGATGAATCCGTTCGCCGCAGTCCCAGGGACGATCCGGAATTCAGGGGTCCCCAGTCCTCAAGCTCACGGGAACCGCCTCGCTCCACGGGTGCGACATAGCGCTCGAGATACTTCATCGCGACCCGCAGATCCTTGGGGAGCGGACTCTCGATCAGGATGCGCTTTCCGGTGACCGGATGGTCCAAAGCCAGGGAGGCCGCATGGAGGGCGACCCGTCCAAGCAGGGGCTTCTCTTCCTTAGTCTGGCGCGGCCGGTAATCGGACTTGATGGAGGACAGCCAGAGCGGCCCGCCTCCATAGACCCGATCGCCCACCAACGGCATTTGGACCCAGCGAAGATGAATCCGGATCTGATGGGTTCGCCCCGTGCGCGGCCGGCATTCGAGCGCCGTGAAGCCCCGGTACCGGGTCACCACGTGGAAAAGGGTTCGGCTTTGTTTGCCTGACTTGGGATCCACCCGCATCACCCCGGGTCGTGTCGGGTGCGCGGCAAGCTTCGCATCCACCTCAAAGTCGTCTTCCACCGGTGATCCCTGCGCGATCGCAAAATAAACCTTTTCAGGCTTTTCGCTGCCGAACAGGTTCGCCACGGCGGTCAATGCGGGCTTGGTCCGGGCCAGAAGCAGCACCCCCGACGTCTCGAAATCCAACCGATGCACGTTCGCCAGGTAGGTCAGACCGCGTTCTTTGGCCCACGGAACCCCTCGAGCGATGTGCCCGTGGAGCATTCGCATCAGATTGGGACGCTCCGGATCGTAGCGGTCGGGCGACGTCAGGAGTCCAGCCGGCTTCTCGATCGCAATCAGGTGCTCGTCTTCAAAGAGCACCGGCACCTCCCAGTACTCACGCGTGGCCGGTGACGACAATTTCAACACCGCGGGCGCCGACGGATTGGATTGAGCCATGAGTCAGGCGCCGGGCAAGAGCCCCGGGCTAGTTCGCTGCCGGCGCGTTGGTTCCACCCGAAGCTCCGGGAATCTTCACATCCGCGGCGGCGAACCGTTTCCGTTCCCAATCGGAAAAGGCCGAAAACCTGCCGAACTGCCGTTGCTGGGTCAGGAAGGTGGGGAGTTCAGCCTTCACGGTTTCGTCCGGAACCGGAATTCGCGACTCGAGATGCAACACGAAGCCACCGTCCGCGGCCGGCGTGAACGAACTCACCTTGCCCGCCTGTATTTCTGCGGCCACCCGCACCAGTTCGCCCGCGGTCAGTCGGGCGGGCAATCCCTCGAGAAGGGTGGTCTCCGACGAAAAATTGGTCAGCACGACGGACTGGAACCCAGCCTCGGTGGCGATGGCATCGAAAGCCTTCCCCTGCCCAAGCGCGATCGTGGCCGTTTCCGAGAATTTGCGCCCCGCCTCCTCCGCACCCGCCCGCGATTCGGTGCGGCGCACGGCCTCGGTCACCGAAACTTCCACATCCTGGAACGGCCGGACTTCGCTGGGAACGTTCTGTTCGAATGCGAACACATACACGCCATCCTCACCCACGAAGGGCGTCGCAAAGGGCTCTGCGGGGGACAAACCAAACGCCTTGCGCGAGAACTCGTTGTTCACACCCAGGCCCGCCGGAATGCCGTTCTGGGTGAAAGGCAGGCTCGATTGAACCGCCAACCCCACCTCGGTGCCGAGTTGGGTCAGGGCATCGGCCCCAGAAGCCTTCGAGACGGATTCGGGTCCGACTTCCATCTGGTACAGGCGATTCGCGAATTCGTTCGCCTTCTTTCGGGCTTGGTTCAACGCCAATCCTTTACGGAAGTCCTCCCGGATCTCGGCTTTGGCCGCGTCAGGCGTCTGGACGTTGTTGGCCGCATCCCGGAACGACTCCGCACCCCGCTGAACGTACTGCGCTTCCACCAATGCCGTGTGATTGGTGTTGGCCGAGAGTTGCTGGTCCGTTTCCTCCAGATAGTTGGTCAGGGCGAACTTCACGTACCGGACCTGCATTCGTTCCGGAATGCGGTAGGCCGCCACCCGGTTGCTATAGAACTGAAGGAGATTGGTCGGGTTCAGGTTCACCGAGGCGAGGTAGTTGCTCGCGGAAAGATAAACCAAACGGCCCGCGAAACGGTCATTGCCCGACCGATACCGGGCTTCGGCTTCCCGGGGCGTCACCAAGCCGCCACTCATGCCGCCCACGTTGACAAGGTGTTCGACCCCAACTTCATGGCGCATGAAACGCTCGAAATCAGTTCGGGTCAGACCCCCTTCGCTCTGCACCATCCCCAGGAACCTGTCGTACGCCGGACGGCTGAACCCACCCGTCCGTTCGTCGTTCAGGAACGGCAATTCCAGAATCCGCGCCGCCGCCACCTCGTCCGATACCACCACGCCCAGTCGCTTCGCCTCGTTCAGCAGAAAGAGTCGGTTGAGCACTTCGCGCGTCTCATCCCAATCGCGACCGCTGCGCCCAGGCCACTGACCCTGGTTCCGGAGCATGTAGCTCAGTCGGGCCTCCTTGAGGGCGGCCAGGTAATCCTCCCGCTCGATCGGCTTGCCGCCGATCGAGCCGAGAGCCCCGGCAGGCACTCGACCTGCAGAACCACCTTGGTTGGGAGAAAAGAAAATCACAAAACTGACGATCACGATGCCGATGAAGATCAGCCCGATCGCCTGGTGTTTGCGGATGAATTGAAACATACGCGTGCCTGAACAAAGAGCGGAGACACTAGTGGCCCAACAAAAACCCGGTCAAACGCATTCCCTAAACGATTTTGGCGCCAGCCCAACCCTAAAACCCGCACACCACCCGGGTCTCCCGACCGCTCCGCCCCTTCAACACCCGCGCCAAGGGCGTGTCTAATCGCCCGCCGACACTCCCCACCACAACCTCCTCCTTCCCACGCCCCGTCGCTAACACCACCAACTCCCCGGTCTCCCACAGCACCGTATACCCCGCCGTCAATCGGTCCGGAGGTGGCTTGGGACCGCGCACCGCTCGGAAAGCCCGGGTCGCCGACAGGTCCTCCGCCATGTTGTCCGGAAATAGCGACGCTACATGCCCATCCTCCCCCACCCCCAACACCGCACAGTCCCAGGTCCCACGCCGCCGTCGCCTCAGCCGGCCCTCCACCCATCCACTCCAATCGTCCATCGCCCGCTCCGCTCCCTCCCCGGGCGCCCGTTCCCCTTCCAAGCGATGAATTCGGTCGTCGGGAACCTTCAAGGGCTCCAAAAGCTCCCGCCGCGCCTCACGATAATTGCTCTCGGCATGGTCCGGCGGCACACAGCGCTCATCGCACCAGAAGAAATCCGCCGCCCCCAGATCCAGCCCGCGACGGCGCGACTGACGCACCAGTTCCCGAAAGAAGACGGGTGCCACCCGGCCCCCCGACAACGCCAACGCGAAATCGCGCTCCCGGCTCCGCAGGAACGCATCCAGAACCGAACCCGCCGCTTCGGCCGCGGCCGGCTCATCCCCATCCACCCTCGTGGTCCACACGCCGTTCAACTCAGGACAACGGTTGAGGGTTGCGCCACGCATGCCCGTAACGGGCGAGAAGTTCGTCCGCCGTCGTTGGCCCCCAGCTCCCCGCCGGATAGAATGACGCCTCTTCGATCGCCCGACCCCGCCACCCTTCCCGGATCGCATCCACGAATGCCCAGGCCGTTTCCACTTCGTCCCGCCGGATGAAGAGCGTTGCATCCCCCGCCATCGCCTCCAGCAGAAGTCGCTCGTACGCCTCCGGTGTGTACGCGCCAAACTCGGAATCGTAGCTGAAATGCATCCGGACCGGCCTCAACTGCATGCTGGTTCCCGGCACTTTCCCGTTGAATCGAAGGCTGATCCCCTCATTCGGCTGCAATCGGAGCGTCAACGAATTCGCGTCTAGCCGCGGGCCGCACTGTGCGGCAAACAACACGTTCGGCGTTGGCCGGAATTGAACCCGCACCTCGCTTGCGCTCAGCGGCAGGCTCTTGCCCGTGCGTAAGTAGAACGGCACGCCGGACCAGCGCCAATTGTCGATCAGCACCCGCAGGGCCACGTAGGTCTCCACGGTCGAATCAGCAGCCACTTTCTTCTCCCCACGATAGGCCGATCGTTGCTCCTCCCCCATCGTCCCCGCCGTGTACTGGCCACGGATTACCTGCTGCGCCACCTGTTCCGGCTGCCAGACCCGCAACGCTTTCAGCAGCTTCACTTTCTCGTCACGAATCGATTCCGCCTGCAGGGTCACCGGCGGCTCCATCGCCATCAACGACAGCACCTGGAGCAAATGGTTCTGCACCATGTCCCGCAAGGCCCCTGCCTCCTCATAGTACCCGCCCCGCGTTCCCACCCCATGCCGCTCACTCACCGTGATCTGAACGTGCTCGATCGCATCCCGATGCCAGAGACGTTCAAAAATCGCGTTCGAGAAACGGAACATCAGCAGGTTCTGAACCGTTTCCTTGCCCAGGTAATGGTCGATGCGGAACAACTGCGACTCATGGGCATACCGCGTCAGCTCCCCGTTCAACACCTTCGCCGATGCCAGGTCCGACCCGAACGGCTTCTCAATCACGATCCTCTGCCACCCCGTCCGGCCTTCGCTCTTGTCCACCAGCGCCGACGCATGCAACCGCTCCACGACCTCACCGAATTGCGAGGGCGAAACCGCCAGATAACACAAGAGGTTGTGCGCCAGAGCCGGATTCTCGAATCCCTTCAAGAGCTTCTTCAGCCGGACGTAGGCCCCCAGTTCATGGAACTCCCCCTGGCAGTAGTGCACATTCGCCGAGAATTCCGCCCAGACCGCCTCATCCACCGGCTGCGTCCTCGAAAATCGCCCCAGTGCCTCGCGCAGTTCCGCCCGCCAGGCTTCATCCGTTTTTTCCCGCCGCGCAAATCCCACAATCCGGAATGGCATCGGCATCTGACGCCCCACAAACAAATGGTAAAGCGCCGGAACGAGCTTCCGTGCCGTGAGGTCCCCGCTCGCCCCAAAAATGACGATCGTACACGGCTCCAGCACCTTCCGGCCCGAATCCAGTCGGCAAACCAGCAACTCATCCAACGTCGCGGCATCGTTCACGTCCCGACAGCCTGACTCAGGTCCCCGAACGCCGCAACCCGCCCGGTGCATCGCCATGGTGTCGGTGTCCGGCTGAAACCTCCGCCGTGAAATGCGCGGCTTCGATTCATTCGTGGCTATTCCTCCGTAGAAGCCCGCCCTCGCCCCAGAAACCGGTGGAAGCCCTGCCCCACCCAAGATTGCGGCTTGAGACACAGCCCGCGCCGTCGGAACATCCGCCGCTCATGGAGCCTGCCCCCGCCACGCCTTCGGGCCCTGACCCCGCCCGCTGGCCCGTGCCCGCCCCTATCGGGGATGACTTGCGGCAACGCCGCCGCCGTCGACGCCGCGGCACCTCCGACCGCACCCCCCGCCACCACGCCCTCTGCGACAACCTTTCCGGAGCGCTCATCTTTTTCCTCGTCGTCTTCACGCCCTGGGCCTTCGGCACCACCCAGGAGTGGTCGATTTGGACGGCCAACATCGCGTGTTATCTCCTCGGCATTCTGCTCGCGGCCAAATGGGTGATCCGGCGCCTCGAAGGTTTCCAACCGCCACGCTGGGGTGAGCCGATCGTTCTTGCGGAAGGTTCGGGCGAACTGGCCGCACCCCGGGCGCCCACCGACGGCGCCACCCGCGCTCTCGCCGTCCTGACCGTGGTTCTCCTTGGTTACATCCTGGTCAGCGCCCTCAACGCCCGCGCCAACTACGACCCGGCCAGGCGGGACTTCCAATACCTCAGCGATCCCATCGCCTGGTTGCCCCACAGCTACGACCGCGCTTCCACCTGGTTTGCCTTCTGGCAGTACCTCGGCATTGCCTGCGCCTTCTGGTCCATTCGCGACTGGCTCATCCAACGCTTCGTAAGCGACACCCAGCAGGACGACGCCCCCAGCTGGGCCAATACCCAAGCCCACATCGTCATCCCCGCCCGGCTCCAGACCCTCCTTTGGATCCTGTGCCTCAATGGCGCCCTCCTCGCCCTCGTCGGTATTCTCCAACGTGCCAACGGCACCAACAAACTCCTCTGGATTCTCGAGTCCGCCAGCCAGAAGTCCGCCGAGAACGTGTTCGGCCCATGGTCTTACCGGGGCAACGCCTCCCAGTACTTCAATCTCCTCTGGCCCGTCTGTCTCGCCTTCTGGCTCTGGGCTCAGGAACGCGCGGGACGCGCCCTCGTCCCCCGCCTCGGCCGGCTCGACGGCCCCCAGATTCTCCTGCTGCCATGCGCGATCTTCATGGCCACCTGCCCGATGATCTCCAGCAGCCGCGGAGGCGCCGTCGTCAGCATCCTGATCGGCATCTCCGCCGTGTTCCTCCTCCTGTTCACCTGCCGCCGGGAAATCTCCCCCACCCTCCGCTGGATCACCGTCGGAGCCATGTTCGTCGCCGCCATAGCCGCCCTCATCGGCGGCTGGTCCTCCGTTCGCGACCGCCTCTTCCGCACCGACCGCACCTTCGCCACCGGCATCGAAACCGCCGCCGACGACTTCACGTTCCTGGTGCGCTTCAAGGTGCCCGATCAACCTCCGAAAAAATGGCTCGCGCTAGGTGGCCTTTCCCGTGATTCCCGCTCGCTGTGGCAACCGCACTCCGTTGTCGTCAACTTAGCCCCCAACGGGCACCTCTACGCCCAACTTCTGGGAAGTTCTCTGACCAACGCCTTCAATGCGGTCGCCACCAATTTCACCCGGACCTTCGCCGGCCAGGAAGTCCAACTCGCCATCGTCCGCCACGACGGCGTCCGCCTCTTCGCCAACGGAACCGAACTCGGCCTCGCCCCACGCCCTAACCTTCCCGGACCAGGCTGGAACGGACTCGCCCTTACCCGCTTCGCCTTTCCCCAGGACCCTGCCATCTCCGCAATCGCCCTCGTCAACTACGGGTTGTCAGCCGAGGAAATCGCCCAATCATCCCAGGTTCCCACCGCCCAACTCGCCGAATCCCTCCTCGCCCAAAACACCCTCGCCAACGACGCCGTCCTCAGCACCAACGAACTCGTCTCCCCCGACGGCGCCGGAGCCCAACTCATCACCCGCCCGTCCGATCCCTCCCTCCGCTGGATGATGATCCGTCGGGAGGCCGGTCCCGGCATCGTCGCCGTTCGCCGTGTCCTCCCCGAACTCGACAACCGCATCCGCGGTCCCATGCAGGCCTCCTTCACCGTTTGGAACCCCGCCAATGACGCCCTCCTCCTCGCTGTCACCCTGGACGGCGGAACTCCCTTCATCGTCGAGGTGCCCGGCCGGTCCGAATCATCGGTCCGCGCCGCCGTCCGCGCCCCCCATTCCCAAACCCCCAAGGTGCTCGACGCCTACCTCGCCGACGACGACGGCAATGCCATCACCGACGCCCCCGTAGGCACCCAATTCGCCTTGCGCGAACTCCGCCTTCAAACCGACGGGGCCGCGTTCGTTCGAACCCTCGACCAGCGCCCCAACATCGCCGATCTCAGCGACCGAATGTCCGGCCGTAACGAGGTTTATGCCAATGCCCGGCGCATGGCCGACGATTACGTCTGGTGGGGCAGCGGACCGGGAACCTTCACTTCGCTCCATCAATTCTATCTCCAGCCCGGCCAGATCTGGGCCGCGTACGCCCACCATGACTGGCTCGAAACCCGCATAACCTTTGGTCGAATCGGCCTCACCCTCATCTCACTCGCCCTGGGACTGATCTTCCTCCGATCGTGGATCGGTCGCGGCCTTCAGGTCATCCCGATTCTCATCGCCTTCTGGTGGCTCGCCCTCGGGGGATGCCTCGTCCACGCCATCTTCGACTTCCCCTTCCAGGTCTACTCCGTCTTTTTCCTGTTCGCCGTCGTCGCATCCATCCTTCTCGTGCTCACCGGCGCCCGCCACCGCTAATCCATCCCGTACCGCAATCCATCAACCGCCAGGGGCCATTGGGAGCGGCGAGTTCGGTCGCACCCCCAGGCGCGACCGCATCAGCTAAAAAAATTCAAAGAATGAGGGAATGCCCTCGACAGGATCCTCCCGTTTTTGGCAACGATCCTCTCCGCAATTATCCCACTGCTATTCGTCCTTCCCGCGCGACTTCCTTACGGTACCGCGACGCTTGAACGGAGGGTTGGGGGGAGAATCCGCATCCGATCGCCACGCCATGACGCGCCGCCATGCCCCTATGCTCGACCACGCCGATCCGGACCGCGGCGTGACGTCGGATCGGCGCCCTCGCGCCATCACCTTCTGGTTCCTTCTTCTTGCCCTCAGTGTCTCGTGGCACTCCCGTCCCGCCCAGGCCTCGCCCATCACCTACCAAGGCCGGTTGGTCGACGGCGCCGCTCTCGCCAACGGCTCCTACGAAATCACCTTCCGACTCTTCGACGATGCCATCGCCGGATCCCCCATCGGAAGCGCCCTGGTCAAGAACCCGGTCACCGTTCAAAACGGACTCTTCACCGTCGACCTCGATTTCGGTGACGCTGCCTTTCCAGGCACCGCCCGCTGGCTCGAACTCGCCGCGCGCCCGGCGATAAGCAGTGATCCCGCGGAAATCCTTTCCCCGCGCCAGGCAATCTACGCCGTCCCGTACGCCATCCGCGCCTTCTCCGGCTCGGGTAATGCCTCCGAGCTCACTTCCGGAACGGTTCCCGACGCACGCCTCGCGCCAACGATTGCGCGCAGTTCCGATCTCCTCGCCGCCAGCAATTCCTTGGCAAACCTTTGGAACGATCTCTCCAACCGCATCACCACGCTGAACGCATCGCTTCTCGCGATTTCCAACGCCGCTCAGTCCACCATCCCGTCCGGCGTCAACGTCGTCTCCACCGATCCCGCCGATGCCGGGCTGCTCGGCCAGGGCTTCGTCCGATTCCTGACCGTCCCCGCCGTCGGTTGGAAAAACGGAGGCCCCGGCAGTCCCGCGGCGCGTTACGATCATTCCACCGTGTGGACCGGCCAAGCCTGGATCGTCTGGGGCGGCATCACCGGAGGCGCCAACGTCTCCTCGCTCGGCTCCCGGTACGAACCCGAGCTGGATCAGTGGTTCCCCCTGTCCGAAATCAATCGCCCCTCCGCGCGCCACAACCATTCGGCCGTGTGGACCCCCCAGGGAATGATCGTCTGGGGTGGGTTCGGCTCCGGTTTCCTCGCCGACGGCTCGCTCTACTCGCTGGCCACCACGTCGTGGAGTTCCTTGGCCACTCTCAATGCCCCTTCCGCGCGTGATGAACACGTCGCCGTCTGGACCGGCACCCGCATGCTCGCCTGGAGCGGACGCAATTCCGGCGGTCTGCTCGCCGACGGCGGACTCTACGACCCGGTCGCAAAACAGTGGACCGCTCTGGGCAATGCCCCCGGCATCGAGGCCCGACAGAATGCCGTCGGGGTCTGGACCGGCTCCCAGTTGCTCGTCTGGGGCGGCCTCGGAAACCTCGGAGAACTCGCCACCGGTGCCCGCCTTCCCCTTACCGCCGGAGCCATCCCCGGAGCCTGGTCCGCCATGGCAACCTCCGGTGCACCCTCCGCCCGGGTTGGCCATACGGCGGTGTGGACAGGCCAACGCTTCATCGTTTGGGGCGGAAACACCGGCGCAACCTTCCACGGCAACGGCGCCGCCTACGACCCCACTCTGAATGCCTGGCTAACTCTCCCCTCGTTGAATGCCCCTTCCGCCCGCTCCGGCCACGTCGCCACCTGGACCGGTGAGGAAATGGTGATCGTCGGCGGTCAGGACGCCTCAGGAGACCTCGCATCCGGTGCCGCCTACAATCCCACGACAGGAACCTGGCGCACCCTCTCCGGAGCTGGCTCCCCCCTCGCCCGCCGGGACGCTGCCGGAATCTGGACCGGCACCGAACTTCTCGTCTTCGGCGGCCGTCAGGGAAGCACCCCCGTCGCCGCTCTCCAACGGCTCAATCCCCAGCCCGCCTGGCACTTTTATCGCAAGCCATGAATTCCCGAATCGTCCTCGCCCTCGCCTCACTCTTGGCTGCGGTTCCGCTCGCCGCCCATGCCCAGTGGACCACCCAGTCGTTCACCCTGAAGGCTGGATGGAATGCCGTCTTCCTCCACGTCGACGCCTCCCACGCCACCCTCGACCAACTGGTCGGCATCTCCGCCCCCACTCTCACTCCCATCGACCAAGTCTGGCGCTGGAATCCGGCACCCGCGACCGGCCAGTTCATCCAATCCCCTCAGGAACCCACGCAGGAGGGGAGCCAATGGTCGAACTGGAAACGCTCCGACGGCCCAGCCGCCACCCTTCAACGGCTGACCGCCAACGCCGCCTACCTGGTCTATTCCACCGCCGATTACACCTGGGTGCTCCCCGGAAGACCCGTCCTGCCCAATTATCAGTGGTCCACTTCGGGCCTGAATTTTTTCGGCTTCCCCACCGTTCCCAACAGCCCACCCAATTTCGAGTCCTTCCTCGCGGACGTCCCGTCCCTCCAAGTCAGCGAGATCTTCGCCTACCCCGGCGGTGAGTTCGGCCCCTCCAATCCCAGCCGCGTTTTCGCCCGTCGCACCACCCCCGTCACCCGAGGCCAGGCCTTCTGGATTCGCGCCGGGGAGGTCTATAACCATTACTACGGCCCGTTCGAGGTCTCCTCCCTCAGCCGCGGCGAAATTGTGTTCGGCGATTCGCTAAGCTCCGCCGCCTTCCGTCTCCGGAACCTCACTTCCAGCAATCTCACCGTTTCCCTCAACCTCCTCGCCTCCGGCACACCACCCTCCGGCCAGCGGGCGATCGCCGGCATCCCCCAACTTCTGCTGCGAGGTGAATTGAACCCCACCAATCTCACCTACGGCTTCAGCCAGCTCGCTGTCGGCACCCCACACACCTGGAACCTCACGTCACGCGGTCAACCAGGCTCCGATATCGAAGTAGTCCTCGGGCTCGACCGCGCCGTCATCACGGAAGACATCGGCGAGTTCCTCGCCGGCATTCTCCGGTTCACCGACTCTAAAGCGCACAGTCAGGTCGACGTCAGCGTGTCCGCCGAAGTCCATTCGCACGCGGGACTCTGGGTCGGTGGCGCCGCCGTGACGGGGGTCGGCCAATATCTGAAAGCCTACGCCCGCAACGAAACCAACCAGCCCGTCATTGACGCTTCCGGAGCGTACGTGATCACCAACATCAACACCTCGATCACGCGCACCGCGTCGGCCTTCCCCCTCCGGCTCATCGTCCTCAACCCCGGGACAGGCCCCGCACGACTCTTCCAGCACCTTTTCCACGGCTACAACGTCGTCTCCAACCGCATCCTCGCGACCCAGGAGGCTGCCCTGAATCGCAATCTCATCGCCGAATCCCGCCGCATCAGCGCCAGCCACCTGCCGTGGTCTTCCGCTAACAATGGCTGGGCCTTTGATGGGCGCCTCAGCCAGGGAACCTCGGTCGTGACCCGCGTGACCAACGCCTTCGATCATCAGCCGTCCAACCCCTTCCTCCATACCTACCATCCCGATCACGACAACCTCGATCCCCGCTTCAAAAACGAACTGCCCCAGGGCTCCGAGTCCTACACCACCGTCCGGGAAATCACCCTCACCGTCACGCCGCCCATTGAGGATTTCAACAGCCGTGTCACCGCCGGACTGACCCTCACCGGCGACTATCTCGAAACCATTCGAGTGCTCGGTCTCGCCCGTCCTGGAAACACTTTCGATACCCGCACCTTCCAGGTGCGCGGAGCTTTCAGCCTCAACCGTATCTCCGAAATCGCCACCCTGACCCAGGTTCCCTGACATCCATTCCTCCATTCTCATGAAATCCTGCCTCTATTCCCGTGGCGCATCCCGACTCGCCACCCTCGTCGCAGCCCTCGGCGTCTGCCTGGCAGCCTCAGCACTCCGCACCTTCGCCCAGGCCGCTCCCCGCCCCCCGGAACGGATGACGTACCAGGGATTCTTGGTCGACGGCGCCGGCACTGCCCTCGGCAATACCGCTCCCAAGAATTACGACGTCATCTTCCGCATCTTCGACGATCAATCCGCCGGCACCCTGCTCTGGGCGGAACAGCAGACCGTCACCCTCGACAAAGGCTACTTCAGCGTTCTGCTAGGTGAAGGCGCCGCCGTGGGGTCGGAAGCACACCCGGTCCTTTCCAATATCTTCAAGGGCGCCACAGCCTCCGACCGCTTCGTGGGCATCACCGTCAAGGGCATCGGATCCAGCGGCGCCGACGTCAATATCCTCCCCCGCCTGCGTCTGATCAGTTCGCCCTATGCGTTCCTCGCCCAAAACGCTGTCCGCCTCGTCCAAGACACGGGCGCAGACCTGATCACCGCCACCGGCAACGCCGTCACCGTCGCCGGCCCCGTCGCTGCCAATAGTTTCTCCGGCAACGGCGCCGCCCTGACGGCCCTCAACGGCGACCAAATCACTACCGGCACCGTCGCCGATGCCCGCCTTTCCGCCAATATCCCCAGGCTCAACGCCGGCAACCAGACCTTCGCCGGCAACATGACGGTGAACGGGAATCTCAGCGTCGCCAGTCCCAGCACCTTCAACGGTTTCGGCACGATCCCCATCGGCGGCATCATCATATGGTCCGGCGCGCTCAATCAGATTCCCGCCGGCTGGGCCCTGTGCAATGGCGGTACGGTGAACGGACGCACAACCCCCAATCTCCTGGACCGCTTCGTCGTCGGTGCCGGTTCCGCCTACAGTGTCGGAGCCACGGGTGGTGCCAACTTGGTCACTCTCACCGAAAGCCAGATCCCCGCCCACAACCACGCCTTCCAAGACGGCTTCTACATCGAGAATTACGGCGCGGATTCATGGCCGGGAACCTTCATCGGCAATGGCTTCCAAGGTTCGGGCGACACCGATAGAGACAACCGTTTCATCTGGTATCGCAACGTCAGCACATTCAACACCGGAGGCGGTCAAGCCCATGAGAACCGCCCCCCCTACTACGCCCTCGCCTATATCATGCGCGTCCAGTGATCGATCGCGCCCACCGTTGGCTCCTCCATCACACCCCTTTTCCAGCCATGTCCTTGAATCCCCGGATGGCTCCTCATCCGCCCCAAGCATGAGCCGCCAGCGATCACGGGGCGCTCCGTCGCCCGGAACGACTCCCAATCGTTTTCCCATCCTCTCTCCGCCCTCAGACCCCGCCCGACCCGATGCTATGAACCGGCTCTTTCGTCACTTCTCCGGAGCAATCCTGCTCGCCCTGGCCGCTGGCGCCCTCCCCCTCCCGGCTGCCGGCCAGGTGGCCCTGCCCATCCAGTACCGCCGAACCGAGGCGGGCGAAACCTGGATCAATTACCAGTCGCGCGCCGGCGTCCCCATCTCCACCACCCAGGGAGTGCCACCTGGCTCCGACGGCCGACAACCCACCGGCAACGAATCCACCGGCGTCCCCACCCCACCCACCGGCGGCCAGTTCCGAAGTCTCATGTCCTTCGGCGCCGTCCCCGGCCTCTCCAATGCCCGCTGGTTGTCCGTCAGTAATTCCACCACCCTCCAGAACGGCGTCACTCCTTTCTCCGGTGCCGTCGCCGCCGAAATGGATCGCCCCCGCGGCCTGGATGGCAACCAGGTCGTCCTTGTTCTGCGCCGCGCTGAAATCGGCGCTCCCTTCCTCAGCCGAGAAGTGTCCTTCAACTTCGGCTCCGTCGTCTCGCCACCCGTCAAGGACGAACGAGGCGTCATTCTGACCCCTTCCGAAACCTCCAACTATTGGCTCGCCGAACCCCAAACCACCAACAACCACGCCAATTCGGGTTACTACTGGAGCCGCCACGCCCGTCTCCTCTACGCCATCCAGCCCGGTCCCATCTTCATCACCTGGCGCAAAGCCACCCCCTACACCGCCGCCACCAAGCCCGTCGGCTACGTCAATCCCAACGGCCCAGCGAGTTACGTCACCAACGGCGCCAATATCTTCCTCCTCTACACCGAGCAATACGTCGTCTCCGGAAGCCCTGCCAAACCACCCCGCAAGATGTACTGGACCCAGAAGGGCTTCCAGAACACCGGCAAAGCCGTTCTCGTTCCCACCGCCCGTGTCGGCGCCGTCAATATCGTCTACAACAACAGCTTCCCCCGAACCGTCACCGATGAATTCGAGGGAGTCGGTTCCACAAGCCCCACCGATGGCAATAACCAGGAGGAACTCGGCGAACTCCGCACCCTGTGGTACGAACAGCAACAGGGCGCCGTTTATGCCTACAACGCCGAAGGCCGCGTCTTCATGGAACTTCTCGGCGACCTCCGATCCGACGGCGAAACCTTCGTCCCCCTCGGTACCGAGATCGTCGACGTCAGCAAGAAACCCGTCCCCGAGGATGTCCCGGTCGAACTGGGCGAACGCATCGTCCCGCCCCCCGACGGCGATCTCAGCCTGCTCTTTCCGGAACCCATCCAATCCGCGTTCGGGAACACGTTCGCCTTCCAACACTCCATCGACGGCGCACCGCGCAAACAGCTCTACGCCACTCGCGAAACCCTCAATCAGAACGACTACCTGGTTCACTGGATGGAGGAAGGCGAAGCCGGCCTGAAATGGCCGAAGTCCTTCGGACGCTACAAACTGGTCTGGCCTAAGGACGTGTCCCGCTACAGCCACTTCGTCCGCCCAGAAGCCTCCACGGACGATCAGGCCGCCCTCACCGCCGTTGTCCTCAAACCCGAGAACGCCCCGAATATCGAGTACCAAGATCCCCTCGATCGCCCCCGCGCCAAATTCACTTCGGACTTCAAATTCTACACCTGGCTCGACCCCCAGTATCCGGTCCATCGCACCCTCCTGCGTTATGGCTCCGGCGAGAACATCGCCTTCGAACGCGTCTTCTCCTGGCTCGATACCAGCCTGCTCACCACCAATTTCACCGGCAACACCGTCACCGAAACCGCCCAACTCATCGCCAAGAATCTCTCCGCCTGGAATCCCACCACCCAGCGCTTCGATTGGCCCGCCGATTTCCAGCTCTCCGCGCCTCGCGTCGTCAACCATAACGTCGACGTCGGCGCCCGCATTCAGCCTCCCGCCGAAACGGACGGCGCCGACGGCCCCACCTACGTCGCCGGCCATATTCATCGCCCCGTCGGCACTTCCTACAACACCCAGGCCTATCTCGATCCGCTCGCGGTCGGTTTCGAAGCCGCCAACCTCGGCGCCATCATCCCCGTCAATGCTATCCCCGGCGCCAATCACCTCGAGGTCTGGTGGTTCCGCACCAACACCGCCTCCGCAGGCCCCAACGCCGGCAATAACCTCCTCGGCTTCAGGTCCGTCCACTGGCCCTCCGTCATCGGCCATTACACCAGCCAATGGCCCCCCTCCCCCCGGGAGATCGTCCTCGCCAGCCTACGCGGTGGCTCCGAAATCGAAGCCATCGAAGGTCTCGGCACCATCTACGCCCAAAACGACCCCACCCTCGACGGCTTCAATCCCAACGAGGAACACGCACTCATCTCCGGCGGCATCCCCTACGCCACCCGCGATGATCTCAATATCGTCTCCGGCCCCAATTACTCCTCCCACCCCTTTGTCCTCGTCCACTACGTCAAATCCGATCTCCGCCCCGCCATGGCCGTGTTCAGGGTGCTGCGCGAAAAACCCGAAGAGGGTTTCGTCTTCGATTACGTCGTGCCCGCCGGCCAAATGCTCCAGCCTCCACCGCCGCTCGGCTTCCTCCAAAAGCCCGTCGAGGGAAGCGGCGATCTCGCTTTCAATTACAACCGCGAACCCACCGGCGGCGAAGGCGATCTCCCCGGCGGCTGGTCGCCGGAAAATGCTTCGGGCTCCTATTCCAATTACATCCGGTTCACCTACCGGGATCGTAAGGAGAATTTCTGGGTTTACCGCGCCACGCACGCAGGTATCCCCGCCCTCCAGGCCGGCACCTACAACCCCAACACCCGCTCGTTCTCCCCACTCTCTTCCGCCACCGCCGTCGTCGGAACTCCCTTCCGCTTTGGCATCCATGCCTCGCGCCAGGATGAATTCCTCTCCCTCACCGTCTCCGGTGCTCCCGCCTGGTTGACACACTCCGGCTTTGTCCTCCACGGCACCCCGCAATCCGCCGATGTCGGAACCCGTTCCGTCGAGCTGGTGCTCCGCGATCTCTACGACCAGACCCGCATCACCAACACGCTCTCCCTCCAGGTCGTCGCTGGTGGAAGCCAGATCACCCAAGCCCCATTGTCCGTCCGCAGCACCAACACCTACACCGGCAGCATCATCGAGTTCACCAATCGCCCCCCTTTCCTCGGTCACTCGCCTGGGCCTTCCAACAGTTTCACTCTCCGCTACTACTACAAAACTCTGCCCAATTTCGCCTGGCCAAACCTCCCCACGCCACCCCCACCCGGCTCCATCGTCCCGTACCTCCGACGCTACGATCCCAACACCAGTTCCTACGTCGGCAACGCCGCCGCCAAATCCACCGATTCCCTCGATATTGTCTACCGCCCGTTCTGGCCTGTCCGGGATCCCAAGGACGGTTCCAAACCGGTCCCCACCCTCCCCTACGGCGCCACCCTCACCAAACCGGCCCTCAACCTTCCCGGCGTCCGCGATTTCAAAACCGCCCACATCTATTACCAGCAATCCATAGCCGCCGACGTCGCCAATCCCCACAACAGCGCCGTCCTCCACGACCCCACTCGCGCCAAATCCGTCGCCATCGATACCCAGTTCGAGGACAAGATTCCTGCGGGCATCAAGACCGAAAACTACCAGGGCAAATCCTTTTTCCCCCTCCTGCCCCCTCACCTCGTCAACCGGGTCTTCATCGATCCCAATAAGAGCTCCAAAGGCAGCCTCGTGCTCATCGGCCAGTTCAAGGAGGAGTTGCTCGGCGAAAATTACATCCTGCTCAACGTCCTTCGCGGCTCCGATCTACAGGCCGTCTTCGGCCTCTGCCCCACCGCCGATACCGAGAACTATCCCAAGTGGACCAACCTCGTCGCCGCCCTCGCCACCGACGTCGAAACGTTCCACGAAGACCTCCCCAGCAAGCCGGGCACCTACGTCCCGAATCCCGACCTCACCCAGAACATCGAAGTCGGCAGACTCGCCGATGTCCACAACGACAACACCGCCGTCGATTCCTACGCCATCAGCGCCACCGGCCCTGGCTCCGGCTACGTTACCCTGCTCGAATCCAGCGGAACCAAGTTCACCGAGCCCGGCGACCCCATCCAGATGCACATCTTCAAGGTCGGCGGTGATCTCTACCGCGGCGAATTGAAGATCATCGAAGCCCCCAATCCCCTCAGCGAAATCGTCACCTTCCAGCACACCGGCGACCTCGCCGGACGCTTCGCCGAATACGAATACGAATGGAAGGTCGCGGCTCCCGTCGACAGCTTTCCCCCGGTGATCGATGCCTCGATGTCCCGCTACATTCCCCTCACCACCATCGACGTCGACATCCCCCGCTATTCGCTCGGCGGTGCCGGCGTCCAGGCGCTCGGCGACAATTACGTCGTCATGCGCTACCGCCCCATCGATCCCAGCCATCCCCGGTTTGTCCTCAATCCCACGGACGCCAACTGGTCTGAATGGACCAAACCCGCCCTCGCCGAAGGCTGGATCAAACGCGTTCTCAAGGGCATCAACCCGTTCAACCAGCGCCTGACCGACCTGTTCAACAACCGCGTCAACACCGACGTCAGCCTCATCACCCAGGCTGGCCGACGCTGGGAAGGCGATGTCGCGCTGAACATCGACACCATCAACAACTACGGTCTCATCGAAATCTACGAAACCGTCCTCCGCCGCGGCCGATCCCTCAGCATCGAGTCCGGATTCAACTACGGCCCTGCCAACGACGCCCTCCTGCTCGCCGCCAGCTACATCAATGACCTCTACATGATGCTCGGCAATGAGGCCTGGGCCGACGGGGCCAATCCCACCATCGGCATCGGCACCGCCGACAACACCTACGGCGACATCGCCACCGCCCTGTTCGCCTTCCGTGGCCAACAACCGTCCCTGCTCGAGGAAGAGCTCGCCCTCCTCCGTGGACGCGATGACTTCTTCCTACCCGGCGTCGAAATCACGCCCGTCTACAACCGCCTCATCTGGAATTACACCCGCGGCATCGACGCCGGCGAGGTCATCTACGCCATCAACTACAACATCCAGGAAAACCCCAACCGCTCCCCCGACGGCATCATCGATGCCGAGGACGCTGCCCGGATGTTCCCCCAGGGTCATGGCGACGCCTACGGCCATTACCTCACCGCCCTCAAGGGCTACTACTCACTCCTGCTCAACAGCGCCTTCGACTGGGTCCCCCGCATCGAGGCCGTCAATGTTCTAGGCCAACCCGTCTCCGTCGATTACCTCGATGAACGCAAATTCGCCGCCGCCGCTGCCGCCACCGCCCGCGCTGGCCGCCAAATCTACGACCTGACCTGGCGCAAGGATTACCAACTCGTCTCGCAGTCCGGCTGGGATCATTTCTCCCCGACCCGTTCCAATACCCAGCGCCACTACGTTGCCGCATCCAACGGTTCCACCAACAACCCCACCCGCTACTGGGGCGCGGATCATTGGGCCACCCGCACCGGACAGGGCGCCTTCCTTAACTGGGTCATCGGCAACGCCATCCTCCCCGATGTCGATCCCATCCCCACCCACGAAGGTATTCAAAAGGTCGACCGAACCACGGTCCCCGAACTCAAGGAACTCGCCCTGCTCGCCGACGGCCTGCAGGACGCCCTTGAAAACGCCGAAGGCGGCCTCTCTCCCCTCGGCGTTCCTGAAGGCGGCATCGCCTTCGACATCAATCCGAATGTCGTCGTCGGCCCGGATTCAGGCACCCACTTCGAACAGATCTACGAACGGGCCAAAGCCTCCCTCAAAAATGCCGTCGCCGCCTTCGACGACGCCAAGGACGTCACCCGCCTCATGCGCTCGGAACAGGATTCCCTAGCCGACATCCAAGCCAAAGTCGCCCAACAGGAACGGGCCTACGATATCTCCCTGATCGAACTTTACGGCACCCCCTACCCCGATGACATCGGACCCGGAAAACTCTACCGCCAGGGCTACGCCGGCCCCGACCTCCTCCACTACGCCTACGTGGACCTCCCGGAAACCCAGTTCCCCGAAGTCTGGACCTACTCCAACACCACCACCTGGGAAATCCCGCTCCTCGACCTCCCCGCAGACTGGGTGAGCCAGCACGACACCAACATCAACTTCCGCACGATCACCAACCTCTCCTACAACATCGGACCCCACGGCTTCGCCGAAAAACCCGGCACCTGGGCCAGCCGCCGCTACTCACCCGGCAAGATCCAACAGGCCATTTCCGCCCAGATCTTCGCCCACATCCGGCTCCGCCATGAAATCAACGATCTCGCTGGCGATCTCGTCGTCCTCAACAAATCCGTCGATGTCTTCGAGGCCGACGTCGAAACCTTCAACAAAGTCTGGTCCATCAAACTCAGCCAACTCATCGCCGATGAAGTCCTCGAAAAGGTCAAATTCGCAGATGAACTGTTTCAGAAATTCACGGACTCCACGATCGAGAACATTGTCTTACTCGGTAAATCGACGTCGGAAGCCCTCCCGAAAAGCCTTATCGTCGGCGTCGCCAGCGGCGGCGATCTCACCTTCGCCGGACGTGCCGCGATCGAAGCCGCCGGGCTCGGTCTGAAACAGGGATTCGAGACCGCCGCCTTCATCCGCTTCACCATCGTCAAGGCGCTCGAAGTCGCCGTCGCCACCACCAAGCGCCAGGAGGACTTCTGGGGCGTCGGCATCCTCGAGCGCGAACAAGACCTCCGCGGGAAGGTCCAGGATCTTGGCAACAAGCTCGGGGACATCCAGGAACGGATGTGGACCATCCAGGAACGGCTCCGCGAATACGACGACGCTCAACGTCAGGTGCGCACCCTGGTCGCCTCCGGGGACACCCTCCAGGCCGAACGCGAAATCTTCCGCCAACGCACCTCGGCTGTCGTCCAAGGCTACCGGACTCGCGACGCCGCCTTCCGCATCTTCCGGAACGAGAAACTCGAGCGTTACAAAAACCTGTTCGATCTCGCCGCCCGCTACTCGCTGCTCGCCGCCAATGCCTACGACTACGAAACCGGCCTGCTCAACACCACCGCCGGTCGCGAATTCACCCGTCGCATCATCAATTCCCGAGCCCTCGGCGTCGTACGCCAGGGAGAACCCCAGTTCGCCGGCAGCAACACCGGCGACCCCGGCCTCTCCAGCGCCCTCGCGGAAATGAAGGCCGATTGGGGCGTCCTTCGCGGCCGCCTCGGCTTCAACAACCCCGACGCCTACGGCACCACCGTCTCCCTGCGCACTGAAAAACTCCGCATCCTCCCCGGCTCCGAAGGCGACACCGCGTGGAAGGACATCCTCCACCGCGCACGCACCGACAACATCCTCGCTGACGCCGACGTCCGTCGCTATTGCATGCAGGTCGACCCGGGAGCCGGACTCCAAGTCCCGGGAATCATCCTGAACTTCGGCACCACCATCGCCGATGGCCTCAATCTCTTCGGTCAACCGTTGGCCGCCGGCGACAGCGCCTTCAGCCCAAGTTCCTTCGCCACCAAAATCTTCGGCGTCGGCGTCGCCCTCGAAGGTTACCGCGGCATGAACAACCCCGCCGCGAACAATGCCGCCGTCACCGGCGCTGGCGGCACTGCCTCGTCCGAACCCTCCTCCTGGTTCCTCGACGCCACCGCCCTCTCCGCCACGCCCTACGTCTACCTCGTGCCCGTCGGCGTCGATTCCATGCGAAGCCCACCCCTCGGCGATTCCAGCACCATCCGAACCTGGAACGTCGACGACCTCGCCATCCCCATGCCGTTCAACATCGGCGCCTCGGGCTTCTCCACCCAGGCCCTCTACCAATCTGCGGATTCACTCTCCGAACCCCTGTTCGCTCTCCGAAAACATCAGGCCTTCCGCCCGGTCTCCGATTCGTCGTACTTCAGCCCCGGACTATACGGCCCCGGCGGAACGCTCGTGCGCTCCCAGTTCACCAACAACCGGCTCGTCGGCCGCTCCGTCTGGAACAGCCAGTGGAAGCTCGTCATCCCCGGCCGTACCCTGCTCAACAATCCGAACGAAGGCCTCGACCGCTTCATCCGCACGGTCAAGGACATCAAACTCCACTTCGTCACCTACTCGTACTCGGGCAATTGAGCGCCCTTCCCCATGAACCGTCACCGAAGGGAGACATGGACTTTTCACCGAACCCCTCACCCCAGCCCTCTCCCGAGGGAGAGGGTGTCGCGTATCACCCGCGACGACTCGCTGGCGCCATGCCGTTGGAGCTGTTGCCATCCTTTCCAGCGAACCCAATTCCCATCTCTTCGAAACCCGCTGAGCGATTTCCCCCTCTCCCCCCGGGAGAGGGCCGGGGTGAGGGCCGCTTGCGCTTCTCCTCGCTCACCGGTTCATGGTCCCAACACGTGTCCAATACCTGAGATTCTTCGCTTCTCATGAAACGCTTTCTCCTCGCCACCACCCTTCTGGCCGCCGCCACCGCCATCGCCTTCCCTCCCGCCCCGCACCACCTTGTGTTCGGCATGGTTCGCGATGAACTCGGCAATCCACTCAACGCCCCAGGCGCCCAGGTCTACCTCGATGCCCAAGGCTCCCCCGCCATCCGCACGTCCATTGCCACTGTCGCCAATGCTGGCGGCAACCCCAGCACCGATGCCGGCGTCAATTACCGACTCCAAATCCCTCTCGATTCCGGCGCCACCGCCGATCTATACAAACCCACCGCCCTTCGCCCCGTTGTCCCCTTCCGCATGCGCGTGCAGATCGGCGCCACCAGCTACCTGCCCATCGAAATGACCGGCGCCGCCAAGGTCCTTACCGAGCCCGGCGCTGAATCCCGCCTCGACCTCACCCTCGGCATCGACTCCGACGGCGATGGCCTGCCCGATGCCTGGGAACAAGCCCTCATTGCCGCCTCCGGCGGAAACCGTTCCCTCAGCGACATCCACCCCAAGGACGACGCCGATGGCGACGGTTTATCCAATCTCCAGGAATACCTCGCCGGCACCTACGCATTCGATCCCGCCGACGGCTTCGCCCTGGCCATCGTCTCCACCACCGCGGGACGGTCACGACTCGAGTTCACCGCCATTCGCGGACGCACCTACTCCATCCAAGTCTCCGAGGACATGGCATCCTGGGCGCCAGCCCCGTTCACGCTAGCCTCCGATCCCTTGGATGCCGCGGAGCGCCGATCCTACGTCGCCACCGACGTCCGCCCCATCCAGGCCCTTGTCGGCTCTGCCGTGGACTCCACCCAGGCAGCACGATTCTTCCGCCTGGTCGTCCGGTAGCCATGCACACCACCGAGGCTCCATCGAGATCCCGATCGCTCGCCTGGTTCCTGGGCCTCGTCGTGGTGGGTGGCACCTTCGCGTGGATCGTCTCCTCCCGGCAGAATCCCCCTTCCCAACCCATCCCTCCCACTCCCCCCCTGGCCGAGATCGACGCGGCGCAATTGATCCGCTGGGACGGTCGCCTCGTGCTCCGCGACAACACCAATCAGACCTTCAACGGCTGGATGACGGAGCACTATCAGAACGGTCCTCTCAAATCCCGTTCCCAAATCTCCAACGGCGTGTTGAGCGGGATCTCGGAGGGCTTCCACACCAACGGTATCCTCCAAATCCGCGAACAGTTCGTCGACGGCATCGGCGACGGTCTCGTCGAAAAGTGGCACCCCGACGGCGCGCGTCTCTCGTCAGGAACTGCGCGCCACGGGCAACTCGAAGGAACCTTCCGGCGCTGGCACACGAACGGGGTGCTCGCCGAGGAAATCAGTCTCAAGGACGGCCAACCCCACGGCAATTCCCGTGCTTGGTTCGCCAGCGGCTCCCTCAAGGCCGAGGTCGAACTCGAAAACGGGAAAATCGTCCGCCAAACCTTCTGGAAGGATGGGGAAAACAAACCGCCCGCCCCATGAACCCAAACTCTCCGCCAGCCAAGGAGTGGCGCCAGAGCCACAGCCCACGGCGTGAGCCGTGGGTGATGCGTGGAAAATGGTTTCAGCCCCGGACGGGGCGATCAGAACCTCCTGGTCGGGCCTCCACACCATCCACCCTCTCCGTGAAGCGCTGCCATACGGCTTTTCTGGTCGCCCCTCCGGGGCTCCATGTCCCGTTGCTCGCCAATCCCATGGCTCACGCCATGGGCTACCGCTCTGTCGGCCCTCCAGGCCTCAGAGAACACTCCGTTCCCACGAACCGCCGGCCCGCCGCGTCGGTCGTCCCTTTCAGCACGCTTCTGTTCACCTTTTGGCTCGCCCTTGCCTCCCTCAGCCAGGCTCAAACCCTCTCCGTCACCCCCCACGTCCTCCCATCCGGTGGCGGCCTCGCTACCAGCCCGCGCTTCGCCATCCATGGCTCTTTCGGCCAGGCCACCGCAGCCAATGACCTGCGCCCCGGCGACCCTCTGGACCTGCGATCCGGCTTTTGGTCCGCCGTAATCCGCTGGCTCAACGCCCCACCCTCCGCTACCGACGACCTTGTCTCCCGCCGCCCCGGCGAATCCGCACACGTTCTCATCCGCCAGTTGCTCCGCAACGACATCGATCCCGATTTCGACCCTCTTTCACTGGCCCAGGTCGACGCCACTTCCGCCCTCGGCGGAACGGTCTACCGCGACGGCCCCTGGCTCATCTACCAGCCCCCTTCCGGAGCCGCTCTCAGCGCCCTGGACACTTTTTCCTACCGGGTCACCGATGGCACCGCGACACCCGTGACCGGCACTGTCCGCTTGGGCCCCTTCATTCCGTCCACGTCCGGCCCGCCGAACGCACTCGCCATCGTGCTCGAACTCGGCCCGCCCCCTGCAGTGCGCCTCCGCTTCCAAGGCATCGCCCGCCGCACCTACCTCGTCCAAGCCGCATCCGACCCTTCAGGCCCCTGGACCACCCTCGATTCGGTCACCGCAGCCTCCAATGGCCGGGTGGAGTACACCGACGCCCCGACGCAAGACCCCCGCTTCTATCGGCTTGCCGAACCCTGAACGCCTCACCCCCCAATGCCCATGTTCGCCAGCCCCCTTTTCCCCAGCCCACGGTTGCGGCAATCCGCCGTCGTCGCGTGCGCCTTGATCCTCGGACCGTCGACCCTGGGTTTCATCGAGATCCCCCGGGACGATTCTGAACCCACTTTCCGCCTTCAGAACACGCCCCAGCGCCCACTCCGTCTCGCCGACACCTGGAGCCCGCCCACTCCCGAGTTCTGGACCGCCGGGGACGGTTCCATTCGGCTCGACCGTCTGCCTCAACTCGGCGATCTGGTCGAACATTTCTTCAACTCCATCGCCATCGACATCCCCGACTTCTCCGCGGTCGGTGTCACCAGCGAAAAGACCGTCCATGGACTCGCCGGAGCCCTCACCTCGGTCCAGGTGCAACTGAACCTCGCAGCCCGCGGTGGCGAACCCCTGTTCAATGGAGACCTCCACGTCACCCTCAGCCACGACTCCGGCTACGCCGTCCTCCTCAATCGAACCGGACGACGCCCCGGCTTCAGTGCCGGCTACGGCGACAGCGGCTTCAGCATCACCTTGAGCGATCTGGCTCCCGCCGACGTGCACACGTACCGGGTCACCGCCACGGGAAGCCACACCATCCCCCTCTCCAGCACCGACGATCCCGCTGCCCTCACGGGCACATGGCAGCCAGATGGCCGATCCGCCGACCCGTCCCAGGTCCTCGACTCCTCCCCTCGGGACGCCATGCTCGGCAGCTTCGTCGGCCTCGATCCCAACGGCGTCTGGACCCTGCATGTGTCCGACCTCAGCGAAAACGGACTGGGACGCCTCGTCGATTGGACTTTGGTGCTGGCCACCGTGCCCGAACCCGCCGAAATGCTCCTGTGCGTTGCTTTCGGTCTCGGTCTCTTCGCTTTCGTCCGCCGACGTTAAAGCCGACACCCACCGTCTGTATCCCTTCGATGCCTTCGTCCAGGGCGTCACCCAGGATATCGAAGCGCAGAGCTTTCGGGGCCCACGTCGCACGATCAGCTTGAAGCGTTTTGCCGGCCAACGCCGAAAGTCCCTAGTCGCCGCCGAGCCAACCCGGGCCCAAATTGCACGAACCCGCCCCCTCTTCGATTACAACCTTAAGGCCGATTCCAATGTCCACCCCGACTCCTGCCGCAGCCGCCGGATCCTGGCATCGGTGGCCAACCACAACCGAAATCTTCAAGCACATCCACATTCCTACTCCAATGAGCTCATCCACCGATCGTCGCCGCACCACCCTGACCGTCCTCGCGGCCATCTCCCTGACCGCGTTCGCAGCCACCTCCCTCGTCCAGGGTGCCGAGAAAAAGCCCTAGTACACCGTCTCGGAAATCATGAAGGCCATCAACAAGGGCGACGACAATGTCGTCAAGCGCGTGAACCAGGGCAAAGCCTCCCCAGAAGACTTGGCCAAGCTGGTCGAGTACTACCAGGAACTCCCGCTCAATGAGGCGCCCAAGGGCGAGAAGAAGAGCTGGGACGATAAGACTGCCGCCCTCGCGAAGGCCGCCAAGGCCGTCAAAGCCGGTGACGCGGACGCCCTCGCCAAGGTTCAAGGAAGCTGTCAACTGCAAGGCCTGTCACAGCGCCCATAAACCCGACTGAACCCGACTGAACCCGGTCTCATACCTTCGGATGGATGGCCCGTCGATCCCGCCACCGATCCACCCACTTTCCGAGATGCGGCGGGAGCCAAGTGCCCCGCCGCATTCCTTTTTCCGCGCTCTCAATGCGGTGGAACCTGACTCAGCAGGACGTGCCGAATCTCCCGCCGTCAACCCTCCAACGTCCAACCCGGCCGATACGTCCGCTTCAGGAACTCGTTCGCTTCCAGCACATCCGTGACGCGTCCCGTCGCGCCGTCATACGTGAGTTTCTTCCCCACCCGGTACGCTACCAGACCCAGCATCATCTGCTCGATCATGTTTCCGCTGTACTCGAAGTCGCAGGAGGTCTTCAGGTTGCCTTTGCAGGCCTTGATCCATTCCTGCTGGAAGTTCCCCATCGGCGGGACCAGCGCTTCTTTCGGACGCGGCTTGTAATACGTCATGTCCGCCCCGTTGCCGCTGGGAATGATCAGGCGGGCATTGAACTCGGAGACCAACGCTCCCTTCGACCCCTCGAAAAGCGCGCCATGCCCGATCTTGTTCAAGTCCACCCACGGGGCCGGCGAGGCCGGCATCACACCGCCCTGGTACCAGGAAACGCGAATGGGCGGACGCCAGTCATTGGCCGGGTGGTCGAAATGCATTTCCAGCGCCACCGGGCTCACCTCCGGATTGAACGGCTCGCCCGCCGCCTGCGCATTGAGCGGAAGTCCCGCGTCAATCGCGTTCCAAGCGATGTCCATCGTGTGACTGCCCATGTCACCCACCTGCCCCGTGCCAAAGTCCCAGTACATGTTCCACTGGAGACAATTCATGCCCGGACCACCCGAGAAATAGTCGGGATTGTACGGGTGGAAGGCCGACGGACCGATCCAAAGATCGTAGTGGAAGTTCGACGGCGGTTCGCCGGAAGCCGGCAGATAACCCGGTCGACGAAGTTGTCGATTGCCCCAAGCGCTGACCTGCTGAAGTTCCCCAATCACACCATCCCGGATGAGTTCTCGAACCCGGTTGAAGTTCTCGTACTCGTGCCGCTGGGTGCCGCACTGGGTCGCGATCTTGGTCCGGTTCTTGAGGAAATTGGCACGAACCACCCGGGCTTCTTCGACACTGTTGGCGAGCGGTTTCTCGCAGTAAACGTGATGACCGCGGTTCATCGCCCAGTTCGCGACGAAGGCGTGGGTGTGATCGGCGGTGCAGCAGATCACGGCGTCGATGTCCTTTTGTTCCAGGCACTTTCGCCAGTCCACGTAGTGCTTCGCCTTGGGGAACTTCGCGGATGCCTCGCCCAATCGACGTTCGTTGACGTCGCAAAGGGCCACGACGTTTTCGTTTTCAATGGCCTTGTAGTGCGCCAGGGCCCGGCCCCAGACACCGATCAACGCAATGTTGAGTTTGTTGGACGGCGCGTCCGCGCCGAAGAGCCGAAGCGACGGAGCAATCAGGCAACTGGCACCGGCCACGGCTGAGGACGTGAGGAACTGGCGGCGTTTCATCCCTCTTTCCTCTTCCTGCGGCGGGTAAAAGTCCATCGTTTTGTCGCGGGCTTGTAGTTTGCCGGCGGTGGTGTGTGCTTTCCCCGTGCTTCGCGATGTCGGGCCAGGTTCCAAAGCGGGTTTCTCAGCCTTGTTCTTCGTTCAGGGCATCACCATGGCCGCATGGTTCGTCCCGCTTAGCCCCGTGCTCGAAGCCTACGGTTACGGCGGACTGCGGTCCTACGCCTTCGCCACATCGGCCCTTGCCGCTCTGGTCACCCCCCTGCTCTTTGGCGCCATCGCCGATCGCCATGCCTCACCCGTCGCCGTTCTGCGATGGGCGTCCATCGGGAGCGCCTTAACCAGCACCCTCGCCACCCAGGCGATCGCCGCCCACTGGCCCGCGACGGCCGTCTTGACCCTCATTCAAGTCCAGGCGCTGTTCGCCACCCCAACCTGGAGTCTGCTCACCTCCATCGCCCTCGCCGGCCTGCGCGAACCAACCCGTGAGTTCGGCCCGGTCCGCGCCTTCGGCACCTTCGGCTGGATCGGTGGATGCCTCCTGATAAGCGCCATCGGCGCCGATGCCTCCACCCGCGCCGGCTTCACCGCCGCCGTGGGGTGGCTCGCCGTCGCCGCCACCAGTTGGGCGATTCCCACCATCCCCCCGCCCCCCACTCAGGGAGGACAAAGCATTCGACAACGACTCGGCTTGGACGCACTCGGCCTCCTCCGACGCCCTGAATACCGGGTGCTCTTCCTGACGGCCGGCCTCGCCGCCATTCCGCTGGCCGCGTTCTACCCCTTTGCACCCGCCCATCTCCGCGATCTCGGATTCAAGCACACCAGCGCCTGGATGAGCCTCGCCCAGGCCACCGAGATCCTGGCCATGTTTTCCCTCGCGAGCTGGTTGGGGCGCTGGGGAACCAAACGCATCCTCGGCGCCGGGCTGGCCTTTGCCGTGCTCCGTTACGTTCTCCTGGCAACCGACCAACCCTTCGCCCTGTTGCCCGGCATCGCCCTCCACGGATTTGCGTTCACGCTGTTTTTTGTCACCGCCCCCATCTGCTTGAACCAGTCCATCGATCCCGCCTGGCGCACCCGGGCCCAGGCACTGCTCTCGCTGGCCACCCAGGGCGTCGGAAATTTGGTCGGTTACCTCGGAACCGGAGCATGGCTGGCCATCTGCACCAGCGCCGACGGCACCCGCTGGTCCCTGTTCTGGGGCGGTCTGGCCCTGCTGGTCGCCGTCGTTCTGGGGTACTTCCAAGCCGCCTTCCGCGACCGACCCACCTTACCCGGAAGCACCCAACGGTAACAGGTTGCGTCCCGATCGGCGGAATCCTTCCCTCTCACACTCGGAACCACCGAATCGCCGCGAGGTTCGCCGCAAGTCCGAACAGGGCCAGCACGCCGATCTCGTCGATCGCCGACTCCAAGCCCGCGCCGAAAGTGATCAACTGGTGCAGGGCATCCATGGCCCAGCCGGTCGGGAAGCAATACGCCAGAAACCTCAGGAGCTGCCCGAATAGCCTTCGAACTGGGTGGTTCGGACCGCTTCGATGAACCAATTCAGCGGCAGGTAGGGCGTGACGTATTCCCGGAGAAACCAAGCCGCCGTCAAACCCCGGCTCCTTGCCATTCCGTGGGTTCAGTCTCTTCCGTGGTTGTCCTGTCCCTGCCAATTCAGGGAATGTCCTGGCCCGGTTTCGGCTCGCCAGATTCGGCCCGCTTCGGTAATCGGGCCACCGCCATGCGCTACTTCCTAGTCGATTCCGAGGGTCGCCGGATCGGTCCCTATTCGAGGGAAGAGCTGGCCCTGTTCCTCGCCCGCGGCCTCATTGAGGCCGATTCCCTGGTCACCTCCGATCGGGACGATGACGGGGTCCGCCTCGACTCCGTGTTCGCCGACACCGAGACACCCCCTCTCGGCCCGCTGCGCCGTTCACCCGAAGCCAAAGCCGCGCCGGATGCGCCTCCGAGTGTCACCCAGGATTTCCTGCGGTTGGCTCCCCATCTCATGCTCCCGCTTCGGGACCTCCGACGGCTGCCCTGGCGCGAGAATCGTCGGATCGTCGCCCTCGCTTTTGTAGGGCTGATGCCGTTAATCCTGATGCTCCATCTCCACACGACACGAAACCTCGGCGCCGCCATCTGGGGGGTCGCCCTCTACAGCTCGCTGATCTGGGCCCTCTTCTTTTACATCTCCTTCTCGCCCACCGGCATTCAGGTCGGTCGTGCCTTGCTCACCTTCGCCAGTTCCACCGTTTTTTCCATAAGTCTGGTGGCCCTTGCCCGCTGGGTCATTCCGTTCCAATGGGTGATGGTTTGGGTCAGCGCCCCCAATGTGACGACCCGCTGGGCCGGCCACCTGGTCGGAGTGGCCGCCGTCGAGGAACTGGCGAAGTTATTTCCCCTCTACTTCCTCTGGCCCGCACGCCTCCGACCCCAGGCCATGATGTTCTACGGCCTCGTGTCCGGCCTCGGCTTCGGAATCTACGAGGGCGTCGCTTACCAGAGTTCGTACAACCTCCAAATCTCCTTCCCAGATGGCATCCCCACCCCGGAAGGCGCCGGCGTGTACTACATGCTCAACATCCTTCGAATCACCTCGCTGCCCTTCCTCCACGCCATGTGGACCGGGATCGCCGGCTATTTTATCGGAATGGCTGCCCAGTTCCCGCGCCGACCCGGCGGGTTCATGGTGGCCGCGGTCGTCGTACCTTCCCTGCTCCACTCCACCTACAACACGTTCAGCACGTCCATCGCCGGTGTCATCGTCGCCTTCGTCACCGTGCTGGCCCTCAATCTCTACGTGTTCAAAGGCCAGGACTTCGAACGCGCCATCGAACGGTCCCCCAGCCATTTTTGAACGTCGACGCCCCGCTCACACTCCCGCCAAATTGATCCACGAAACCTCGTACTCCACGCCGCCCGTCCGCCCGCACGCCATGACACCCGTCGCTCCCATCACCTCACGCCACCCGGCCGGACCCGCAAACCGCACCCCAACCGGCCTCCTCGCGGCCCTGCTCGCCGTTAGCCTCGCCTTGGGCTTCGACCCCATCTCGGAGGCCGCAGCCCCGGCAGGATTCGTCCCCCTCTTCCCCTCCAACGGCATCCCCCCCTCCTGGCTTGTCCGAAGTTGGAACGACGTTTCCCTTCCCGCGCCAACCAGCGCCAATTGGAAAGTCTCTGACGGCGTCCTCCAAGGCAGCGTCCCACGCGGCACCTGGCTACTCAGTCCAAGCGAGTACAGCGATTTCGTCCTCGAATTCGAGGCTCGGGTCGGAGAACGCGGACGTGGTGGGGTCGGACTTCGCCTGCCCCTCCGCGGAAACCCCGCCGCGGAGGCCTTCGAGCTGCCCATCGTCGACCCCCGATACTTCGGCACCCACTACACGCCGCAGCCCTGGGAAAACAATGGCGCCCTCTACCAGGCCATCCCTCCCACCTCCGACGCCTTCAAACCACTCGAGTGGAACCGCTACTCAATCGAGTGCCGCGGCAGCCGCATCGCCGTCACCCTGAACGGCACCAAGGTCATCGACGCCGACCTCACCCAGCCCGACCTCGACACCAACACCAGCGCCCCTACCCACGCGAGCCCGGTGCGCGGTAAGGCTCTCGCCGACCGCCCACTCCGCGGTCGGATCGGGTTCCTCGAAGTCAGCCGTGGCGCCGCCAAGGTCGAGATCCGTGACGCCAAAATCCGCGAACTCCCCGCACCACGTTGAACCACGCTCGCATCCCTCCTGGCTGTCTTCTGCCCATCGCGAAGGGATGAGGGCCGTTGTCCTCCTCCCTGACGTGAGTTATTTGCCGATCTCCGCATTGCCGACCGCCCGTTGCAGCCGGGCCAGCGCCACCAGATAGTCGTGCGTCGCGAGGTTCTGGGTGGTCGCCGCTTCCGTCAGGGCCGTCTGCGCGCTCAACACATCCAATTGCGTTCCACTCCCGGCCTCAGATCGCGCCGTCGCTAGGCGCAACGCTTCGTTGGCTTGTTCCACCACCTTCTTCTGCGACGCCAACACCTCCCGAGCTTCCAGGAAATTCGAGTACGCCGTCCGCACTTCGACCGAGATCCGGCGTGACAAGTCTTCCAACTGGATCTCGGATTGTTCCGACAAGGCCTGTGCTTCCACGACCCGGCCCCGGGTCTGCCGGCCGTCCCAGATGTTCCAGTTCGCCTGCACGCCCGCGTTCCATCCATGAAGTTCGCTGTCGAGACTCTCACCGAAGATGGCCCGGCGTGTGCCGTAGCCTGCGAAGGCCTGCAGACTGGGCCTCTGCCCGGCCCGCGCCGTCACCACCCCTTCCCGTCGTAGTTTCTCCGAGGCCCGGAGCGCCTTGAGCTCCGTCCGCTGTTCCTGCGCCAGGGCAAGCGCCCGGCCCAGATCGATGTCGAAGGGTGGCGCATCCAGGCGATCGCTCAACTGGAGCGGAATATCCTCGGTCACCTGATCGGGGACGCGATACCCGAGCAGATGCGCCAACAGGGTCTTGCCATTCCGCCAGGCGTTGCGGGCCCGGATGAGTCGGGGCTTGGCATTGGCGAGTTCGACTTCGGCGCGCAGGACGTTGAACCGCGGCACACTCCCCGCGTCGAAGCGACGCTGGTTGTCCAAGAGTTCCCGTTCCAACAGCTTCACCGACGCCTCCTGCACACCGATCTGCTCCAAGGCCAGCAGGGCGCCATAATACGACAACCGAACGTCGAGAAAGGTCTCCAACAAGGCGGTCTGGTACTCCTGCACCGCCCTTTCCTTCACCATCCGCGCCGAACGAAGTGCCGACCCCATACGTCCTCCCTCATAAATTGACTGCACCACCCGAACCCCGATGTTCCAGGTCTCGGTCTGCCCAAAATCGAACCGCCCGAACGGTGTGTCCGCCACGTCCAACGTGGCGGCGTCGACCGCCGTGAAGTTTCCCCCAATCTGCACCTTCGGCAGCAGAATCGCCCGCGTCTGGATCACCACCCCCGCGCTCGCCTCCAGATCCTTTTTCGCCGCCGCCAAGGCGCTGTTCTGAGCCTCCGCCAGATTCAGGCAGTCCGCCAGGGTCAAGGACCGCTCCGGCCATACCGGAGGCGGTGTCCGCAACCCGCCATCCCTCCCGGCACGCGAAGGTCCGGTTTCCGCACTCAATGTCGAGACCGACGACCCCGCCAGAAACACCACCGCCAGGACAATCTGCCCCACCGAAATCCACCAACCGCTTCCCATGAACCGCCCATCTCTTCCTCCCTCTCCCTCCGTAGCGAAGCGGAGGTGGGAGAGGGCCGGGGTGAGGGCCTCGCTCCCCGGTTCATGGTCCCAATGCATGTCGATTCCTCGGAAATCGTTCCTTCCCATGAACCGCCCCCAACTCAACCCTCCGACACCCGCGGAGCGTGTTCTCCCTCTCCCCCCGGGAGAGGGTCGGGGTGAGGGCCGCTCGCGGTCCTCCTCGCTCCCCGGTTCATGGTCCCAATGCATGTCGATTTCTTGGAAATCGTTCCTTCCCATGAACCGCCCCCAACTCAACCCTCCGACACCCGCGGAGCGTGTTCTCCCTCTCCCCCCGGGAGAGGGCCGGGGTGAGGGCCGCTCGCGGTCCTCCTCGCTCCCCGGTTTATGGTCCCAATGCATGTCGATTTCTTGGAAATCGTTCCTTCCCATGAACCACCGCTCCGGTTCATGCACCGCACCCACAGCGCCCGCGCCAACTTGGCTCAGCCTGGCCACGCGAGCCGAAGGCGAAACGGTTTGAGAGGTTCGTGTCCATGCTTTCATGAGATTCGTAAAGAAAAAGTCGGTTCCAACCTACGTTCGCGAACCGCGCCGCGGCGTCGTCTTCCGCGGAGGCGTTGCCCGGTCCCCTTCCGGCTTCGCATGACGCGCCACTTGACCAAGTCCGGCCATCGAGAACCGCACAATGTGGTCGGTCAAAGCGTCGAGGTCTCCCAGAACGGGTTCGAGTCCCGGAAAAGCCCGCGGAATCACTGGACGGCAATGGTGATAGAACACCACCTGGCTCACCACACTCGCGGCACCGAGTTGCACCTGCATCGCCGACACCTCCGCCCCGAGCAACTCACGCACCATCCCACCCAAATGCTCCATCAGGGCGCGGATCTCCTTCACCACCACCGCATCCAAAGCCGGCGTGGGGTCCACCATTTCCCGCATCAGCAACCGTCCGTGACAGGCATCCGGCCCCGTCGCCAGCAACCGCTGAAGGAACGATCGCACGAATCCCCGCAGCCGCTGTTCAGCCGACGCACCCTTGGCAACCCGGCCGTCCGGCGGAAACAAAGCCAGCGTCTGGCGCAGACCACACCTCAACACCTCCTCGTAAAGCCCCTCTTTGCCGCCGAAATGGTAGTTCACCGCCGCCACGTTCGCCCCCGCCTGTCGACAGATGTCCCGCACCGTCGCCCCGCGAAATCCCGCGGCCGCGAACACTTCCGAGGCCGCCGCCACCAACTGCGCCGGTGTCGCCAGTCCGGCTCCCTTTCGCGTCCTGCCCTTCGTCTGACGTCGATTCAAACGCATGTTTCAATTGCGTGTTTAAGCCTCCGCTCCCGGTCGGTCGAGTGAAATGTGGGGGAGGACCGTCCGGGTTTGCTTCCCCCCCCGTTCCCTGATTCACTCGCCGCCCCGATGGATATCCTCGCCGACCTGAAATGGCGCGGCCTGCTGGCCGACTGCACCGACCTCGACGCGCTCGGCAAGCGCCTTACCGAAGGACCGCTCACGCTCTACTGCGGGTTCGATCCGACCGCCGATTCCCTGCACGTCGGCAATCTCGTCCCCCTCTTCGGTCTTCGACGTTTCCAACTCGCCGGCCACCGGCCCGTCGCCCTCGCCGGCGGCGCCACCGGCATGATTGGAGATCCCAGCGGCCGCTCCTCCGAGCGCAATCTTCAGACCCGCGAACAGGTCGACCACAACATCGCCAAGATCCGCAACCAACTCTCCCGCTTCCTCGACTTCGACTGCCCCACCCACGCCGCCCGCCTGGTCGACAACGCCACATGGACGGCCCCAATCTCGTACCTAGATTTCCTGCGCGACATCGGAAAGCACTTCTCGATCAATGTCATGGTCGGCAAGGAATCGGTGCGCGCGCGAATGGAGAGTGACACCGGCATCAGTTACACGGAGTTCAGTTACATGCTCCTTCAGGCCTTCGACTTCTGTCATCTCCGACAGGAGTTCGGCTGCGAGCTGCAGATCGGGGCCACCGATCAGTGGGGCAACATCACCGCGGGCATCGATCTCTGCCGCAAACGCCTTCATGCCACCGTCTGGGGCCTCACCCATCCCCTCCTGACCAAATCCGACGGCACCAAGTACGGCAAGTCCACCTCCGGCGCCGTCTGGCTCGATTCCGCCCGCACCAGCCCGTACCGCTTCTACCAGTTCTTCATCCAGAGCGAGGACGCGGATGTTGGCAAACTCCTGCGCGTGCTCACGTTCCTTCCGCAGGATCAAATCGAGGAACTCGAGCGACAACAGACCGCCAATCCCGGCGCCCGCCCCGCTCAGACCGCCCTCGCCCGGGAAATCACCACCCTCGTCCATGGCACCACGGCCTGCGAGGACGCCATCCGGGCTTCCGCCATCCTGTTCGGCGGTGAACTCGCTGGTGTCGGGGAAGGCACCTTCCACGAAATCGTCGGTGAAGTGCCCACCCAGGAGATTGAACGGACCCGCCTCGAAGGCGCAGGACTTGCCTTAACCGAAGTGCTGGTGCACGCCGGCCTCTGCCCCAGCAAGGGCCAGGCTCGCAAGGACCTCGAAGGCGGCGGCATCTACGTCAACAACGTCCGCGAAGGATCCGTTCAACGACAGATCTCCACCGCCGACCTCCTCTTCGACAAGCACGTCCTCCTCCGCAAAGGCAAACGCACGTACACCGTGCTCACCGCGCGCTAGCCGAAGTCACGGGCAGTTCATAACAAACGGCCTCGACGTCGTTCCGGACCAGCAGATACCGGCCCGCCAACGTCGGAAAATTCCAGGTCTTGCTGGTCAAGGCGGCCAGTCGCCCGAGTTCCTGGAATGACTCGGGAGTCGCCGACGCCAAAACCACTGGGCCCGGCTCGCTCTGGATCAGCACCAGGTCATCAACAATCAGGGTCTGCCCCGAGCCATACCGGCCGTCCTTCCATTGACGCTTCCCAGTGGCCGCGTCCACGCACGCCAGCAGTCCGTCATCGAGTCCGTAGAGAAAACCGTCGCGAAGCCCCGCGCTGTTGAACTGCGTCTTCATCATCTTGTTCCGCCACAGTTCCTCCGCCGAGAATCGCCCGTCCGCCTCGGCCTTCACCTGAAGCATCACGCAACCGACCCCGTAGCCCGCCGAGAGAAAAAGTCGGTCACCCTCCAGCGCCACCGGTTGGGATGCCTTGGGCCAGTTGTCGCGCCCCCACGGAACGTCCAACTGCACGGCACCCGTCGCCGGGTCGTGCCCGGTCAGACTCGCTGCGTTCACCGACAACACCAAACGCCTGCCCGCCACCGTGGCCAGGACGGGTGAGGCATAGCTCGCCTTGTCCGAGCCTGCCTGCCAGAGCGGCTTCCCGGTCTCGCGATGGTACGCCAGCACCGTCGAACCGTGGGTCGCACCCCCGCTCACCACCACGGTGTCGTCGAAAACCAACGGCGACGCCCCGACGCCCCACGTGAGGTTGGGCAGCCCGTTCTCACCCAACACATCCCGCGTCCACACCCGGCGCCCGGTGCCCGCCTCAAGGCAATCCAGAATACCCGTTCCGCCGGTCGCAAAAACCCGGTCCCGATCCACCGTCGGCGTCGTCCTCGGACCCTCTCCTCCCTGCCATTGAAAAAAGCGCACCCGATTGGTCTGGGCCCAAATCAACCGGCCCGTCAGCACCTCGTAGCAACTCACCCACTCGTCCTCGCCGCGCTGTTCCTGGGTGAACGCGCGCGCACCCACGACGGCGAACGCCGACCACCCACCCCCGATCGGCTGGCGCCAAAGCTGCCGTGGCGGCGTCGTCGCCCAGTCCCGCGCCAGATGGGAACCTCGCAAGACACCGTCCCGGTTGGGTCCCATGAATTGCGGGGTGTTGACCAAGCCAGGGGGCACCGCCTCCAGCGGGTGGGTGACGACCGCCGAGACGGCACCTTTGTTCGAATCCGGAGCCGGTGCCGATGCCGACGCGACCCGACTCCCACTTCGATCCGGCGTCCCTTTCAGCACCAGCCTCGGAAGGCCGGTGCCGTCCACGGTTCCGTCCACCCGCAGGAACTGCCGTGCCCCCAGTACCCCCAGTGCGACCACTGCCAGCACGCCCAGGCGCCAACGCCAGCGCATGCGACTCAGGAACGCGAACCACAGGATCACCAAAGCCAGGCCCAGCAGCAAAATGGCCGACGTGGCCCAGGCCTTCAGGTTGTTCTCGAGTTCCGGCTGCAATCGAACCAGCGCCAGCGCGCCAGCCACCAATAAGCCAACACCTATCGGAAACCACAGCCGATGACCGACCGGACGCGAGGGGACTTCATTCATGGGGGTTCACTTTCAAGGTTCAATGCTTCCGCTCATCCGAGCTGCGGCGAGTCGAGATTACACCCTCCGACAAACCCCGGCGACGGTCCTGTTACGGATCCAATCGCGCGAGATCCGCCAGCAGGCACGTTCCCATCGGCGCCCTTCCAGTCGTCCAACACCGAAGCGAGTCCATGGATGTCCACCGAATCCCCGTCTTGTCTTTCCGCTCCGTTCCCAACGTAAATTGCCCCAATCCAAAACGGGCAATCCTTCACGCCATGATCCACCAACGCCTGCACGCCTCAGTTCGGAACCTCGGCTCGGGGCTCTTCCTGCTGGCAGCAACCCTGCTCACCGCCGGCGCCGCATCCTTCCCCGAGCCCATTTCTTCCCCCACGCTCCACCCGCTTTTCCGGATCTCCACCCACGTCTTTTCCGGGGGCGCACCCGAGGGCGATGCGGCGTTCGCTGAACTCAGGCGCCTCGGCGTCTCGACCGTCGTGTCCGTCGATGGATCCCGCCCGGATGTGGAAGCCGCCCGAAAGCACAGCTTGCGATATCTCCACCTCCCGATCGGCTACGATGGCATCCCCGGGGATCGGTTGGCCCAACTTGTGAATGCGGTGCCCTCCGCCACCAACGTCTTCTTCATCCACTGCCATCATGGCAAACATCGGGGACCGTCCGCCGCCGCGATCGTCTGCCTCGCCTCCGACCACTGGTCCCCCCAACAGGCGGTCGACTGGCTTCGGCTGGCAGGCACGTCACCCGAGTATCCCGGCCTCTACCAAAGCGTCGCGACATTCAACCGCCCCAATGCCGCGGCCCTGGCCGCCGTCCCACCCCCGCCCGAAACCGCGACCACGTCGACCGTCGTCGACTCTATGGTCGCCCTCGACACCCACACCGAGCATCTCGCAGCCGCCCGGGAGACGGGTTGGACGAACATCCCAGGACACCCGGACCTCGATCCCCGCCATGAAGCGACTTTGCTTTGGGAACAGCTCCGCGAACTGGCTCGCCACTCCTCCACCTCCGAACGACCGGCCGACTACCGCACGAGCCTGACTGCCTCCGAACAGGCTGCCTACGCCCTCCGTTCCGCACTGGCCAAGTCCCCACGCGCCCCCGCGGCGGCCGACACGGCGTTCAAGCAGCTCAACACATCGTGCGCGACCTGCCACAAAGCCCACCGGAATTGAGAGGAATCTCCTTCTCGGTCCGCTTGACCAGCGCCGCCAGCACCGAGCCCACAACCACGCCGAACTTGGTGCTGTTTCAACAGCTCCATCGCGATCCACACTTGAAGGTAGAGCACCCGGTACCAGGGGCGCTTCATCGGGGCACGAGGGTCGATCGGACGATTCATGCTGCGGTGGGGCCCGCACCGTCGGCTGACCCGCCAACCGGACACAATTCTCGCGCAATCCATCGCCCCGGCATCCCCCGGGCGGGATGAACAGGTGGTGTCCGTGTCCTAGGTCGGACCCCATGGGCGGCGTATTCGGGTCTCCAGATGGGTACGAGTGACCCATCGCGGGAGGGTCAGGGACGCCAAATTTGCCTCTGGGTTGGTCAATTCTTCCCCTCGAGCGCGCCTTCACCGCTCTCGTCGGCTGGTAATCAGGCACTTCACAGGGGTTGTGCGGAGATGAAACCTCATGGCACGAGGCCTGCTTATCTCAGGATGGAACTTGCATGGGATAAGCGCCGAAATACCCGTCCCCTTCGAGAAAGGGTCCTCGCTCTGGACCGCTCTGCGTCAGCACCTCCACCTGGCCCCCACGAAACCCACCTCACACAAGGCCGGACAATGAACTTCCGCCGACACAACCGCCGAATCCCTCCCTACTCACGCACTTCCGGAAGTCTGGGGCGACTCCTCCCCAAACCCGTCCCGTCGCTCGACCGCATCCGAAACGTGGCGTCACCCCAGGCGGGGCCGAAATCGACCCTGTTCAAGTTGCCCCTCCAGAATGCGCCGGCTTTCGTGGTCCACGTGCGCTTCGTCGTGGCCCCTTTGACCAAGAAACCCACGCCAGGCTCGAAACCTCAGGGCAGTGCGTCCGCACCCACCTGACGCATCGGACTTGCCTCGCTTTGCCGAAGATCACCGGCATCCGAATCCACGAAACGCGATGCCACCCCATAAGTGCCACCGCTTTCCGCCACCGGCAGGGTCGGCCGACTCCTCGCCGGCTGGTCCAGGCAGTACCCGTCGCGCCCGTGAACGCCAGATCGTGCAGTTCCACAAACGCCGGATCGGTGAGCTGCATGCCGTTCGCCCCACCCTGGATCACCGGTGGATTCGCCGGATCCGCCGCAGCAATCACCACGGGGAGGTTGGTCGCACCCCGGAGATTGGAGAACGAGAACCCGCCAGGATAAGTGCCAGGAGCCATCAGAATGCGGGTGCCCGGCTTCGCCGCCGCCACCGCCGCCCGCAACCCACCCGCATCCCGCACCGTCACATCCACCGACGCGACCCTCGGTTCCCCATGCAAACCACGTCGGTTGGAAACTCGGCTTTCATGAGTGCAGGGAATCAGGGCGCCCCTCCAGCGACAAGCTCGCGCTCCATGAACCGTCGCCGAATTGAGCCACGGGGTTTTTACCGACCCCCTCACCCCAACCCTCTCCCGACGGGAGAGGGAGTCGCGTAGTACCCCCAACTCCTTGTTGGAGCCCAACAGTCCGAGCCGTCGCAACCCGCTCTGGCGAACGCCCTACCCATCCCTGCGAAACCCGTGGAACACTTTCCCCCTCTCCCCCCCCGGGAGAGGGCCGGGGTGAGGGCCGCTCGCCGACTTACTCGCTCAACGGTTCATCGCCCATGACCCGTTCAATTTTGAACCATTGGCGCTCCATGCGCCGTCGCCGAATTGAGCCACGGGGTTTTTACCGACCCCCTCACCCCCAACCCTCTCCCGACGGGAGAGGGAGGCGCGTAGTACCCGCATCTCCATGTTAAAGCCCAACAGTCCGAGCCGTCGCAACCCGCTCTAGCGAACGCCCTACCCATCCCTGCGAAACCCGTGGAACACTTTCCCCCTCTCCCACCGGGAGAGGGCCAGGGTGAGGGCCGCTCGCCGACTTACTCGCTCAACGGTTCATCGCCCATCGACGACACGTTCACCTAGGTGGCGTCAGTATCCCACCACCAATTCCCGCGGGCTCGACGTGTTCGGAAACCGGATCCAAACCAACTGTTCCGCCGCATTCCACCGCCAGCCCGTCAACGACTCACCAGCCAAGGTCACCTGCTTCGGTTCCTTCTCCGACACCACCAACACGATTGCCGGAGTGTTCGCAACCCCTTCCACCATCCAACGCCCGGCGTGTCCCACAGCTCCGACAGGCAAGGTCTTGCACGCCGCTGCGACCACTGCCGTCCCGGACGCCGGCCTCCGATCGAGGTCCAACAGAAACCATCGACTGCCCGGCGTCAAAGTCACCTCGCGCTGCACCTTGAGTTCGGGATCGAACAGATTCACATAACGCCCCCGTAGAACCTTGGGCGAGCCACCCACAGATTCATCCAGTCCCGCGGCAATACGGTAAGGACCTCGGTCCAACAGCAGGTAGTTGGTTTCGCGCCACGTCAGCCGGGAATCTTTGATTGCTGCCTTCATCAACGCCACCACTCGAGCGTCGCCTTCCGCACTCTCGGCCACCCGGGACGGACGTTCACGCCGCCACACCACCGAACCCTTGCCGAGCTTCATGGAGGCTTCCCCGGCGGACGTGACGATCAAGGGATCCGGTTTCCAACCGAGTTGCTCGAAGAGATGCTCCCGGGGCGTCGCGTACCGGCGCCCGTCCGAATTCCACCAATCCCGGACCGCGTTGTAAGCATCGGAATCGTCGTCACAAACCACCAGCACACCACCGGCTCGCACCCAGTCGACCAACGGCGCGTGTACATCCGGGGTCAACGGCTTCTGGCCGTGATAACTCAGCAGCAGAACATCGAAGTCCTTCAGGTAGTCGGGCACGATGAGATTCTCCAACTGCACCGGCGTCACCGGCATGCCCCGCTTGAGCAATGGCAGGGCCAACCCGTAAACGTGGCTCAGGTGGGGGTCGCTCGGCGTCGGATCGCCCCGCTGGAACATCAGCGAATCGCTGACCAGCACGCCCAACCGCGTTGTGCCGCAGTCCCAACGGTTCGAGGTCTGCCGCAGATCGTTCAGAGCGTTGAACACCGTCTGGAGTTCGGTGGCGTACACCGGCGGAATCGGTTCGCGCTCGTCCCGATTCAGCTTCTTCGGATAGGTGCCGCCGAAAACACGTTCCGGCCACGGCGCGACTTCGTACTGCCAGACATCCGGTTGCAGTAAGGAAGCGACCAGCGTGGACTCCCAGTTCACCCGGTAGTCTTCCCAGTCATGGTCGGGGTTGTCCTCGATCGGGTCATTCAAGTACCAGACGCTCCGCCCCGTCGACCGAACCAGGTTCTGCATGGAGCCGTACTCGAGGAACGCCGTTTCGAACGTCCGCTCCTTCAGCACACCACGAAATCGATTCGGGGTCCGGGAGGTGCCGGTCCAAACCTGTGCGATGTAGCCATCGCACCCCGCCAAACGCGCCAGGCTCGATTCCGGACTCACAATCCGCCAGTGGGCGTAGTTCAGCAGACTGTGGGTGGGCACATAACAACGGACCTTCTTCCCCGTGCGCCGGTTCCAGTCCTGGATGTGATCGAACACCTGCTGCAAGGCGCGCCGATAAAGGAAGTACTTGAGCTTCGACGACCGCCATTGCGCATCCACGCTCCCATGCGGCGGCTGCCAATCTTCGCCAAAGTGCTTCTTCCACTCGCGCTTGAAGCCGTCCGAGTATCCGCCACGCACCCAGAATTCCGGTTCCTCCAGGTGGATCGCCTCCACCCCGGCATCCAACGCCCGTTGAACTCCCACGCAGAGGAACTTCCCAAAATTCTCCCCGGGACACATGTAATACACGTCCCCGCCGTGACTGATCTTCTTCCCGCCGCGATCGGTCTGGGCTTCGTCCTCGTGGTTGACGCCATCGAAGCGCCCATAGAGGTAATCCTGGTAGTTCCCCCAGGAAACCCCGGTCATGACATGAACCCGGTAGCCGCGGTCCCGCCACGTCTGAATCCGCCCCGGCAACCCGGGATCGATGCCGTACACGATGGCGACGTCCGATCGCAGATTCCCGTTCGGGCTCCAGCCTTGCCCCGTCTGAAAGCAGGTCCGCTCCTGTTCCGAGAGCGGATCGGTCGGGAACGGTGGCGGCAACTCCGGAGCCGCGCCGGCAGCCGATATCCACAAGCTCAGAACCGAAAGCGAAATCGAAATCGGGAACACGAAGCGCCTCATACGCTGTGAAGCATGCCGAAGCCGGCGAAGGTCGGCGCGGGAAAATCCGCGGGAACTTCCTCCCAACAAAGGTTGTTCGAATCGCGAATCCCGGAGTCTCCGAGCTGGTGAGCGCGAACAGCCAATCGAGAGACGAGAGATCGCCGGTTCGTTGCGGACCGGACGATGACGATCGGGAGGAGGTCAAACCGGCCCTTCGCTCGGCCCCGACGCCGTCCTTCTCTCCAGCGGTCCGAGCCAATGCCAAGGTCGCCGTGGTGCGCTGCCGTGGCTTCGGCGCCGAGGTCCACGCAGGCCTTGCCAAGGCCTTTGATCTGTTGGGTGGCATCGGCGGACTGGTCCGCGGCAAGACCGTGACCGTGAAGCTCAACCTGACGGGCACTCAGTTCGACAAGGTGTTCAACCGTCCGGTCGGCGACACCTACATGACCCACCCGGATTCGGCGCTCGCGCTCGGCAAACTCCTGTTCCAGGCGGGTGCCCGTCGGGTTCGCTTCGTCGAATCCAACCAGCGCATGGAACCGCTCGAACAGACGGTCGCCGACGGAGGCTGGGACGTGAAGGCGTTCGAGGCCCACGGGCCGGTCGAATGGGAGAACACCCGCAACCTGGGCCGCTACAAGCAATATGCCCACTTCAAGGTCCCTTCGGGCGGGCACCTGTTATCGTCGTTCGAGTTCAACAAGGCCTACGAGGAAACCGACATCCTGGTTTCTCTCTGTAAGCTGAAGAACCACCAACCCTCCTAGACCCGCGGAGCGTATTCTCCTTCTCCCCAGAGGAGAAGGCCGGGATGAGGGCCGCTCGCGGTCCTCCTCGCTCTACGGTTCATGGCCCGTGAGCAGGTCAATTTGGAACAGGTCGCTTCCCAGGATTCCCCTTGGTTCGTCCCGCCGAGCAGCCTAAAACCCTGCAAGCGTTCGTCAGCGACCGTCATTCAAGCCATGGCGCATCCCTCTCCCAACGCCGCGACCCCGCCACACCATGGCCGAGTCCGGCACTTCTCCTGGAAAAAGAAGCTGCTCCTCGGTGGCACCATCACCGTCGCCACCTTCTTGATCCTGGAGCTACTGCTCTGGATTGCTCGAGTGGAGCCCGCCTGGCTGGGAGAGGACCCGTATGCAGGTTTTTCACGGCATATCCCGCATTTCGCTTCCGAAACCAGCCCCGACGGCCAGGTCTTCCTCACCGTTTCGCCCAACAAAGGCCGGATTCTCAACCCGCAACGATTCCCAGCGCAAAAGCCCGCCGGAACCTATCGAATCGTCTGTCTCGGCGGTTCAACGGCGTACGGTCGGCCCTTCTATGACCTCACGTCCTTTCCGGGCTGGCTTCGCGCCTTCCTGCCCGCCGTGCAGGCGTCCCGATCGTGGGAGGTCATCAATGCCGGAGCCACCTCCTACGCCAGCTACCGGGATGCGGGCGTCATGGAGGAATTGGCGCAGTATTCACCCGACCTTTTCATCGTCTACACCGGGCAGAACGAGTTTCTCGAGCGCCGCACCTATGCCGAGCTGACTGAATCACCGTCGTTCCTCACTGACACCGCCTCGTTGGTCAATCGAACCCGAATCGCGACCGTTTTGCGCAAGGCCTTCGACCTGACCGGAGTGCGCCGACAACAGGCAGCCCATCGAGCCCCCGTTCTCGGAGAAGAAACCAAGGCCATCCCGATCAATGCTATAGGTCCGGACGCTTACCACCGCGACGAGGCGTTTGCCACAGGCGTGATCCAGCATTTCCGCGCGTCCCTGGAACGTATGGTACGCATCGCGAGGTCGGCCAAAGCCGACATCCTGTTTGTCCTTCCAGCCTCGAATCTTGCCGACTTCGCCCCGTTCAAGAGCGAACACCGAGCGGCCCTCACCAGCGTCGAGTTGGAAGCATGGAATCGTCACGAATCGAAAGCGCGATTGTTCGCCGCCAGCGCCAACCATGCAGCTGCCATTCGTGAGTTCGAACTCGCCGAGAAGATCGACGACCGCTACGCCGCCCTCTGGTACCAGAAGGCCCAAAGCCTGCTCGCATTGAATCAATTCGACGCGGCGAAGCAGGCCTTTCAACGGGCCAAAGAAGAGGACGTCTGCCCTTTGCGCGCGATCGATGACCTGGTGCGGGCGGCCCGTGAGGTGGCTGCGAACGAGCGAGTGCCCAGCGTCGATTTCGAGCAACTGATTGAGCGACGCAGCGAACATGGACTTCTCGGGCGCGCCATGTTCCACGACCACGTGCATCCGACCATCGAGGCCAACAAGCTCCTCGCACTCGCCATCGTCGATGTGCTGGCACAACGCGGCATGGTGCATCCCGAAGGTTCCTGGGGCGATGCCGCCATCCAGGAGGTCTCAGCGAAGGTCGAAGCCGCCATCGATCGCCCCCTGCACGCCCAACAACTGCGTCTGCTTTCGGCCATGATGGGCTGGCTTCAGCAACCGGAACAGGCCCGATACCAGGCAGATCTGTCCCTCGAACTCTCGGGACGCACCGTGGAAGCCATGGCCGGGCTGGCGAATGGGTTTAAGGCCAACAGCGCTCCGACACTCGCCACCGAATACTTACAGAAGGCGGTTGAGGTTGCCCCACAATCGACCGAGGCCCATTTCACGTTGGCGGTGAACCACATGGATGCGGGACGCATCACAGAAGCGATCGAACAGCTCCGTGCTGCTTTAGCCATCGACCCGAACCTGCCCGACGCGCAAACCCGCTTGGGTGTTGCACTGGCGTCCCAAGGCGATTTCAAGCAGGCCGAGCAGCACTTTGCGGAAGGTGTTCGATTGGTTCCCAACTCCGCCGTCGCCCACAACAATCTCGGCCTCGCGATGGCCCGCCAGAACCGGTTCGAGGACGCGATCGTCGAGTACCAACGCGCCCTGGAACTGGACCCCAAGTCCAGCGACACCCACTACAACCTGGGACTGGCGCTGGAAGGCCTCGGCCGTTTGGACGAAGCCCGCGACCACTTCCAAACCACCCTCCGCCTGCTCCCCACCCACCCCCACGCTCCCGCCAAGATCCGCGCCCTCAACGCGCGGCCCCGTTGACGAGGGGTAGCCCACCCCGCGTGGGGATCTGCCCGATCGAAAAGGAAAAACAGCGGTTACCCCCTTAGAGCAAGCCGCGGTAAACGTTGAGACTTGTAACACGAAGTTGGCGCCTGAACGAAGCGACCAACCCAACCAAGAAGGACTGTTGTTGGACGGTGGACCGACTTTCGCTCTGGAATATGACGGTTCCGTCAAAGGCTCCTCGGCGCCCAGCCAGTACCGCGGCGGCAATGGCGGCGGTGCGTTTCTCGTCGATACCTCGGGCACCGGCTACGGGCTTTCGGTTCCGGAGCTCAAGATTGGCAAGCTCAACCACGCCTAGGATTCGCTTCTGCCGTTCTGCATCGAGAAGGACGAGTACCTGAGCACATCAGGAAGTGACCGGATCTACGACGTCAACGTCTCGAACAGCGCCGACCGCGGCGGCATCCACGCCTACAGCGGTGATCCGGTCTCCAAGGCGACCGCCTGGCTTTTCGCTGAGATCTCCAACGGCGCCCTGTCCAAGGTGAACGGGTTCAACGACAACTCCGACGCAGCCGACAGCCTGCAGAACGCCATTCATCGTCCCGGAGCCCAGCACCTACATTGCCTGCGGTTTGGCCCTTCTCCCCCTGCTCCTGGGCCTCCGGACACGAACGAGCAGGAAGTAATCACCGACGGAGCCATCGCCGGTGCGGGTTTGGCTCGGAAAACGCCCCGGAGGGAACCCTTTAGGGCATCGCCCTTTCGAGCCTTGGTGGACCAGGGTCAGGCGATTGGAAGCGGGAGTGGCCGGGCCGCACACACGACGCCAGGTCAATGCCGGTTCAAACGCAGAACGACAGGTTTTCCAAGATCCATCAACCTATTGTCCCACTGCCTCTTGGCGAACGCCAGCAACCCGCGACGGAGTTGCGTGGGAGGACCGACAGAAGGCCGACGGGATGCCTGGCGACACCCATCCGACGGGTGCACAGGCAGGCGGTGTTCCGCAACTCTCTGCTTGCGTCTGTTCCAACCTCCGCCCAAGGTCGGCTAGTTGCTTCCATTAACTTTTCCCCGTAAGCGGAACGTCTCAAAGGTGTACCACTAAGTCCCAATATGTCCTATCCCCTCTCCAATGGCCCTGTTAAAACAGTATAAGCAGTGCACTTAAACCGACTCAAATTTTGCAGATGAGCATCCTTGCCAAAGCGTTCGTGAGTTCGCGATCCGCGCATCCCCCTGGAATCCAGCGAGGGATGCCTCCGAGAGCGCGGCCAACCGAACGCGCTAGGTATGCGATCGACCCGTCTGGGTCACGACCGTCGCGACGGCTCCACTCTTTCCCCCACCCAACCACCACGGCAGAAAACAACTAACCACTCAGTAAAACCAAGATCGAAGCGCAGTCGAAACCAAAGTATCGGCATCGCCACATCAGACAACGAAGGAGCAGTAACAAATGAATAAGCAATACACACTCATCGCCGCACTCGTCGCGATCGGATCGTTCTCGACGTTCGCGTACGATGGCAAGATTAACATCGCTGACCAATCAGGGCTCGGAACCGGCTCTGGCGGCGCATTCAAAGCGACCATTGTTTCCGGTTTGACCGACGCAAAGACCGGCGGTGTCCCGGGCCACGCGGTGGGCGCCAACCAGTTCCTGACGTTCTGCGTCGAACTTGATGAATTCCTGACACTGCCGGGTAACGGCTACGACGTGAACGTCAGCACCAGCGCCGATCGCGGCGGAGTGAACACTAACAGCGGCGATCCGATCTCCGCGGGGACCGCTTGGTTGTTCAGCAAGTTCACCGACGGCACGCTCACGACCGTCCTGACGTTCGCATACAACAATGCTGGCGGAAATCAATTGCAGGATGCGATCTGGTGGCTTGAGCAAGAGCTCCCCGGCAATGCGACTGGAACTCCCTTCGAGTACCTCGTACAAGCGGCAACCGGTGGCGCCAACGAAGCGGCTTATCTCGCGGCTCGCTCCGTAAACAGCACCGACCCGCGCGTCAAAGTTCTCAACATGTACAACGGCCCCGCATCCACGTCTGTGGGCGGCATCAACTACAACCAGGACGTGCTAGTGGTGGTTCCCGAACCCTCGACGTACATCGCGGGCGGCCTGGCCCTGCTCCCGTTGCTGTTCGGCCTGCGTTCCCGTCTCAGCCGAAAGTAGCCCGGGACTGGCTGAACAGCGGGCCTAATTCCGCTTGGAAGACTGTCCTTGCAAGAATTCGATGCGACGCCCGGAGGAGGTTGATCTCTTCCGGGCGTTTTTCCGGGAGCCGGGGATTAGAGAATCCTCACAACGCAGGGCGTGGTCGTTTGCCCATCGAAAAGTCGTCAAGGTCTTCCAAT
>Ga0105046_10000078_pt1 | contig 99772 bp, 83 predicted proteins | sample MAT03_FD_78385 | JGI IMG/M metagenome (GOLD analysis project Ga0105046, IMG submission 78385) | Freshwater microbial communities from Lake Fryxell liftoff mats and glacier meltwater in Antarctica - MAT-03 (megahit assembly) | ecosystem: Environmental > Aquatic > Freshwater > Ice > Liftoff... | reverse complement strand
TGTTTAAATTTATGTTGAAAATAATATTATGGGTAACCTAAACCGATTGAATAAGCTAATTTATTTGTTGTTCACTAAAACTACAAATAATGTATCCAACCGATTTAAGTAATACCCAGTGGCCCCATCTGGAAACCGCTATTGAGTGGATAAGAGACGGAAAAATACGTCACTGGAAATCCATTAAAAAACAAATTTTAACATTAGGCGATTTTCAACTTCATAGGCAAGTATCAAAGCTTAGCATTAATGAGTATCTTTAGCTCACTCTAATTTCTTGAAAACCGGTCTCCACATATTAGTTTTTTTTTCTGTACTGTTTTCCTATTCTGTTAAAGCTCAAATCATAAGTTACTTTACCTGGGATAGTAATCCTGTTACCACAGCCCTAGTTGGTCCCAACGCCACTTCTGTTGGCAGTAATGCATCTTCAACCACAGGGGGTGTAGGCGGCACAAATGGTTTAAATCCAGGGCTCCCGACCGTTGACATTAATCTTACGATTCCCAATACGGGAAATGTTTTTGATGTTGCAAGTATTGATATCAGCGTGGACTACAGGAGAAACGAATCTATTGCTTCAATGTTTAGAAGAGGTGTTTTTATTTCCAATAATGGCGCAGCAAATTTCAGGGTGACTTACAGGGTTGTTACCGGCACCCTAGTAACAACGGTAACCGGCACTAATGTAAATATTCCACAGGACAACACTTTCAGAAACTACCGATTCACTTATGACAATTGTACGGGTACAGGAAATATGTACGTCAATAATGCAGTTGTGTGGACCAGCCCTACACTTACACCAAATCAGAATTTATACTGGGTAGGAGATGGAAACATGATCGTAGGTCTGGACGTTGATGGTGCAGGTAACAACATTCCCGCCCTTGATAATTTTTTACTTCAAACCTTCATTTGTGGTGCACTACCGATAGAACTAATTACCTTTTCAGGAATCAATTATAACAATAAGAACACACTTAAATGGAGTACAGCCACAGAAACCAATAACGATTATTTTACAATCGAACACAGCTTAAACGGTTCAGATTGGGACCCCATCGCAAATATATCAGGCGCAAAAAATTCAAGCAGCGTAAAGCATTATTCCAGCTCTTTTGAAAATCCTGAAAAAACAATTAACTATTACCGCCTCACCCAAACCGATTTTGATAGGCAGACAAAAAATTCGCCGGTAGTTGTCATTGATAATTCTCCCGGACGCGAAATCCGAGTCATAAAAACCTTGGATTTGCTAGGTAGAGCGGTAGGAGAAAATTATAAAGGCGTAATAATTGTTTATTACTCCGATGGCACGGCGATTAAAACAGTTGAAGAATAAAGGAATATGCACATTATCAAACCGTCCTTAGAATTTTTTAGCGCCATTGATTTGTCGGTTGATTATAAAAGCCGGAAAGAATTCGAGTACTGCGAATTTTCTCAGTGCATCTTTCCCGACCTTTCGCAACTCACTTTCAGAGACTGTATCTTCAAAACCTGCAACTTCAGCAATTTGAAAACTACGCAATCTATTTTACAGAATTGCGTATTCAAAAATTGTAAACTCCTTGGACTTAATTTCGCTGGCGCAAAAGACTTTGCATTTGAAGTGCATTTTGAGAATTGCATGATGGATTACGCGTCGTTCGATAAAAAGAAAATGAATAAAAGCTCTTTTAAAAGTTGCAAAATGCATGGTGTTAATTTTACGCAAGCAGACCTTTCTAAATCCACATTTGCAAACTGTGATTTTTACGACGCTCTTTTTCCAGGCACTAATTTAAGTGGGGTCGACCTTACGAGCTGCATCCATCTGGTAATTGATCCGGAGGTAAATAAAATAAAAAAAGCAAAATTCTCATTGCAAAGCCTCCCTGGACTTTTGCAACGCCACGAAATTATTGTTCAAAACGGTTTTTAAACTCAGCGATTTTTTTTACTTTAGCACTATGCAAACTAAAAGTGTTTTTAAATTCATAGGGTTACTACTTGTTTTTACATTTCTTTTTTCAGCCTGTGCTAAAGACGAAGATGAGCCGGAAGAGGAAACCCCAGGAACAGTTACACCCCCTCCTGCAAAGTTCGCGTGGACCATTAATGGCGGCGCTGAAGTTGTTGCAAATGAAACGTTTTTTGTTCCTGCATACAATAATATATATGGCACAAAAACAGGGGGGAAAAATATAGACATTTTATTAGAAGACCTCAGCAAAGGAACACACAACATCGCTCCATCTAATGGCATTACTTTAGAATATACTGACGGCGGCACCACTTACTCCTGCAAGTCAGGGTCTGTTGTGATTACTGAAAATACAGGGCTGCTTGTATCCGGAAACTTTCACAGTGTTTACACTTCCGCTGGAAGCAGCAATACCATAATAGGAACCTTTAGTAGCATCCCAAAGAAGTAAGGTTTTTTGATCTTAATTAACATTAGTTTCGTGCATTTTTACTGAACTTTATAAACCAAAAATTGTTTTATAACTGTGTCCGGATTCAGGTTTAAAAATTTTCTCGCAGATCCCAAATCAAAGTTTGAAGAACTGTTTAAGATCTTCAAGCAGCTCATTACTCATACCAGTGCGGATGTGGAAGAAGCGCTCGACTGGTTTAAAGAGCTGGACAAAGAATACGAACTCACTAACGACGATTATACGTTTGATGATTTTGTAAACGATCTTAAAAAACGTGGCTATCTACGTGACAAAAACGATGGGAAAGGCGGCCTGGCCATTACGCCAAAAACCGAACAAGCTATTCGTAACAATGCTTTGGAGCATATTTTTGGAAAACTAAAAAAAGGCGCGTCCGGAAATCATAAAACTAAATTTACAGGAAAAAACGGAGAAGAGATCAGCATGGATCTCCGCGCTTATGAATTTGGTGACTCGCCACAAAGCATTGCTATGATTGAATCGTTGAAGCAAGCGCAGATCAACCATGGTCTCGACGATTTTAAGCTGACAGAAAACGACCTTTTAGTCGGCGAGCAGGAATTTAAAACACAAACGGCAACTGTTTTAATGATCGACATCAGCCATAGCATGATTCTTTATGGTGAAGATCGGATCACTCCTGCTAAAATGGTGGCAATGGCCATGGCCGAAATGGTAAAAAGAAATTATCCGAAAGACAGTCTTGATATTATTGTTTTTGGTGACGATGCCTGGTCAATTCAATTAAAAGATCTTCCTTACTTACAAGTTGGGCCTTACCATACAAACACCGTTGCGGGTCTGGAGTTAGCAACATCCATCCTGCGTAAAAAGAAAGCGACCAATAAACATATTTTTATGATCACCGACGGAAAACCTTCTTGCATTAAGGAGCCCAATGGGATGTATTACAAAAATAGCAATGGACTCGACAGACGTATTGTAAATAAATGTTTAACACTCGCGGCTTCCTGCAAACGCAGTAAAATAGAGATCACCACGTTTATGGTAGCACGCGATAATTATCTGAAAAGCTTCATTGATGAATTTACCGAAGCTAACCAGGGAAAGGCTTATTTTACTGGGCTCAAAGGATTAGGAGAAATGATCTTCAGAGACTATACGAATAAAAAAAGTAAAAAAATATAAAGGCAGACCAAAGGGAAGCGAGATTAAAGAGAAACAAGACAAGACAAACCAAAAAATCATGAGTCAACCAACCATAAAAACATTAGGAGAATTAAAAAAATCCGGTTATAAATTCTTAACAATTAAGGATGAGTTACGTGAAAATTTAATCTTGAGGTTAAAAAACAATCAGCAGATTTTCGACGGAATTTTCGGCTACGAAGAAACTGTTATTCCTGAATTGCAACGTGCTATTTTAAGCCGCCACAATATTTTATTTTTAGGATTACGTGGCCAGGCAAAAACAAAAATGGCACGACAAATGGTAAATCTTTTGGACGAGTACATTCCGGTAGTGGCTGGAAGTCCATTGAACGACGATCCTTTGCAGCCCATCTCAAATTTCGCTAAGAATCTGATTGCTGAAAAGAAAGACGAAACACCTATTCACTGGATTCACAGGAGCGAACGTTTTGCTGAAAAATTAGCAACGCCCGATGTAAGTGTGGCCGATTTGATTGGTGATCTCGATCCGATTAAAGCAGCTAATCTGAAATTATCTTTCTCCGATGAAAATGTTATTCACTATGGTTTGATCCCGAGAAGCAACCGTTTTATTTTTGTGATCAACGAGCTTCCTGACTTACAAGCTCGCTTACAGGTTGCCTTATTTAATATTTTACAAGAAGGTGATGTGCAGATCCGTGGTTTCAATCTAAGAATTCCTTTGGACCTCCAATTTATTTTTACGGCGAATCCTGAAGATTACACGAATCGCGGAAGCATTGTAACGCCTTTAAAAGACCGGATTGGGTCACAGATCCTGACGCATTATCCTAAATCGATAGAGCACTCCAAACAAATTACGCAGGATCAGGCCAGGTTAAATGACGAGCAACGAAAAATTGAAATTCCTGAAGTCTTAAAAACATTGGTAGAGCAAATTGCTGTTGAAGCAAGAAGCAGTGAGTTTGTGGATGCAAAAAGCGGTGTGAGTGCGCGTTTAACCATAAGTGCTTATGAAAGCCTGATCAGTACTTCCGAATTACGTTTCTTAACCAACAAACAACCTTACAGCTTTGCGCGCATCAGTGATCTTTACGGAGCCATTCCTGCAATCAATGGAAAAATAGAATTGGTTTACGAAGGCGAGCAAGAAGGTCCGGCTGTGATCGCTCAAAATCTTATCAGTCTAGCGATCCGTAATTTATTCATCCAGTTATTTCCTGATCCCGCTAAATTAAAACGCAAAAAAGAAGCTTCCGAATATTCTGACATCGTTGGATGGTTCGCTCAAAATAATATTCTTGATATTCTCGATAAGGAAAATGATAAGGTTTACAGTTCTGCATTATCAGTGGTAGATGGCTTAGAAGAGCTCGTTACAAGACATCATCCAAAACTAAAAGGTGCTGAAAAAACCACCATGATGGAATTCGCCTTGCATGGATTGGCTGAACATTCTTTGCTCAGTAAAAATAAATTAGTAGAAGGTGTTAGTTTTAAAGATTATTTTGGGTCATTAATGAATCAGGGTTTGAATTTTGATAAGGGAGAAAATTAATTACAGTACTTGTTGAACCTTTCCATAAAACAAAAAGTCCTTTGAGTGAAAGGACTTTTTTTGCGTTTATATTTTCTCAGTCTACCGAGAAAATCCAACAGAAGTCCCGGAGCGGAAACTTTTTTTTAATCCCAACATTTTAATTGCCGTTACTGCTGCTTCATCACCTTTGTTACCGTGCTTGCCACCTGCTCTGTCTGCTGCCTGCTGCTGGTTGTCTGGAGTAAGAACGCCAAAGATAAAAGGCATATTGTATTTGATATTCAAATCTGTAATTCCTTTCGCAACAGCATCGCAGATAAAATCGAAATGCCTTGTTTCGCCTTGTATAACACAACCCAGACAAATGATCGCATCTACATTTCCAAATTCTGCAAGATATTGCGCTCCAAGGGTTAATTCAAAGCTTCCCGGCACTTCTTTAATCGTGATATTTTCTTCGAGTGCACCGTTTTCAAGAAGCGTTTTTACAGTGCCTTCTTTTAAAGCATTCGTGATCTCGTAATTCCATTCCGAATAAACGATTCCAAATTTGAAAGGTTTTGCATCGGGAATTTTACTGCCTTCTACCGAAGATAAATTTTTATTTGCGCTGCTCATCTTATCTAAAACTAAAAAAGTCTGCGGTTGAGCAGACTTTTTATTATTATCAATTTCTAATTACAGATTATTTGATGCCTTTACTTTGGCAATGTATTTTTCAATATCCTGCGCTTCTGTAGACTTAGGATATTCTTTTTGAATTCTTTCGTAGATGTTTAAAGCTTCAGAGTTGTTGCCTTTTAATTCATTTGCAAAACCTGCTTTCTTTAAGTAATAGGGACTTGTAAAGTTGTTGTTCACTTTATCTGCAGCCTTAGTATAATATTTAATTGCTTCGTCAACACGATTTAACTCCATGTTACAATCGCCGATAGCGCCAATAGCAATAGGAGCAATTGTTTCGTCGCCACCACTGTATTTGCCTAAAAATTCGATCGCTTGGTCAAAATTACCAGTGCGCATGTAGCAAACACCCGCATAATAGTTTGCAAGGCTTCCTGTTTTAGTCATGCCATATTCATCAGCAATTTGTTCAAAGCCTTTCATTTGTTTTTGACCTTCAGCAGCCATTACCATAGCTCCACCTTTTACAGCCATATTAAAACTGTCTTTGGCGAAAAGACTTTCTGCCCAGAAAATTTCATTAACTGCTTCTTTTTCCTGTTCAGGAAGATAATAAAGTTTGAAAAAGCAAAGTGCTCCAATAATCAATAAAAGTCCGCCACCAACGTAGGTTACTGCTTTTTTGTTTTTTTCATAGAATAATTGAACCCCTTGTAAATTCGGGTCAATTGGTTTTCTTGCTTCAATAGTTTCTTCTACCGGATTTGATTCTGTGTTATCTACAGTAGTTTCTTCTTTAAAATCAGCCATTTGTACTTAAAAATTAGTCTGCGAAGATAGCACTTTTTCTGTTAAAACAGAATTTTGAACTCATAACGGTTAAAAATAAGCGTATTTTTGTATGAAATCATGTTTTTAAAGCAATTATCCCTCATAAACTTCAAAAATTACTCTGAATTTGAGGCGAAATTCTCTGAAAAGATCAACTGTTTTGTGGGGAATAATGGCATGGGAAAAACAAATCTTCTTGATGCTATTCATTATCTTTCCTTCTGCAAAAGTTTTTTTAATACCATCGACAGCCAAAATATTAAACACAACGAAGGTTTTTTTGTGATTCAGGGGCACTTCAACAAATCAGGCGAAGAAAGTGAAGTGTATTGTGGCCTTAAACGCAATCAGAAAAAGATCTTTAAAAAAAATAAAAAGGAGTACGACCGTTTGAGTGAACATATCGGACAATTTCCTTTGGTGATGATTTCTCCGGGAGACTCCGATCTTATCAACGGGAGCAGTGAAGTGCGCCGCAAATTTCTGGACGGCATCATTTCTCAATACGATAAAGTTTATCTCGACAAACTCATTTCTTATAATCAGGTATTAAAACAACGCAACGCGCTCTTAAAGCATTTTTTTGAAAGTCGTAGCTTTGACTCTGAAACCCTTGAGATTTGGGACGAGCAGTTGGTCATCTACGGAAAAGCCATTCTAGAGATCAGACAGGAATTTCTCCACCAGTTTATTCCACTCTTCAATTCTTATTACAGATTCATTAGTGATAGCAAAGAAGAAATAGGTTTGCATTATGAAAATAGCCTCGGAGAAAAAGATTTAAAAACCGGGCTACTTACTTGTCTTTCGCGCGACCGGGCTGTGAATTATACGACTGTTGGTCCGCATAAAGATGATCTTGAGTTTACGCTCGACACTTTCAGTCTTAAAAAATATGCTTCGCAAGGACAACAAAAATCTTTTTTACTCGCCTTAAAACTGGCGCAATTCGAATTCATCAAAGAACAAAAAAACACGAAGCCTTTATTATTGTTGGATGACGTTTACGATAAACTCGATGAAGCCCGTTTTACAAAATTATTGGAAATGGTAAGCAGTGATAAATTCGGGCAAGTTTTCATCACGGATACACATGCCGATCGCATGAATGAACTTCTCAATCAAAAACAAATTGCTCACCGCATTTTTGTAGTGGAAAATAGTTTGGTGAAAGAGTTTTAGATCCGGTAGAAGGTAAAACTCACGTTTCCTATTCGTTGTACCACTGAGCAATATTAATGATCAAACCAATGGAAGAAAAGTCATTCGCATGTCTGATTGGATTTGGCGTCATATTAACCGTAACACCATATTGAAACTGGAGCTTCACAAATTTATACCCAGCCCTGATTGTAAATGCCGGCTCTGCAAACATAAAGAGAGGATTTGTTAGCTGTTCATTGCTCACATAGTCGTCTGCCAGCTCAGATTGTGGATAATTGTTTTGTGTAAAGCTTGTGTATTTCACAAACGAAAAACGACTGCTAAACACAGCATCAAAATATTTAGACTTAAAGCCAATGTCAGGCTGAACAAAAAGTTTAGCTGCGTTGGCATTGAAACTTGCCATATAAGCATTATCATTTTGATCAGTGAATTTTTCCTGTTTATGCACTTTGCCTGCGCCACCACCTACGTAACTCTCAAAAATAAAATTACCGACCAGTGGTGTAAAATAACCAATTCCGGCCTCACCTAACATGCCGTTGTGCTGGTAGTCATTTGTGGAAGTGTAATTTTGATAATAACCATTAACCATGATTCCAACATTTTTTGCAACAGCCACTGCGGCCTGCAAATCAGTTTGCGTAACTGCCAGTTGAACTTCACCTTTCTCTTTTAAGAGCGGCGCGTTTACGGCGTTTGAAACATACATTTGCGTAGTACAGGAGTTTATCAAAATCATTCCTGTTAAAGCAGAAGAAAGTAGAACTATTTTTTTCATAATCTTAATTTTAAATAGATCCTCGTAATATTATGCCATTCTTTTTTAAATAAACGGACTCGGTGAACGCTCCTTTTGAGGAATTAATTTCCCGCTAAGTAAGTATGATGATAATAATGATAGCAACTAAAATGGCAAGTACCACTGCAAAAAGCACAATTTTTAATGCTGTATCAAATAGTCCTGCTGCTCTTTGAGCCTTTTCTTTGAAGGTCTTTTTTGAATTTACTTTCTGCCTACTTTCCTTTTTTGCCTCGGCTTTAATCGTTGAAAATACTTCACTTCCCTTGTGAATCAAAGGACTAATGATTTTTTTAGGCGAATAAAAATTTCTTTCAGCACTTGCTGGTTCCGCCGATGCAGACAGAGGTTGAGGACTTTCAAATTTTAATTCAGGAACCAGAAGTGCGTCGCAAGTAGTTTCAATCCCTAAAGTGTTGCTCTCTTTAGCTAAAGCTTTTTCTGGTTTAATATGCTTATGACTTGAATGTCCTAGTTTAGTATAACGCTGTTGTGTAAAAGAATTCGTTTTACAGCTACATAAAAATATAAGTGTGATGAATGAGAGGTAGATAACTTTTTTCATTTCGCTTTTTTTGAAATAAAAATTCAAATCCCATGCCACCCTAAAGCAGAACTCTAACGACTTCGTTTCAGGGTGGCAGAAGTCTATACCAACCGCGTGAGAATCCAAATAAAAATGGTGGTAAGGCTTTCGCTTTACCGCCGTTAAAAAAAATAAACTGAATTAAAACTCGCAGTTTTTCGGCGTTCTTGGGAAGGGGATTACGTCGCGAATGTTAGTCATGCCAGTCACGAATAATACAAGACGTTCGAATCCGAGTCCGAATCCTGCGTGTGGACAAGATCCAAAACGCCGAGTATCTAAATACCAGGATAATTCTTCAACGGGAATTCCGATTTCACCCATGCGGGCTTCTAACTTATCGAGACGTTCCTCACGCTGACTTCCACCAATGATTTCACCAATCCCAGGGAATAAGATATCCATGGCCGCAACTGTTTTCCCGTCGTCGTTCTGACGCATATAAAACGATTTAATCTCTTTTGGGTAATCCGTTAAGATCACCGGTTTTTTGAAATGTTTTTCTACCAGGTAACGCTCGTGCTCGCTTTGAAGGTCCACGCCCCATTTGTCAACAAGGTATTGGAATTTCTTTTTCTTATTGTGGTTACTTTCGCGAAGGATTTCAATAGCTTGCGTATAAGTAAGTCGTTCAAATTTATTGTCAAGACAAAATTGAAGCTTGTTTAACAAATTAAGTTCACTGCGTTCGTTCTGCGGCTTTTGTTTTTCCTCTTCCTCCAAACGCTGAGTTAAAAACTGGATATCTTCGAGGTTAGTTTCCATCGCATACTTAATAACATACTGCAGCATTTCTTCGGCAAGATTCATGTTATCGTGAATGTCACTGAAAGCCATTTCCGGTTCTATCATCCAGAATTCGGCAAGGTGACGTGTTGTATTGCTATTCTCAGCTCTGAACGTAGGTCCGAAAGTGTAAATATCGCTAAAGGCCATAGCAGCGAGTTCACCTTCCAGCTGTCCGGAAACCGTGAGGTTTGTAGACTTCCCAAAAAAATCTTGCTTGTAATCAATGTTGCCATTCTCATCTTTTGGAGAATTGGCCATATCTAAATTTGTAACATGAAACATTTCTCCGGCACCTTCAGCATCGCTTGAAGTGATAATAGGCGTGTGCATGTAAACAAATCCTTTTTCATTAAAGAACTTATGGATCGCAAAAGCCAGAGTGTTTCTTAAACGGAACACAGCTCCGAAAGTATTCGTACGGAAACGTAAATGTGCTATCTCACGTAAAAATTCAAGACTATGCTTTTTAGGTTGAAGCGGGAATTTTTCTGCATCACTGTCGCCTATGATCTCTACCGAAGTAGCTTTCAACTCAACCGTTTGCCCCTTTCCTTGTGAAGCGATCAAAATCCCCGTTGCACCAATCGCTGCACCCGTAGTAATCCGCTTTAAAATTTCTTCTGGCGTATTTGTAAAATCAACTACAACTTGGAGATTATTATTAGTTGAACCATCGTTCAATGCGATGAATGAATTGTTCCTGAAAGTGCGCACCCAACCTTTAACTGTAATTGTTTGGTCTGCGGGAGTCGTCTTTAAAATCTCTTTAATGCGTAAACGTGCCATATTGCTTAATAAAGCTTCAAATTTACTAAGATTTTAATGAATCTGATCTCTTTGATTAGCTTGCTGGTATTTAAATTGCATTTATTTATTAAAAATTGATACTACTATGAAATGGTTAGGGAGACGCGGAAGCAATAACGTGGAAGATCGTCGGGGAATGTCTACCGGTGGATTTATTGCCGGCGGTGGAATCGGCGCCACAATTTTATACCTCTTATTCAACTTTGTATTTGGAGGCGATGGCTCTGAACTTTCGCAGCAAATGCAGACAGAAAATCAGCAGACGGATGAGCGTGGCGTGGCGTCCACTCAAAACGCTGCTGAAGATGAAATCGCAAAATTTGCGTCGGTGATTCTTGCAGATAACGAGGACGTATGGAACAAGATATTTACAGAGAACGGGAAAACATATCGGGAACCAACCATGGTGCTTTTTAGTAATTATACAGAGTCCGCCTGTGGTTCGGCTAACTCAGCAACAGGTCCGTTCTATTGTCCTTCTGACCAGAAAGTATATCTGGACCTCTCGTTCTTCAATGAACTCAATAAAAGGTTTGGCGCAGCCGGAGACTTCGCAGATGCCTATGTAATAGCGCATGAAGTTGGTCACCACGTACAATATTTATTGGGTACCAGCGAAAAAGTTCACCGCGCACAAAAAGATGCTTCTGAAAAAGAAGCAAATAAATTATCGGTTGCGCTGGAATTGCAGGCCGATTTTTATGCGGGCGTGTGGGCACACTACAACGAACAAATGAAAAATGTGATGGGGCAAGGAGACCTTGAAGAGGCTTTGAATGCTGCCAGTGCCATTGGTGACGACCGCCTTCAAAAAATGACTACCGGCCAGGTAGTTCCCGATGCCTTTACGCATGGTACTTCTGCACAAAGAGCATACTGGTTTAAAAAAGGATTTGACACTGGCGATCTTTCGCAGGGAAATACATTTAAGGAACTACAGAATTGAGGATTTCTTGATACTCTAGTTCATTTATTTCGTCAGCCATTTCCGAATAATTCAGTACAAGATCTTTTATAAAAACTACTTCCGGAAATAATTTAGCTTCTGTTTGTTTTACAATCTTTCTACTTCCAACCACCTGAATTTCCTCAAACAAACGGGGGTGTATAATTTTAAAATAACTCTTATTGTTTTTATACTTCCTGTAAACAGGAAAGTGTTTATCTTCAAGGTTCATGGCAAAAGAGTTTCTTAAATCGGTAGCAGAATATATCCACGAAAGGTACAAAGATAATGTAGAAAAACTGTGCATTATTTTGCCTAACAAACGGGGTGCACTCTTTCTGAAAAATCACCTTTCAGAGACTTTTGGAAAAACCATCTGGCTTCCCACCATTATCAGCGCTGAAGAATTAATTACTGAACTCAGTGGATTAAGAACACTTGAAGAAATTGATCTTGTTTGCCATCTCTATGAAAGTTATAAAATGTGTTATGGAACAGATGCCGAAACCTTTGACAGCTTTGCAAAATGGGGGCAACTGATCCTTCAGGATTTTAACGAGATCGATCGCTACCTCGCAGACTCAGAACAACTTTATGAAAACTTAAAAGACATTAAAGTTATTGAGAACTGGAGTCTGGGCGAAGAAAAACTAAGCGACTACCAAACCAATTATTTGCGTTTCATGAATAGCCTTGGGGCTATTTACAAACACTTTTCTGCATTTCTTTTATCGCATAAATGGGCTTACCAGGGACTCGCCTATAAACACGCGGTTTTAAACCAGGATCAAAACACTTTTGTCAATTCGTTTGATAAATTGCTCTTCTGCGGATTTAATGCCCTCAATGCTGCGGAGCTTAAGCTTTTTCATAAATTTTTTGAGCAGAAAAAAGCGGACTTTCTTTGGGATGCAGATGTTTATTATCTAAACGATCAGAATCAGGAAGCTGGTTTATTCCTTAGAAACAATTTTAATTTATTCAAAGAACGCGAACCGACTTTTATACAGGATAATTTTAAAGAAAAAAAAGAAATTCGTATTGTCTCTGTTCCTAAGCAGATTGGCCAGGCGCAGGTGATCAAACAGACTTTGCAACGTTTTATGGATCAACAAATTCCTTTGGATAAAGTTGCTGTTGTTTTGGCGAATGAAAAATTACTGTGGCCAGTGCTTCAACAATTACCCGCAGCAGTGGAGCATGTAAATATAACAATGGAATATCCGTTGCGTTATACCACCACTTATGGATTTATTGAATTACTACTTCAAATCCAGATAAATTTTGAAAAACAAAAAAAAGCTTACAAAACAATTTATCATAACGATCTTGTGAGCCTGCTACGACAGCCACTATTCCTGTATTATGTAAAAGCAAAAAAACTCTCCACAAACCTATCGTCCATTATTAATCAGATCACTGCCAGAAATCTATCGTTTATCTCACAAAAAAACCTGCAGCAATTATTTGTTGACGATTACTCTGCGTTGGCTTCATTACTGCAGCCTGCACGCTCTATAACCGATCTTTGTTTGTTAATTCAGGAGATTCTAAAAACAAGCATTGACTACTTTTCACGACAGCAAAGCAGTAATCAAAATAATCTGGAGCTCGAGTATTTACAGATCATTCTTAAAAATTTTAACCGTCTAAACGATATTCTTTCCCGCTACCCTCATTTTCACGACATTCAATCGTTCAGGCAACTTTATACACAGGTGGTAGGAAATTCTTCTGCGCCTTTTATTGGCGAACCCTTAAGAGGACTCCAGATTATGGGTGTACTCGAAACGAGAACACTCGATTTTGATCACATCATTTTAGTTAATGTGAATGAAGGCGTATTACCCTCTGGAAAAACCATCAATTCCTTTATACCGAACGATCTGAAACGTGCTTTTGGATTGCCTTTGTATCTGGAAAAGGACGCCATCTACGCTTATCACTTCTACCGTTTATTGCAAAAAGCAAAAGATGTCACCATCACTTACGACAGTGAAACAGATACTTTTGGGAAGGGGGAAAAAAGCAGGTTCGTTACGCAGCTTCAGTTGGAAATGAACCACTACAATCCTGAGATCAGTATTGTGGAAGAAGTTGCGTCTTACAAAACATTTCCGGAAGAACTCCCGAATGTAATTTCCATTCAAAAGAATGAACATGTATTAAGCGCTATCTTTAAAAAAGCCAGCAACGATAATGAATTCGGAGGACTTTCACCTTCCGGACTTATCTCCTATAAAGATTGTCCACTTAAATTTTATTTCCGTTACGGCGCACGGTTAAAAGAAACAAAAGAAGTAGAAGAAAGTGCCGAAGCTAATACTTTCGGGTCTATCCTCCATTTGAGTCTTGAAAAGCTTTATAAGGATTTTACAGGTAAGATCATCTCATCCGCCGACCTTTCCGAAAAATTAAAAATAGCGGATGAAGCCGTGAACGAAAGCTTTATTCATTTTTTTGATAACAACGAACCTGTTGGAAAAAGCATTCTTCAGCAGGAAGTGATTAAAGTGTACGTAAAAAAATTAGTCAAGAATGACATTAAATTCATTGATACGCTATCGTCACAAAATCATTTTCTTAGTCTCCAAAGTCTTGAGAAAGAATTCTCTTCGCCTATAGATATCGCCATTGACGGCGAAATTAAAAGACTTTTTATTAAAGGTAAAATTGACCGCGTAGACAGTTATAAGGGACAGGTACGCATTATTGATTACAAAAGTTCCGTAAAAGAATTTGAAGACAAATTTATATTCGACGGCTTTGAGAAATTGTTTCACGACAGGAATTACAATAAACAATTCCAGTTGTTTATTTACGCATGGTTGCTCTATAAAAACAATGCCGGCGCGGCTGACAAACTCATGCCCTGCATTATTCCATTCAAAGTCTTTTTAGAAGAACCCAAATATATTCTTGATGCTAATAAAAAACATTTCATTTTCAGCGATCAGTTTTTCTACGATTTCGAGAACGAATTAAAACAATTCATTGGTGCTATTTTCGATCGCAGCATTCCGTTTGATCAAACGGACAATGAAAAGATCCATGAATTTTGTCCTTACAATACGATCTGTAATTTAAAGACCTAATAACTGGCGTGTAATTTTCCGAATCATTTCTCGACTCCGCTCGAAATGACATCCATGTCATTTCGAGCGGAGTCGATGTCAGGCGGAGGGTTTAAATGTCGAAGTCGCCTTTACAAAGATATACTAAAAATTGCCCGTCTGAAAACCATTTTTTGACAGGTAAATCTGTCCTGACGGATATTCACTCGCTTTCTAAGCTCACCTTTCGGTACGTTTCTTTCCTGTCTAAAGTTGTACTGTATATTTTAGAACAGAAGATTCTTCTATCCATTGGCTATTTCAATTAAAGCTTGCTGTTCGAGTCCCTTTTTTTCAGCCGATATATTGTCAATTAGAGGTTGGACTTGAGGATCATTAAACTGAAGAATTTTAAATAATTATCTAATAAATCGGAACTCTGTAGCTGTAATTTGGCCTTTGTCCGACCTATTACCTTTCTAACAAGTATTCCGTCTGAAACAAGCGCAGCCGAAAAGGATCGATTTAATTGGCTCGATGAAACTTCCCTGCTGGTTTTAAGCAGCAATAATTTTTTAGCTATTGAAAGTGGAAGTTTCATTTTTTGATGAAATTAAACGTTTCACACGAGTATTCTTGTCCTGATCTTTTCTTAATTCATAAACGTGTTTATAAGCTAAAGCATCCCTTTCAATAGGAGATCCGTTAATCAATAAAATATTCCTATCGTTTGCAAATTTTAATATTCCTCGTACATTTCCTGGGTGCAACCGACCAATTTCGTCCATCATACAATGTAATCGGAAGTCTTTAAACTTACGAGAAGCACTATCTTTAAATACATTAAGCAGCATAATATTTATCATTGCCTTAACGAGAATATCTGTTCCTTCTGAGCCAACGTTTGACAATTTTTCCACCCAACCACTATCATTTTGATTTTCTACTACCCGGAATTTTAATTCGAAAGAGTCGGAAATACTATAATCGCATACCTTACAGCAGCCTTGCTGAAAGAGCGGATGAAGCTTCGCCAAACAAATTACGAAATATTACAGATTTTGAATTTCTATTTATTAGACAAAATCCCCATTCAGCAGCTGCTTAGAGACTACTATCTACAAAGTCCAGAAACACAACCGCGTAATCAGTTGAATTTCAACTTTTAAAGATGGGGCGGAAGTAATATTTATCCTTAATTTAAATCTTGTACCTTATTTACCCGTTTGAATTTCACATCTTCAAATTTTTTGAAATGCTCAGTACCGCATTTAATTTTTAATTCTTCGCTTCTTCTAATTTCGCCTTCTCCTTTTGTTTCTGCAACGAAATATATTTTCTTTTCCCCTTTAAAAACAATAGCCCAATCAGGGTTATATGTACCTATCGGAGTAGTGATCTTGAACCAAAACGGCAACTTAAAGAAGAACTCAATGTTCTCGCTTGTTTCGCAATCATTCGCAAATTGATTTTCTACCGAGGAATCAAGAGGGATGTAGTTGTCATAAATAGTTTTTGAAGTATCATTAACAGAAAAGGTATGTTTATCCAAATAGATTTCCAACTCGTTGTCTTCAAATAACTGCATTTCAAAAACCTTATTTCCTATTTTTTCATATTTTATTCCATCGATCATTAGCTCATACAACATTCGTTTGATCGCTGTAACACTGTTGTCCATAAACAACTGAGGGTTGATCAATAGTTCCTGTATTCTTCCTGATTTTTTTAAAATATCGAGTATCGTTGATCGGGTTAGTTCAGTCTTATTTTGAATATAACTTAGCATATCCGGTATTTCAAAAGTTGCTCTGTAGTCATCATTGCCACTGTCACTCACCAATTGGCCGTCAACACCTTCGTCTGTAATCAATACCCTTTTCTTGGTTGATTTAATAGTTGGTTTTTTTGTTTCCGGCATATCATGAACCTCTTTAGCTGCCAATGCAATAAGATCCGCTGTGTTATATTCTACATTATAGCGTGTCTGAAACTTGATCTTATCCCATATTTGCAAAAACTTAGGATCAGCTTCAAATCCTTTTCTATACTTAACCGTTTTCCTGTCGTTTTTATTTTTAGTTCTGCCGGAAAAATTTACTCCACAATCATCTTCTATTTCCTTCTGCAATGCTTTTGCGAAATCGTCATAGCTTTCATTCGCTACAACTGTTAGTTTATTTATGTTTCTGTCATATAATCTTTCTCCAACCTGATTAACGCATAAACGCAAACCTCTTCCAATCTCTTGTCGCTTCTTTATTTCAGACTTTGTTTCATTCAAGGTGCATATCTGAAATACGTTAGGATTATCCCAGCCTTCTCGCAAAGCCGAATGGCTAAATAAAAACTGTAAGGGAGTATTTACATCCAACAATTTTTCTTTGTCCTGCATTATCAACTTATAGGTATCATCGTCAGCTTGGGTTTCTCCTCCGGTGTCCTTAATCCTTCCTTTATTGTCCTGTGAAAAATATCCGTTATGAAGTTCTTCTATTGAATGTGAATTTAAACCCTTATAAACAGGCTTTGCGATTTCTGCTTTATATATTTCCTCAAACCACTCTGCAAATTTTCCTTTTACTGGTGAGCCATTTGAATCGTACTCCCGATAATTCTTCACCCTATCAATAAAAAAGAGAGATAACACTTTTATGCCCTTGCTTTTATAAGAACGTTCTTTTTTTAAATGCTCCTCAACAGTTTTGCGGATCATGTATTTCATCACTTCATCGTTCATGCCTCCCTGGGTTTCTCCAACGGAAAGCATGATCCCGTTCGTAAATGAAACAGTTTGCATTCCCGCATCAATTTCATCCACAATAAAACCGTCCTTATAAATTTCCCGCTGACCGCTCTGCTTATAAAGATCATCTCCAGCTTTAATTGAGATAGACTTTTTTATCACCCCTTTATCCGTATTGCAATCTATTTTGATCTTCGCTGTTATTTTTGATTTAGTTGCGCTGATACTTTCCAATTGAACAAATGCTTCGTTCATAGCGTTTTCGCTTACAACAGAGTCAACTTCAATTTGCTTAACCAATCCTAAATCATACGCTTTTACAGGATTAAGGGAGTACATCAAATTGTATAAATTGGTATGGGTAGCTGAGTATCGCAGTGTACACAAGGGATTAAGATTTTCAATTGCCTTTTTACGAATCTCTGTTTCCATGTTTTGTGGCTCATCCACAATTACTATTGGATTAGTTGATTGAATAAATTCAATTGGTTTTTTACCTGTCAATTTATCGTTTGGATTATTGATAATATTGCTATCCTTTGCGAAGGAGTCAATGTTTATTACCAAAATTTGAATTGAATTATTTGACGAAAATCCTCTTAGACTTGATACTTTCTTGCTATCATAAACATCTGAGTTAATTTCAACCTTATCATATAACGTTTGAAAATGTTCATGTGTTATTTGCAGATTTTTCAGAACGCCTTCTCTGATCGCAACAGATGGGACTACAATAACAAACTTTTTAAATCCATATAGTTTATTCAATTCATAAATTGATCTTAAATAAACATAGGTTTTCCCTGTTCCTGTTTCCATTTCAACAGAGAAGTTCATTCCTTGAAGACTTTCGTTATTGCTTTTTATTTCGTTGCGCTCTTGGATCGTCTTAATGTTATTCCATATTTGTTCTTCAGATAATGTCAATTTATTTCCAAAACCATTTTCTGAAAGCAAAGATCCCGTTACCGCAATAGAAAACTCAAAATCTCCTCTTGATAAAGGTTGCCCTTCAAATATATCTGTAACCGACTTTATCGCTTCTATTTGGTATTCTTGATTGCTATCAAAATGTAATTTCATCTATTTTATTTTCTTTGCGTTATTAGGCGGATGAAGCAAACTCTTTTGTAATTTTTTAGTTTGGGCAGTTGCGTGTCCGGCTGGCAACCGGGCGTCGGTTATTTCTTTTTCCTTTTATTTAATTGTTTAGTCTTTTTCACTTCGGGCAAATAATTGTCTTTTGAAACTACTTTTTCACCGGTCTTTATCTCCAACGCTTTTCTTGCGTTTCCTGCAATTCGTCCCCCTTGCCTGGCCGCAACTTTATTTTGAATAAATCCTTTTGGATTTTTAGTATTAACAATTGCAGTTGTCGAAGCCTCACCAAGCATTGAAAAAATTAATTCGAGGTCGGTCATATGATCTCTGAGGTTTTGACTTTTTAGTCCTTTTACTTTTTTATATTCGGAAGGTGTTAAGCCGAAAGTAGCTTGTGAAATTTCTCCCGTAAGAATTGCGTATTCTTTTTGCTCCTTTACTCCTCTGTTTTTCCACTCCTCCGTCAGTTCTTCACGAATAGCAATGCTTCGCATTCTTTTTTCAATCCACCCGTCGGGATAGCCTTTGAGTTTATATAACTCTCTCGTTCGTTGTGTTGCTAATTCAGGGTTTTCAATTTCATCTAATCTATCTGAGCCTACTTGGGCTAACCAAAGTTTGAATGGCTCGGCTTTCGGTGATGGAATAGATTGAATTATACGCAAAAGTCCTTTTGCATTTGCACAATTTAGCTTTTGTTTACCGCCAAGAGTGTCAACTGAAAGGGGGGTGACAAATTGTCCCCACCCTTTGGAAAGTTCCTCATCACGCTTACGCATTTTTTTTATGTAATCGCTCGCATTTGGTGTGTCGGTTAGTACTTGAATAACGTCAGCAACAACGAAATACCATTTTTCGTCAACTTCATTCCAAACGGTTCTTATCTGTTTGCTTTCAAATAATTTAATGTTGTTCATATTAAAAATTAATCAAAAAACTACTTTGTATGTTTATCAAATAGTCTACCTTCTTGTGTTAATCCAATTTCTTCTTTCCGGCTATCTCCGTTTTGGGCAACAAGGTAGCTTGCATAGCGGGTGAGCAGTGTAACATCTATTTCTTTTTCAGCGCCTTTGCCTAATGCGATCATCTTCCTGACGTCAGGAAAATGATGGACTTTGCCATTGAATTTCTTTTCACTCTTGTAATCAAAGATTTTCAATAATTCTGTCAATTTAATTGGCTCTGTGGCCAAGATCAAAATTGAGATCAAATACAAAACTTTTAGTCTTAGGAGCTGGGTACCTTTTTCGTCCCAAGTGGGTACCTTTTTTATCTCTTCCATTGTAAAAGCCTGATTTTTAGGCCAGTCAAGATCATGAAGGTGGGTACCTTTTTGATGCCAAGTGGGTACCAAATGAAGTAAAAGCTCTTTCCATCCGATCGTTTTCCTCAACCGGAAACGATAATAAATTTCCGGATTGCTCCTAAGAGAAAAGTGTGTCATTTTTATATTCGGAATTAATACTGTATTGAGGGGAATTTGAAACGCGAACTATGTAACTTCCGTCCTCAAGCTTTCTCACCATGTATCTTACCTTTCGTTTAAAATCTTCAAAACCTTCTATTGTATGTTCTTTACCGTGACGCAACCACAATATATTACCGATCTGATTGGCGCTTGGATTTTTTTCTTCCGAAAACGTATTCGATTCATAGATCAATGAGAGCACTTCTTTATTTTCTGGTTTAAGTGAACTATATTGCTCACCGAAAATCTCCTGAAGCTCCAGGTTAAAATCGATTTTAAAGACATTTCTGTCAAGCAGATACACCGGGTTAATGTTGTCGGATTTTGGATGCGGGTAAATCAACCCGGCCTCTAACAATGACCTGATTGCATCGAGGTGGTTATTGTCTTTTGTGAGCAAAATCGTATACCTGAACAGTTTGTTTTGCACTTCGGATTTATATAAATAGGTCAGCACTCTTTTTTGCTCTTCGGTAATTTCATTGCCCTTCAGCTTTTCCTTGAAATAACTGCCATAGGTCAGAAAGAGTGATTCCATTTGTTTATCAATGAGTTTACCTGATGGAATAATCAGCGAAAGTTCATCAGCCGAATGAAAGTTGTAATACGGCAGATCAATCTCATTATGGAGACAAGCGCCTGTTAAGGTCGCCATACCGATGCCCTGGCCTTCCCACTTATTAAATACTTTGAGCACATTCGCCAGCCGGGGATTATTTGCCTGTGGGTCGCCGGGAATTATTCTTCGAATGGGCACGGTCTCATTCACTTCCTCAATGAGTAACTGCCTCTTAAAGCGGCCTGGGTTCCGGATCTCTATCTGCGTTTTAGGCACTACTTTGATGGTGATGAACCGGTCAATGGCATAATCGCGGTGCGCCATTGAATTATTGATCGATTCACGAATAAGCTCAAGCGGATACTCGTACACACCAGTTCCTCCTTTTTCAACCGAAATGCCGGTGTCCATATTCTGGATTGTAAACCGTTCAGCTTCTTCCATCAGGTTAATTACCGTATCCATTAACAATTTTCTCGACCGGGCAATCAGCTCTTTTGAAGGATGATCCACATAACAATCTATCTGGCAGCGGTTAAATAAAAAATCCTCCGGGTTTTTGCCGCAGGTCAGCATGCCCAAAATGGTTGGTTGCTCGTCGCGAAGCATCATTTTTCTTACGAGAAAGGCTTTCGCTTCCTCCAGAGTTGATTTCTGAGTTTCCGTTTTCTTGATCCTGTTCAGAAGGAAAATGTAATGATTGAGTTTATCAATATCCAGGTTATCAACCGAAGTGTTAATAACAGGAAGCAGCTCGCGCGCGTCTCGTATCTGCGCTTTATATTCCCCATGCGCCGTAATTTTGTGATCGCTGATCTTGTGATCGCCTGTTAATAACCTCTCATAAGCGCTACCATTCATGTACACAAATTTTTCATCATCTGGAAGTGGCTCAACGTACACCAGTAATATCTCGCCATCCATAAAGTCCCTGATCTCGTAATCCGGGAAATATAATTCAAGGTTGAGCTTATTTCCTTTCTCATCTGTAAATTGTTTGCAGATCTCCTTTACCTGATTTTCGTTTCTGGCATCGAAACCTTTAAATGCATATTTATGATTTGCGGTATCTTCATGAATTCCTACGAAGATGATCCCGCCTTTGCTATTCAGGAAAGCGTTAGCTGTTTTGTGTACTTCCTTCCAGTCACTTCCGGTATGGCTGTTATCCTTTAATTCGTATTTATCGGTTTCGAGCCGCTCGTAACTGCCATTTTTAATGCAGTCGCCGAGCTTATTAAGTAAGTTGTCTATCGCATTCATAACTATATCGTTTTAAAATCTATCCCTGCATCCTTCATTTGCAACACCGCATTTGTTTTTAATTGATCGTTCCCTGTAAATAAATTATCAAGTGTAATTACCTTTTTAGGTTTTTTAGCAATAATAGAATCAATAATTTTTTTGTCCAGTTTTTCAAGGGCAACTATTAATTCACCATTATTTACTGAGTAACAATTATTTTTTTCATCGTGTTCAACTTGATCGGTAAGCAAATAACCGGATTTCAGCAATAATTCATAAAACATGTTTTCCTTTTCGGTACCCTCTTTAACAGGATTCGTAAAAGCATCTAATTGTGTGGTTAGGTTCTCTGCATTTATTTCATCACTCTGCCAAATTTTAAAATTACTGGAAGTAAGTTTAAAGACTTTAAAACCTAAGTCCAGATAAACATCATCAAAAAGGGCTGGCTTCTCTTTTCTCTCCTTCTGAATTTTACTAATGGCAACTCGAATTCGTTCTTTAGAAACGTCTGCTATTGTTTTGCACCCAGCTTTATACGAAGAGCTTTCCACATTGCAAGGTTCCTGAAGTTGAACTATAATGAATTTAATTTTTCTATTTATTGAACTCGTTTTTTGAGAGTTGAGTTCTAAAACGGCTTGGGCGAGAGTACCAGACCCCCCGAAAAAATCAAGAGCGATAAATTCTTCACCTTCATTCATTGAGAGAAGATACTTTTCAAGTGGAATAGGTTTCGGATAGTCGAAATATATTCTGTCCTTTTTGAGGTTAGCACTTGTTGTTTGGGTATTGCCAAGATTAGTTATAACCGAAATAACATGGCTTTGATTTTCTTTTCTTTTTTTGATCACTTCTAAAGACCCAGTTCTACTTAAAAGAAAAGCAGTTTCCTGATCTTTACCATCCACAATGGGATTTAGTCCGTTCTTAATATACTCAAGCGCTAAATCTTTAGAACTCCAACCACTTTCAATTATTGTTTCATTAGTTAATTTGGAGTCTTTAATTATTGCTTCATTTAAATATCTCGGCCACGCATCACTTCGCTCTTCAATTTTACCATCTTTAAAATCGCATGGAAATCCAATTGGCAAAACGATTTGACTTATAGGATTGGCCGGACCATTTTTTATAATAGTATTTCTTATCTCTTCTTTATATAATTTACTACTTGGATCAACACTTGGATCAATAACTGGTGGAGAAGGAAATGCATTTATATTTTTACAATACGCAAGGATATATTCATGACAATTTTTAACTTTCGCTTGATTATCGAAATTTCCATCGGTTCTCCAAACAAATTGGGCTAAGAGATTTTCTTCCCCAAATATTTCATTCAGTATTTGACGAAGATTATGAACCTCATTATCATCAATATGAACGAAAATTACACCATCATCACGCATTAAGTTTTTTGCAAGGAATAATCTTGGATACATCATGTTTAGCCAATTACTATGATAGTGTCCGCTGTCCTTACTGTTTTTATGAAACAGCCCTTCTTTCATCATATAACCTTCTTCATCTTTATCTCCAACACGCTTTTGATAATCTTCTTTTTTTTCGCTGAATTTATCAGGGTAAATAAAACTATCGCTCCCGGTATTATATGGAGGATCAATGATGATACATTTAATTTTACCGTAATAAGATTTTTGCAGAGCCTTTAAAACACGAAGGTTTTCACCTTCAATAAAAATATTTTGTGTAGTGTCAAAATTGATTGATTCTTCAGGTGATGGAACAAGCGTATCTGTTATTGGTAATTGTAAAGTTTTAAATGCTTCGCTTTTACCAGCCCAATTTAAAACATAACGTTCGTTATTAAAATTTACATCTTCGCCAAGCGAGGCTTTTAATTTTTCCCAATCTACTTTACCTTCAGTAAACACCTCCGGAAAAAGTTCTTTCAGTTTTTCTAACTGATCCTGTTTTATATCTAATGATGTTCCCTTCATTTTTTATTCTTTTTCTTTAGGTAATCTATTTTTTTCTCAGCTTCTTTCAATGCTTCCTTTGCGTAGCTTTCATCTTTTAAATCATGAACAACTTTTTCGCTCAAATAAAGAATAGTAAGTTCCGCCTCATCTGCGCCAAATAATTTGGCTAAGCCATTTAATTGATCACGGGTTGGCTTCCGTTCGCCCTTTTCAAACTTACTTATCATTGCAGTATCAACTTCAATCGTTGCCGCAACCTGTCGAAGTAAAAGTCCCTTTTGCTCTCGCAACTCACGCAATAATTCTCCCAGTGTTTTCAATTGTCTAATTTTTTCTTGTCAATTATTGCCAAATATATTAAAATTAAATATAAGCCCGATTTTAGAGGCGTTTTTTAGGTTCTGTTGAAAAAAAAATCGGGTTTTATGCCTTTCAAATGAAAGCGAGAAAGCTATTATCTGTGAATTGACAGATATCCGTCATAAACTCAAATGATTGGAAGAGCGTTTTATACTGGAAGAATGACGGGTGAGCTTCACAATAAGTACAAAGCCAGGTTTGAGAAGTAAACAGAGGAATTAGAGGCGCAAAAGAGCGAATACTAAAATAGAGATCTCTTTGAGGCCGGAATTGTGTATGATCGCCAAAAAGATGAATGTCGAAGTACGGGAGACAATAAATTTATTACTGAAATCGCCCAATTATCAGGCGACTTCAGTAATTTTTCCCCCGCAAATAATAAAATTATTAAGCTAACTTCGGTTGGCGCAGGTCGAGCGGAGTCGATGTCAGGTCGAGCGGAGTCGATGTCAGGTCGAGCGGAGTCGATGTCAGGTCCAGCGGAGTCGATGTCAGGTCGAGCGGAGTCGATGTCAGGTCGAGCGGAGTCGAGACCTAATCCTCCGCCAAAACCAAGTTTTCCATCCCCACAGTCATTTTCATCAAAGCGAATTTAATGAGCGCTTTCGCATCCTTAATCTCTTCCACCACACCTACTTCACTGCCGTTAAGCACTCTTACTTTACTTCCCACTTTCAAAACAGGTTTTAAACGGGCTATTTTTTTCTCTGCAAAATTACTTAGCTTATTCTGACGCCGCAGATCTTCTTGCTTTTTGGTTTCCGCTGTAATGCTATCTATAAAGCGTTTGATGATGACTTTCTTGTCCTGCTTTTTGTTCCAGTCATCCATCAACCGCAAATACTTTTGACCAAAATCTGCCAGCCGCGACAATTCAATTTTCTTTTCGCGTTCGCGGTTTATCTTTTCCTCCCAGTCATTAAATAAGGTGTGATATTTCTCTTTGGCCATTTTTTTCAGGAACTCTTCGTGCTCCAGTCTTTGCAACTGCTCCGCCAATTTTGTTTTCTGGTCCTGAACATCCGCTAAAAGTTTATTCAGTTTCAATTTATCTTTGTCCACTTTACCCTTAGCGCGTTCGATGAGGTGTTTCGGAAAGCCAATCCTTTCTGCAACTTCAAAAGTATAGCTGCTACCGGGTTCTCCTACACTTAAAATATATTTAGGCTCCAGTGTCTCTATGTCAAAAAGCACACTGGCGTTCACAGCACCTTCCAACTTTTCGGCCAGCACTTTTACATCGCCAAAATGAGAAGTAATAATGCCTTTTGTTTTCGAAGTCACAAGACTTTCCAAAACTGCTTCTGCAATAGCGCTTCCCAATTCAGGATCGGTGCCACTTCCGAACTCATCCATCAAAACCAAAGTTCCATCATTGATCTCATTTAAGATCGAGGTCATGGATTTTAATTTAGCACTGTAAGTACTCAATTCGTTTTCGATACTTTGTGTATCGCCGATGTCAATTAAAATTTTTTCAAAAAAACAATAGCTGCTTGTTTCTCTCACCGGGATCAATAAGCCGCTTTGCAACATCAATTGAAGAAGTCCAACAGTTTTAAGTGAGATCGTCTTCCCACCTGCATTCGGACCGCTGATTACAATAATTCGACTTTTATCATCCAGGCGAATAGTCAGGGGAACTGTAGGTTTTCCAGAACGCCTATTTTGAAGATAAAGTAAAGGATGGTAAGCCTCCACAACATTTAATTCAAACCCCTCTTTTATTTCAGGAAGACTTGCATTTAAAATATTTGCGAACTCCGCTTTTCCTTTTACAAAATCAATATAAATTAAAAATTGAAAGGCGTCTTTTAAGGCTGGAGCAAAAGGTTTTATCTCGCTGCATAATGCTCTCAAAATACGATTAACCTCCCGGTGTTCATCGATCTCCAGTTCTGCGGCATCATTATTAATTCCTATTGTTACACCCGGCTCTATAAAAATGGTTTTCCCACTCTCGCTCTTACTGTGCACAAAACCAGGAACCTCCGATTTATGTTCTACAAGCACTGCCAGCGTGCGGCGACCGTTAAAAAAACTTTCTTCATTCTCTCTTAAAAAACCATGTTTTCGCAATTCGTTGATGTAGTTGTAAAAACGTTTATCACTCTCACGACGTTTTTCGCCGATCTGTTTGCGAATGCGCGCAAGTTCGGGGGAGGCACTGTTTTTAACCTGACCTTCTGCATCAATGATCCTGTTAATTTCATCGACCACAAAATCAAAAGCTTCCAGTTCTTTTACCAATTCGGACAAGAACGGAAGTGTGCTTTTTTTACCTTTCAGGTAACGGATCAAAGTATTGCAAACTTCAACGGTTTTTAAAACACGCAACAGCTGAGACTCCTGTAAAAGTGAGCCCTCCAGCGAAAGGTAATTTAATTCACTGGCTATGTCTTCATGCTCTGCCGAAGGGAAATAACCATTCCCGGCGATAACTAATTTTAGCTCATTCGTTCGGTTTAACTCTGTCAGAATATCCTTTGATTCACTTTTTGGAAAGATCTCATCACATAACAGTTTAGCTTGTTTGCTGTGACATCTTAGTTGTACCAGGTTCTTTATTTTATCAAACTGAAGAAGCTCTAGGTGTTTCTTCTCGATCATTTCACACTATCAAATTACAAATTACTAAAATCTTTATAAAAAAACAACAAAGTTAAGCATTTGCGGAATGTATGAATTAGATTATTTTTGAGCGTGTAATCTTAAGAACTATACAATGAAAACCGAACTGATTAACAAAATGGAAGAACTGCTGTTGAAAGACGCAGGTGAAGTTGCTGCTGATGTGCGCGCTCTGCAAAAAGAGTACCAAAAGCTTTGGACTTCTGAATTTGAAACTGCCAAACAATCCTTTGTGGATGAAGGAGGCAAAACCAAAGAATTTGAATATCACAAGCAAGCCGAGGATATCAAATTTGAGGGCTTGGTTGAAAAATACAACAAATTAAAAAAAGATGCGGATGCTAAAATAGCGTCCGATCAATCAAAAAATTTACTGATTCGACAAGAGATCATCGCGAAAATTCGTGATCTGAGTCAACTGAGCGAAAACGTGGGCGCCGCTGTAAGAAAATTACAGGAGTTGCAAACGCAGTGGAAAGAAACGGGGCCAGTGTCTTCGCACAAGTACAAGGAAATTCAGTCAGACTACAGTCGCGCAGTGGAAGATATTTATTACAACCTTAAAATTTTTCGCGACCTACAAGAACATGATCTTAAAAAGAATTTAGAGCACAAAACTGAGCTCATTGGAAAATTAAAAGGAATTCAATTTCTTGAAAATATTAAGGAGGCGGAACGCCTGATTAAAATTTACCGTAACGAATGGGACGAAATCGGACCTGTACCAAACGGTAGATGGGAAGCTTTAAAAGGAGACTATAAAATTGTTTTGGATGAGACCTATAAAAAAATAAAAGGCCATTATAATTCAATGGAAGAGCAAAAAGAGGTGAATTTAAAATCCAAGCTCGAGATCATTGAAAAAGTAAAAGAGATTATTGAATCTGTTTCTGAGGCCAAAGCTACACGCTGGAATGAAGCCACGGAAAAAGTTATCACTTTACAAAGTGCCTGGAAAACGGTTGGAAGAACAACAGAAAAAGATAACGAAAAAATCTGGGCCGAATTCAGAGCTCTTTGCGATGATTTTTTTGAGAAGAAAAAAGCTTTCTTCTCAGGTCTGAATGAAAAATTCTCTTCCAACAGAAAGATTAAATCTGAGCTCATTGCAAAAGCAGAAGCTCTCCAAGTTAGTACTGACTGGCAAAAAACCGGTCTTGACCTCATCAAGCTTCAGGACACCTGGAAAAAATATCCAAGTAATGGCGATAAAGAAGAGCCGAAATTATTCGCCAGATTTAGAAAAGCCTGTAACACTTTCTTCGATGCCAAAAAAGTACACTACGAAGGTATTGACGCTTCCTTTGAGCAAAACCTGGTTAAAAAAGAAGAAATTCTTACGCGCCTGAACGATCTTAAATTAAGCGAAGACGGTGCAGCGAACAGGGAATTACTAAAAATTATTTCTGCTGAATGGAACGACGCCGGTCTTGTTCCAATGAAAGACAAAAAACGTGTGAACGATTCTTTCTATAACAAGCTGGATGAATTGTATGAGCAAATGCACATTGATAAAAACGAAAAAGCTACCATTCAATTCAAGACCAAATTAGATCGTCTTGCTGCTTCTGAAAATGGATTTGATCTGTTATTAAAAGAGTCAGACCATCTGAAAAAGCTAGCAGACGAGATCAACGGCCGTGTTCGCACTTACGACAATAATTTAGGATTCTTCAAAAGCTCGAAAGGAAGTAACAATACTTTCATGAAAGAAATTGAAGAAAAAATTGCCGCAGAAAAATCGAAAATTGCTGAGTTAACGGCTAAACGTAAATTGATCACAGAAGAATTAAATAAGATTCGCGCTGCTGCTGAGAAGCAAAAAACGGAGGCTTAATTATGTTGACTTTAAAAGCCGCAAATTTCACAGATGACGCAGATATCAATCTTGCCAAACTGTCAAATCTGCGGCTTTATTTTTTGCTTTGTATTGTCTGACGCGGCCTCAAGATCTGTGAAATCTGACTAATCTGCGGCTCAACTTTAAATCAAATACCTAGAAACTCCCGAACGATATCTTCAGCTTTTACACAAGCTTCTTCAAGAATCTCGTTCAAAATAAAAACGTCAAAGAGTTCTGCGGTTTTTAATTCTTTTTCTGCCTTTGCAATTCTTCGTGCAATACTTTCTTTACTATCTGTGCTGCGTGAATGCAGACGTTCTTCTAGAATTTTTATGCTTGGCGGCATCACAAAAACGCCCAGTGCATTTTGTTTGAATTGATTTTTCAAATTTAAGCCACCTTCTACGTCTATATCAAAGATAACGGCCTTACCAGTTTCCCAGATCTCCTGTACCGCAGAACGCAAAGTTCCGTAATGCGTTCCGGCATAAACTTCCTCCCACTCCAGAAATTCGTTGTTAGCTACTCTTGTCTTGAACTCGTCCACGCTTAGATAATGGTAGTCCTTACCATTAACCTCTAAACCGCGTTTTGGCCGGCTTGTTGCAGAAATCGAAAAAGCAATGTGGTTAGGAAACGTTTTAAGAATATGGCGAACCAAAGTTGTTTTGCCTGATCCGGACGGAGCCGAAAAGATGATCATTTTGCCACTGTGCATTGGCAAATATACACAAAGTAGTAAAACTCTTTAAATCGGGTTCTTTTTCCCTGACTTCCACCGCCTAAATCGATGTAAATAAATGCTTTCTCCTGCCTGTCATCATTGAGATTTACCAGTCCTAAAAAAATCTGTGGGATTTCTTTTCTTTAGCTTAATTTTGTGCCTGCTATGAAAAAACTGTTACTTCTGCTTTTCTTTCTCATTACTCTACTTGCCGAGGCGCAAATGCCCGGCGGTGGCGGAAATAAAGACATGATGAAAGCCATGAAAGACATTAAAGGCCGTGCTTACGGAAAAATACTGGACTCAAAAACAAAAAAACCGGTTGAATATACATCCGTTGTTGTGCTTTGGTTTAACAAGGATAGCATTATGGGTGGCGGCCTGACCGGGGAAAACGGTGAATTCAATATTGACAATCTTCCACCTATGGGCGGTTTTCGTTTAAAGGCGACGCAGATCGGCTATAAAACTTACGAGACAAAATTTTACATCCAGATTCCGAATAAACTGGAGCAGGATCTTGGAGACATTAAGCTGGAACTTGACGAGAAATTATTAAATGAAGTGGAAGTTACGGCTGAAAAAAATACAGTGGTCATGTCTATTGACAAGCGCACGTACAATGTTGACAAGGATCTTTCTGTAAAAGGTGGAACCGGCGCCGACGTTATGAAAAACGTACCAGGCGTAACAATGGATGCGGACGGAAATGCACAACTTAGAAATCAGTCGCCGACAATTTACGTGGACGGTAGACCGACTAACTTAACCTTACAACAAATTCCCGCCGATCAAATCGATCGCGTGGAAGTAATCACAAATCCGTCGGTAAAGTACGAAGCCAGCGCTACGGGTGGCATTTTGAACATTGTTATGAAGAAGAATCTAAAACCCGGCTATAACGGAATGCTAATGGCTTACATAGGAACAAGTGATCGTTACGGGGGCATGGCAAACATAAATGTAAAAGAAGGAAAGTGGAATTTCTCTTTGATGTATTCTTACAACCAAGCCATTAATAATACAAAAGGTTACACAAAAAGAACGCAGCTTGACAATCAACAAAACCCTTCGGGTTATTTTAATCAGGACAACACTACGCGTACGAAAAACATGTTCAATTTCGCGAAGCTTGGCATCGATTACAGTATAAATAACAGGAACACTATTACGCTTGCCGGGCTAGTAGTTGCTGGAGATTTTGACACACACGACCGACAAAAATACAGTATACTTGATGCTACAAAAACCGAAAGACTTTATGGCAGAAGATGGAATGAGCAGGCAGCTGCCTTCCAGAACTACAACGGGCAATTGCTGTATAAAAAAACATTTCCAAAGCCAGGCAAAGAATTGAGTGTGGACGCAAATATTAATCATACTAACTCTGACAACAGTTATAAATTCACAACGACCTCTTTTTTTAACCCCGATACAATTGATCTTGCGAATTCTTACCAAAAGAATGCCGGTAAGAGCAACGCTGATCAGTTTATTTTTCAATTGGATTTTACAAATCCTTTCAGCGATAGCCGGAAATTGGAAATGGGCATCCGTTCTTTTTATAAAAAATCTGTCAGCGAAAACAATACGAGCACCGCGTTAGGCAACGAAGACACTTACAGCCGCGACAGCATTATGAGCAATCGGTATGTTATTACCGACATGGTAAACGCGGCCTATATTAATTATAACGATAAAATGTTCTGGAACATTTCTTACCAGGCCGGCTTACGTTTCGAGCAGTCTTACTACTACGGAAACATCACGGACAAAAAACAATCTTTCTCTTACAATTATCCTTCCAGCGGAGATGACATTTTAAAATCAATATTCCCCGGAATTTATTTTTCAAAGAAATTTCAAAAAAATCAGGAGTGGCAAATTAATTTCAGCCGGAAGATTCAGCGTCCAAACTTTTTTCAGTTGATGCCCTTTGTAATGTTTGCTGACAGGCAGAATTATAGGATCGGGAACCCACAGTTAAAGCCTGAGTTCAAGAATATTGCCGAAATCAACTACAATAAAACATTTACAAAAGGAAGTTATCTTGGTTCCGGTTATTTCCGCTACGAAGAACAGCCGATTACCGACGTTGCTTACCCTTCGGTAGAAGATCCAACCGTATTAGTGAATACAACCATCAATGGAAAAAATAGTATCCGTTACGGAATGGAGCATACGGTGAAATATACCTTTTTCAAAAACTTGGATGCAACCTTAAACTTCAATGCATTTTACATTTATATAAAAGGGCTTATCGTTCCAACAGAACCCGAAGTGAAAGCGGAAGGGTTCGCCTACAACGCGAAAGCTACACTTGCTTATAAATTCAAGAAACAATTTACTTTACAGGTAAATGGCAATTATGAATCACCAAGAATTTTATTGCTGGGATACTCTATTCCTGTTTATTCGATGGACGTTTCACTCAACAAAATGTTCGGCGCAAAATGGATTTTAAATGCCACACTTAGCGACGTTTTTAATACCCGCAGAATGGGTGCTCATTACGAAACGCCCTATTACTTGCAGGATCTTTCACGAAGAAGAGAAAGTCGTTTTGTGCGCTTTACAGTCACTTATTTGTTCGGAAAAATGGATGCCTCTATTTTCAAAAAAGCTAAACAACTAAGAGGAACCGAACAACAAGGCAACCAGGATGGTTTGGATTTCGGGAAATAGCTTCCCCTCCTATTTGCAACACACAAGGCGCATAAACTCGCATTAGTAGTCTCTCCCACTTAAATGATTCAAGCAGGGGTGATGTGCGTTGAGTGGTTTAATTTTTGCTTTGATTATTTGTACTTTTACCATTTGAAACTATGACACACGCCATTAATCTTGAAGGAATAAAACTCTATGGCTTCCACGGCTGCCTGGAAGAAGAAGCAAAAATAGGTGGAAACTACATTGTAGATGTCTACTTGACTACCGACTTTTCAGTCGCAGCCAAAACTGACGATCTCAATGAAACCATCGACTACTGCACTGTTTACGAGATCTGTAAAGCCGAAATGGCCGTTCGCAGTAAACTCATTGAGCAGGTTTGTGAACGTATTTATAAAAAGATCAGCGCCGCCTTTCCACCACTGCAAACGCTTCACGTTCGTGTTACCAAGCTTGTGCCGCCAATGAATGGTGATGTAGAGCGTGTGAGTGTAGACATGAAAGACTAAATCCACATTCCAGGCACAACTACATACTATGAGTTATCTCCTGCATTCTCTGTCAGTAACCAGAGTCGGGAAATAATCCTAACTTTACCACATGAGACCAGTAAAACAAACACCCTCCGAGATTAAAGAAAATCTCAAAACGCTGAAAGGCTGGACCCTGAAGAAAAATGCGATTCATAAAGAATTTAAATTCAAAAACTTTACCCCCGCTTTTGGGTTTATGACTCAGGTTGCTTTGCATGCTGAAAAAATGAATCACCACCCGGATTGGAAAAACGTTTACAATACCGTTTCAATTACCTTAAACACGCACGATTCAGGCGGCTTGACAGAGCTTGATTTTAAGCTGGCCAAGCTCATCGATAAAATTTAATATTATGGATTTTGACAACACAGACCGTACCGAGCTTTCAGAGCTAGGAGAATTCGGACTCATTAAACACCTAACACAATACATTGAACTCAATAATGAATCTACAGTGAAAGGCGTTGGAGACGATGCTGCGGTGATTGACAACAAAGATCTTCAAACAGTAATCACCACCGACATGCTAGTGGAAGGCGTTCACTTTGATCTCACTTATGTTCCCCTAAGACATTTAGGCTATAAAAGCGTAGTGGTGAACCTCAGCGACATTTACGCCATGAATGCGGAACCAAAACAGATCGTCGTTTCTATGGCTTTATCGAGCCGTTTCAGTTTGGAAGCCATCGAAGAATTTTATGCCGGAATGTTACTCGCTTGCAAAAAATACAATGTCGATCTTGTAGGAGGAGACACTACATCAAGCCTTAGCGGCCTGGTTATAAGCATTACAGCAATTGGCACTGCAAAAAAAGAAGACCTCGTTTACAGAGATGGTGCTAAAGAAAGTAATTTATTGTGCGTCACAGGTGATCTTGGCGGAGCTTACATGGGTCTTCAAATCCTCGAAAGAGAAAAAGCAGTTTACAAAGAAAATCCAAAACTTCAACCGGACCTCGAAGGCAAAGATTATATTTTAGAAAGACAGTTAAAACCAGAAGCAAGAAAAGACATTATTGAATTGTTAAAAAGTCTGAACATCAAGCCAACTTCCATGATTGACATCAGCGATGGCCTTTCTTCTGAAATCCTGCATTTGTGTAACCAATCAAAAGTAGGAGTTGAATTATACGAGGATAAAATTCCAATTGACCCATTGACTTTTGATACAGCCCGTGAATTTAATTTAGATCCAACCGTTTGCGTTTTAAGCGGCGGCGAAGACTACGAGCTTCTATTTACCGTTGACATCAGCGAATACGATAAGATTAAGAACTCTATGGACATCACTATCATTGGCCACATGACCAGCGAAGCTAAAGGCCAGCTAATGGTTGCGAAAGCCGGGACTGTGCATGAATTAAAAGCTCAGGGCTGGAATCCTTTGTTGAAATAATATGTCTTGTCATCTTAACATCAGTTTGTTTTGAGCCGCCCAGATGCATTCAGACGGTCCATTAATGATTTATTATCTCTGGCATCTTCATTAAATTTATCAGCCGCCTTATGACGAGGGTATCTTAAATCAATTCGCAATTTACCTTCGTCATTCTCATCAAAAAGAGTGATGTAAATCCAATCACAAGCGTAGTAATTGGATACGTATCGACTCAGCAACCAACCTCCATATGTTGGATGTCCATTTACTGCCAACGCGAAAGCGGAACGTACTGGAAAATTCTTAATATTCGTAACACCGTGTAGTCGTTTTTTACAGTTTTCACTCAACACAAGGAAGTGTTGATCGTCTGTTATTTCATATCTAACAGTGTCTTCATTTTTTATAAAGGCTGTATCGGCAAGGCTTCTAATTGACGGAACGAAACAATATCTGCATGAATTTGTTGTATCAATATTTAGTAGCGTATCCTTAACTACTAGGTAAAATTCAATATTGCATACACGAAGTTGCCGCTAATTAGTACAAGAATGTTTCCAAAAAACTATTTTGCCTTCTCAATCTCAAGCCCAAAATCCATCACCATCGGCAAGGGGTCTACACGCATACCCTGTTCGAAGCTAAACTGGTATTTACCTGCCAGCGGAAAACGTACATTCTTTTTAACGGGAATTTTAAAATCGAAAATATCTCCTGAGCCACTTCCCATCCATTCTCCTTTGTCATTTGATAGAATTACGTTCATGGTATCCGTTAACGATTTCCCATCCGGATATTTTGTCGTCACAAAAACAATCACATTACTAAACTGGTAACTATCTGCATGGCGCACCATCAGGTAAATATTATTCAGCGTTTGTGTATCGGTGATCTCCATGCCAAATACTGCTTTGTCTTTTGCATACCAGTCGTAGTCTTTAAAATTTTTGTACTCACTGAATACAATGTTCTTATTGCACGAAGAAAAAAACAATCCGGCAACGATAAATAAAAAGAGAAATTTATTTTGGAGTATTCGGCCTGTTGTCATTTTTAGGAGGATTTGGTTTCCGGTTTTGATTTGGATTCGGATTTTGCGGACGAGTCTTATCACCCGGCTTGTTAGCAGGCTTATTGGTGCCTTGTGGCCTTGCATTTGGTTTAGCCTGTTGTTTGTTCTGCCCTTGCGGTTTCGGCTTTGGATTGGGATCTACCGTGCCATCCGGGTTTGGACTAGCATTTACCTTATCACCACGATTTGACGCGTTCTTGTTTCTGTTTTGTTTAAAATTCGGTTTTTGTTTCCCGCCCTTCCTGTCAAAGCGTGTTAAGCTATCCTGACCTACTACATTTTCAAAATTAGGCTCTACTACAACAATTTTTTCCGTTACCTTAAACGTAGGTATCAAAGCTTCTGGTGCTTCACCCTTTGCGTTTGCCTCAAGAATCGCATGAACAGCTTTTACATCCATCGGAATAAAAACTCCAGGGTCGCTGCGGTAACTAAACCACATCATGCGTTTAAAAATATCTGTCTTTTGTAAAAAAGCATCGCCCTTTTTGGTGAGCAGCTTCTTTCCGTCCATGTCCGGAAATTCTTTTAAAGCGTCTATATAACTATCCAACTCGTAGTTCAAACAGCATTTTAATTTGCCACATTGACCAGCCAGTTTCAGCGGATTTAATGACAACTGCTGGTAGCGCGCTGCACTCGTGTTCACCGTTCTAAAATCTGTTAACCAGGTACTGCAACATAGTTCTCTTCCACAAGAACCAATTCCGCCTAAGCGAGATGCTTCTTGTCTGGCACCTATTTGCCGCATTTCAATCCTCACTTTAAATTCATCCGCGAGGACTTTGATTAGCTCCCTGAAATCAACACGGGCATCAGCTGTGTAATAAAACACGGCTTTTGATTTGTCGCCCTGGAATTCTACATCACTGAGCTTCATTTCTAGGCCAAGCTTTAACGCAATGGTACGTGCGCGGTACATGGTGTTTGTTTCCAATGCCTGCGCCTCACGCCATTTGTCAATATCTCCCTGTTTGGCTTTGCGGTAAATCTTTTTGATTTCTTCGCTGTCAAAATTAACGTTGCGTTTTTTGAGTTGAAGACGCACCAATTCCCCTGTTAAGGAAACAGTGCCCATATCATGGCCTGAAGAAGCTTCCACCGCAATAGAGTCGCCGACATTTAACGAAAGGTTATTCGTATTCCTGAAAAACTCTTTGCGGGAGTTCTTAAAGCGCACCTCAACTATATCGAAGGATCTTTGACCCTCCGGAAGGCTCATATTGCCCAGCCAGTCAAAAACCGTTAATTTATTACATCCGTCTGATGTGCCACAGGATCCATTATTATTGCATCCCGCCGGTACTCCATTTGTTGTGGTTCCACATCCTCCGCTACTACATCCCATAAATCGTTTTTTTTCAACTTTAAAGATAGGAAAATTGGTCACTTAATCCAAAAGCATTTAACTATCTTTGAATGCATTGAAAATCCGCATTTTATATCTACTCCTATTCTCCTGTCTCTTCACTAGTGCGCAGGACAAGGTTTACCTCATGGACGGAACCTGTAGGATAGTTAAAGTTCTTGAGATCTCCCCCGACACTATTTTGGTTGTTCCCCTAAGTGAATCAGGCGCGCCGTTTGTAAATGCCAACGAAGCTATTTATAAAGGCGATGTAATTCTGATTGAATATAAAAGCGGTTTTGTAGAAATTTATAACACGCCAAAAAATACCTCTATCTATTCTTCCAATGGTGTCGCAAAAAAAGATCCTAAAAAAGCTGCTGAAGAACTGGCCTTTAATTTTGGCTCCGTGAATACACTCGCCCTGTGCAATGCAGATATCTCTGCCTTTTACGAGCGCCTTACCTTATCTAAAAAAATAGGAGTCGGATGCATGGGCGCATATAACTTTAACCGCTATGTTATTTTACCGAACGTAGCTCTTTACCTTTTAAATAATGCAAAGAAAAATTATGATTTAGGTGCCTTTGTGAATTTTTATCCGGGCCATTTTAAGAGGAGAACCACATTTTACTTTGGACTCTTGTTCAAATACACATCTTTCAGCTTTAGTAAAGTGATTGAAGAAAAAGTGGGAACTTCAGTAAACATAGTGTATTTGCCGGCAAAAGGATCTCAAATGGCAAGCATTGTTGACATAGGCACACATACTTATATAGGAAAGAATTTTTTCTTCAGGACCTTGCTCGGGATAGGTGGATACAAGCTACGCGGGGACTTTAAGCAGCAATGGAATTATTTTATGAACCAGGACAGAGATCCACAAAAACCACAAGTTCATAATAATTTTTTACCAAAAATATACCTTGGCCTAAATCTTGGCTTCAGTTTCTGATGCCTAAAATTTTCTTCATATTCTTTTTTTATTGTACTTTTTTAAATGCGCAGGATAAACTTTTTTTAAAAAATGGTAAAACCAAAAAAGGGATCATTGTTACAGTAGTAAGAGATTTTGTTTACTTCAAAGCCACGGATACTTCTTCCGTAGAAAAAATAAAGAAAAGCAGCCTTCTTTTGATGGAAGACTACAAAGGAAACAGGTATCTATTTTCGGAACAAGACACGCAGATAGATTCCTCAAGAACATCTCCAAAAAAAGGTCAGCAACACCGGAATATCCTTAGCGTCCAGCCTATCGCTATATTTTTTGGAAGGGCCAACTTTTCTTATGAGTATCTCTCAAAAGATGGGAAAATCGGATTCGTTATACCCTTAATCCTCACTTTCGATCCGTCTTTTGGAAATATTTTTACAGCAGATACCAATGGCAACTCTATTCGGGTAAAAGGAATAAGTTACATTACCGGGCTCGACATTAATTGTTATTTTGGAAAAAAAGATGCTGTTAAATTATTTATCGGGCCAAGAATAAGATATGGTACAGACATCGCTGTTTTCAATACGGAAGGTTATTCTGTGCAGACTCAATTTGGAATTAGAATTGGAAATCCTAACCGGAAAATTGTACAGCATTTATCTTTCGGTTTTGGTTTTGTTAGAATTATCTCTTCATCTTCACGCCGGTACGACGCCAAACAATCTCAGATGTGGGGCAGCATTAATTACAGGTTAGGTGTCAGTTGGTAAAGGTCTTCGAAGCCTTTATTTCCCTGTAGTCCGCCGCTATGAATAGCAAGAATTTTTGACCTTGAGCGAAGTTTATTATTACTTATTAGATCAAACACACCATAAAAAAGTTTCGTTGTGTAAATGTGATCCAATGGAATTTTGTATTGAGCTTCAAATTCGTTTTTGAAATCGATTAGTTCTAAATCCATTTTTGCGTACCCTTTAAACGCGTATGTATTTAGAATACAATCTTCGTCCACAAATTCTTTTTCGAGCACTTCGTTTCCTCCGATGCCAATAATTTCGTTTTTTGAAATAGCGCTCAAAATAATTTCTGCTTCTTCCGGCAATTTATTTTCACCTTTCAGTACGCTGATCCCTATAATTTTCTGGCTTTCCTTTTTTCCAGCGACAATTCCGGCATAAGTCGTAGCTGTGCCACAAGCGCAAAAAATATAATCGTAATTCCAATCCGGCCTGATAATTTCTGTGCACCCTAAAACGCCTTCTTCATTATTCCCACCTTCGGGAATTAAATAGTGTCTTCCGAATTTTTCTTGCAAGTGTTTTTGAAAAGATTCATTGTTCTTTTCTCTATAAAGTTCGCGACTTACGAACTCAAGGCGCATACCATTCTTTTCAGCTTCGGATAAAGTAAAATTTGAGCTATCTTTCTCCTCGCCTCTGACGATCCCAACCGAATTTAAACCATATTGCTTGCAGGCAGAAGCGGTTGCGGCAATGTGATTGGAGAAAGCTCCGCCAAAAGTGATAACAGTATCGTGATTCTCTATACGGGCTTTCGCAAGATTCCGCTTTAATTTAAACCATTTGTTACCGCTAATTTCTTTGTGAATTAAGTCAAGCCGAAGCACATCGATTTCGTAAAATGAGTCGCATTTAAGATTTTGAATTATCGGTTCGTAGGAAATCAATTATTCAGATTATCGCCTCTCAACTCCCTAAAACGTCTACGCGCTTCTACAGTAAATATACTTCCGGGATATTTAGTGAGCACATCTTCGTAAGCGGCTTTAGCTTTTTCTTTATCATTCAGACTTTTCTCGTAAAGTTCCGCCAGTTTAAATTGCGCATCATCTCCATATAAATCGCCTGGATAATACTCTACAATGTTTTTGTACATGGCTTCCACATCCTGATATTTACCTAAAGTAAAATAGATCTGTGCTTTTTTGTAGTAAATATCATCGCCTAAAGTGTTTGTGTTAAATAAAAGATTGATACTATCCATTCTTGCAATGGCATCAGTATAACGGTGTTGCAGGATCATCAACTCGGCACTCGAAAACAATTTCAGCGGCACCTCATTCGTGTCGACGCCAATTGCATCTGTGATGATGAGACTGAGGTCAAGCGCGTCGTTTGCAATCAGTTTTGTAGTGGCGCCTTTAAGAACATCTGCTTGTGTCTTTGCCCAGGAAAAATCTCCGGCATAAAAACTTAATTTCGCATTTCTGAATTTAGCTTCCTGCCCAATGGCTTCGTATTTAAAATCTTTTTCTACCTGCGAATAAAGTAAAGAGGCTTCCCAGATCTCGCCTTTAATAAGGTAAATATCGGCGAGCATTAGTTTATAGTCGGCTTTGCTTACCGCATCAATACCCGCTTGGTTAACAAAATTATTGAGTAGCTCTATGGCTTCATCACTTTTATTCAGAAAATAGGCTTTAAGATAGGCAAGATTTTTCAGTATCACCGGATTCAAAAAGCTGCTTTTATAACGGTCGTTTGCTTTGATTAATTTCTGTTCAAGAGCAAGTAGCTGTTCGTTTGCAGGCTGTGGCTTTTGAGTCAAAGCAAGATACTCCACATTCAGTCCGTCAATGATCGCTGAATCGTAATACAGATTATCCGGACCTTTTTCGATAAGGTAGTCGTAACAGCGTTTCGCGACCTCCCACTGCTGATTGCTTACACATATCTTTGCGAGTTCGTAAATACGTTGCCCCTCTTCTTTTAAACGTTTATCAAGCGCTCTGGACTGAACAAAAGCTCCATCAAAATCTTTTTGCTGTTTTTGAATAAAAATAAGAAACTCGCTTAGAACTATTTTATCAGGACGTTTCTGGATACGTTTTTGCAATTCTTGTTTCAGGAGTGGGTTCTTTATTCCCCCCGCTTCGTCATCGTATCCCAAAGAATTTTGCAAACTGGTTTGAACGGTTTGTAACTCCGAATCTCTGTATTCCAGAGCGTCGAGGTATTCATTGATCATAGACGCAAGATCTCCCTTTGATTTGTAAACGTCAGCGCGCTCATAAAAATAGGGGTAGTCCGGCGAAGCTCTCTTCGCTTTGTTATAAACATCAATAGCATAATCGTATAATTTATCTTCCTTAAAAGCTACGGCAAGATTCTCGATATTCGGTTGAACAGCTTCAAGTTCTCTTATCGCTTTTTCATAAGACTCCTTCTCTTTCTTCTCATCATTCTGCAGTTTGTAAACTCGCCCAAGGTAAACGTAAAGTGCAACGTTTTGTTTATTTTGCTTCAACTGTTTTTTCGTAATCTTTTCAGCTTTTGAGAAATCTTTAGCGCCTAACAAACTTTTAAAATAAAAATTATACCAAACGGAAGGATTTTGGCCGTAAAGATCTTCGAAATAAGCATTGGCTTTATCATACTCTTTTTGCTCGTAATACTGAAGCGCTAACTTATCACCACTGGTATTAGCCGGCTTGTGTTGAGCTGGCATTGAAATTCCAACCTGCGAAAAGCACACTCCTTCTAACAAAAAGAGTGCAAAAAATAAAACAAGTATGTTGTTTGTTGTTCGCATGAACTAAGGTTTATAAATATACATCCTAAGATGTTCTCATGAAAATTCTTTCGCGGATTTTCGCGTTTTTTCACAAATAGAAAGTCCCTGCTTTCATTGAAAACAGGGACTTTTTTTGGCCATGTAGCTTAAGCATTAAAGCTAAGCAAAACCCTTTTACCGTTTTGTTCGAATTCTATAGAATCTGCTAAATTTTGCATTAGAAAAACACCTCGTCCACTTACTTTATCAAGATTAGCGGGATCTGTTGGATCAGGAAGCGTTAAATGGTTAAACCCCTGTCCTTCATCGGTAATTGAAAAAACAAGCTTCGAATTATCCGATTCAAATCCAATTTTCACAACTTTCTCTGGATTGTCCTGATTGCCGTGATGAATAGCATTGTTTACCGCTTCTGTAACTGCTATAAGCATATTGCCGTAACAATCTTCATTTACTCCGTACACTTGGCAAACGTCTTCAATTAAGCGTTCTACCAACCTAAGGCTCTGAGTATTTGAGTTTATTTTTAAGGTTTGGTATTTAGTTGGAATCATTTACTTAAACTGTTAAAATAGTTATTTACTTTTTCTTTGTAGTAAGGAGTTAAACTTGGAGGAACCGTGTTTAGCAATTCCATTTCCTTTTCTTTCAATCTTTTATACTCCAAAAATTCGGCAGGGTTGCTTAAATTTTCATTTTTTGCTTCATTACTTTTTCTCTGTTCATCCTGTTCTCTTTCCCGCTCCGCCTTTTCACTTTCCAGCAAACGACTCAAAATTTCCTGCTGACGTTGCATAGTTTGATTCGTAATTTGCTTATTTACAAGCTCTTTCTCCGTTTCTTCCATCATATTGGTTATATCACCCCCCGGATTTTTACCCTTATTTTTTAATTTATCCATTAAGGATTGCATTTGCCTACGCAACGCTTCCTGCTGGGCAGCCATTTTCGCGAACTGCTCGCTGCTACCAGGCATACTGGCGCCAGATTGTCCATTTTGACCCATTGCTGAACCTGGTTTATTTCCTTTCTTATCCCCCGGTTTTTCTCCAGGTTTTTCACCCGGCTTTTGGCCTTTCTCCATGGCCTCTTTCATATCCTTTAACTGCTTGTTCAATTGCTCCTGTAATTTACGCAGACTGGATGCGGGCTGACCACTATCTGAAGGCTTTTTACCAGCCCCCGAGCCCGGCTTCTTGCATTTCCCCTGCTTTTTCGCCTGACTGTCTTTCTGCTGCTGTTTCATCTGTTGCTGCATTTGCTCCAACGCTTCATTTAACAGCAATGCAAGGTTATTTACCGAAGTCATTGTTGATTGCATCCGCATGGTACTTTCTCCCGTATTACGCTCTGCAAGGGCCTTCACGGTTTTATCCATGTTCAGGTGAATGGCGTTTATCTCCCGGTTCACAATCGCGCTAATCTGCGGCGCACGTTTACTTAGGGCCAATAAACTATCTTCTACTATTTTGCTGTCGTCTTTTAATTTGTTTTGTTGTTTCGGAATAGCTACATATTGCGGATTGTCGATGCGCGTGTTTGGCAATTGTCTGATCAATTCCTCCTGCCCGAAAGAAAGGTTTACAAGGTTCTCCAATATTTGTCGCAAAGCTTGAGCATTCTCCTCCTGTTGTTTTTCCTCTTCTTCTTCCATCGCCTGCTCCATCTCCTCTTTCATCTGCTGCATTTTTTCGCTAGCGTTTTTTTGTGATTTCGATGCTTCTTTTTTACTATTCTTGCTCAGGGATTGTGAACTGTTCTCCATCTCCTTGCTGATCTCATTCTTCTTTTCTTCATTTTTTGGTAAAGCATTGGGCTCCTCCAGCTCTTTATTTTTTTGTTCGAGGTCTTTGAGGTCTTTTTTGAGATCTTCAAATTCTTTCTTAATGTCTTCCTGCTTTTTTTCTAAATCTTTTGAATCCGTTTTTTTGTCGTTCTTGTTTTCCGGATTTTTAGAATCTGGGTTTTTACTGTCAGGGTTCTTGTTTTCCTGATTTTTATTCTCCGGATTCTTACTGTCCGGATTTTTTAGGTTTTTATCGTCTTTTTTCTCGGCAGCATCTTCTGGTTTTTTACCTTCTGTTTCTTTGTTCAGTGCCTCTTCCTTCTTCTGCAACTCATCCAATTTATCAATGGCGTTTTGCATTTTTTGCTGCACTTCCAGCTGTTTGAAAGCTTCCAGGTTCCTATCGAGTTCTTTTTCTATATCTTCGTTCGTTAATTTTAGCTGCTCGAGTTTTTCCTGCACCTGATTTTTATCCATCTTCTCAAGCATCTTATTTAACTCGTCAAACAATTTCTTCATTTCAGGAGTCATCACATTTTCGAACAACTGCTCCAGCTGTTTCTGTTTTTCCATGATGGATTCGTCGGTTTGACTGAACTCACTTTGTTGCTTATTATTTTGTTCATTCTCTTTCTTTACTTCGTCGATTTTATTTTGAAGTTCTTGCTGTTTTTTTACAAGATCTTCCATTTTCTTTTTCTCCTCGTAACCCAATTGTTTTTTATCATTAATCTTTTTAGCAAGATCGTTTACGTCCTTCTGTAATTGTTTCGCCTTCTTAATACTTTCTTCCAGGTCTTTTTTAATTTCCGTATTGTTCTTTTGAGTCGACTCATTGATCTCATCCCTTGTAGGTGCTTTAAATACCATTAGCTGTGTCTTTGAAGGTTTCGCTCTATTCACACCATCGTTATCGTACACTTCAAAAAAGTATTCAACTTTATCTCCCGGCTGTAAATTATATTGCTCTGCGTCGAAGAAATAAAAATAAGGCTGGCTTACCTGGCTTTTGGAAAAAGGAACTGGCAGACTTCCACTTGCTTCAAAAGTTTTGCCATTCGTATCAGTACTGAACTTTTTAAAATGGAAGGTAAGCCTGCTAAATCCGTAATCATCTTTGATCTGCCCACTGAAATATATATTTTTAGTGTTTAAAGAATCAACCTTTTCACTCACGTCTATTCCGGGGAACTGGTCAGCAATGACACTGATATTATAATTTACCGAATCTGCAGCTGTTGGAACAAATTGATTTAAAGCCTTGATCGTGTAATGGTTATTCTGAAGAAACCGGCGCGAGAAGCTAAACTGATCATCACCACTGCGCTTCGGACTGGCAAGACTATCACTAAACTGCAAATTAAGCCGATCGGTGTTTTTTGTATTAAACACCCACTTTACTTTTGTTCCTTGTGGAATCTGAAGATCACCTGTATTCACAAGCGTTTCGTTCGGCTTATTCAGGTAAGAAGGATAAACCAATTGCAAATTAAACTGCAGCAAAGATGGTTTTGGCAATACCTTTAATTCATATTTCTTTGACAGGAACCCCGCTGCACTCAGCTGAAATTCGATGCTATTTTGTACGTTTGAAAAAGTGTAATTAAACGTGATGTTATCTTGCTTTTCCAATTTATACTCAATTCCTTTTGCCTGAATATACACTTCATTTGGAATCTGGTCGCCCGTAATCTTTACTTGCAACTTATAGTCCTGAGTCTGCAAAGCCTGCAGATTTTTATTCTGGACGTTAAATTTGAAAGGCATTTCCTTTTCGTAGTAAGTCTGGTAATTCACCAAACGTGTAGCGCTTTTGGAAATGATCTGCGGCCAAATGACAGCAACGCCCGTTGTTAGAAAAAGTAAGGGAAGTAAATATTTTAAATAGCGCCTGTTTTCGTTTAAGTCCACCGCTGTGGTAAATGGTATGGGACGAAGATCATTTATTTTTTGATTGATCCCGGCGAGTAATAAATCGTCTGATCCGTACAAGAACCTGTTATTCTGCAATTGCAAAACGTTTAATAATTTGTCTTGGACATTTGTAAAGTGATTTCCAATGATAGAAGCTGCCTGGTCATAAGAAATAACCGCACCAATTCGGTTTAACTTAAGTACCGGGATAATGATGTAGTTAATCAAAACGGCAATAGTGGCGGTGAGAAAACTGAAAAACAAAATCCCTCTCATCAGGGTATTGAATTCGCCAAAAAATTCGAGAAAAATAACTGACAAAAAAGCAACCAGCAGAATTCCGCTTGAATAAATAGTCCCTTTTATTAACTGATTTTTATAATACCTGCGAATAAATTCATCAAGCTTTTGAAGAAGTATATTGTTCTGAGCGTCCAAAGTAAATAGATATACACAAATTTAAGATTCCGGGGTTCTAATCCCACTGGAAAATTGTTAAATAGTGATAAGGCTAATTTCGTATGATTTTTTTGTACACGGTGCCTCCTTCTGTTTTTAGTTGAAGGAGATAAATACCTGGCAGCAAGACACTCAGAGGCAAGCTTAGATTGCCAGCTGATACATTATTTACCGACTCGAAAACAAGTTTACCGTCATTCGCATAAATAGAAGTTTCAACACGGTTATAGTTTGCGGATCCAAAATTTATTTCCAGGTTTTCTGAAAAAGGGTTTGGATACACATGAATAGATTCTGCAAATTTATTTTCATTTATACCAATAATCCCCACTTTGGCCAACACCTGCATATCTCTCAAAACATAACCAATCAACTGATAAACCCCGCTTGTATTTTTCCTCCATTCTTTTACCAAAATCGCGATATTATACTCGCCTGCAAATTGAGGAGTGCACCAGGATAACTTTCCGGTCTGATCAATAATAAACATTCCGTTCGTACCTGTTTCCGGATGAAAATAACCCGGAATAGTTTGCCCATTTGCCCATTTACAGGTTGAAATTTCATAACTAAGGCTATCTCCGTCAGTGTCTACCGCTCCAACGTTGTGATAAAAACAATTACCCAGCAATGCCTGATCTGTTGGTGGATTTGTTAATACAACCGAGGAATTGGCCCCAGACAAATTTATAACGAGTAAAGATCCTAAATAAAACGGAACATTAACAGAGTTAGGTATATTATGAACGCCCTGATTACGGTTAGGATCAGACGTCCAGATTAAATAACTGCCAGGTCCGGCATAAGTATGAATGATCGAGTATACATTGTATTTTACTCTATACGATGGCTGATTGACAATCAAAGACCCGCAACCTATTGATTGGCCATTGAGCGAACCACAGCCACAAGAAGTAGCACCGTTGATTCTGGGCGCAACCGCTCTGTCTCCATCCCCAAAATAAACGGTATCAACACATCTATTTGCCACTCCCACCCCGTCATCGGTATATTTAATAACTGTGATTGAGTAGGTATAAGCCGCTATTGTAACTCCATTTGTGACCTCAGTGAAAGGAGCGATGCGCTTATACAAAATCTCACCGGCACGATTGTGCGTTGCCTTTGATATCAAAACTAAGAGAACAAAATAACATGTAATAATTTTTTTCATGGGATGGATTTTAATACTTTAAAAGTACAAAATGTAAAGCTAATCTTATAAATAAAAAAAGGTCTGGCAACAATTTTTTGATAAGTGGTTGCTTAGAATTCATTTACCACTAAGGAATCTTTAAATCCAGAGTATAATTTTTTATTACCGAACTTCACTCCATTTGTTTTTGTGAGGTTTGGCAGAGCTTTGCACGCTTCGTCGAATAAAGTATAGTTATAGCTGCAGAAACTGCTGTCCCTTTGATAATAGATAATATTTTCGCTCACCTGAAACTGCCTGAGATTTTTTATGGAAATTATTTTACTGAAGGCCCCGAAAATATCAAAAACATAAACCCCTGTTTCCGGAGAATTCAAATACAGATAACCGTTGTGCTCCAACATAAAGTTTGGTGCCAGGTCCGCTTGCAGAACTTGTTTTAAATTACCCGTAGATGTTATTTTTTTTGAATTCTCATTAAACCTGTGTAACTCATTGTTTTGTTTGCTATAAATCCAGAAACTATTGTTGGCGCTTGCACACACAAGGTCTGTTTGTTCATAGCCAAGTTTTTCGAGAGAAACCACTTCGCTATTGAGTGATAACTGATTATCCAGAAAAAGAATTTGTTGAAAATCGCGGTAGTAGAGCACGATTTTTAAGGGATTGGTTGCGTCCACCGTAGTAATGCTTCCCAACCTCAGATTGCTGTATCTTGCGAAGAATTTACCAGTGGGCAAATATTTAATGAGCTCATCTTCTTTTACCGTATAAATGTTCCCAATATTATCAGTCGTAAAAAAATCGAATTTCCCTTTTATCACCAGGGGCTTTAATTCTTCCTTCTGCAGAAATGAACTGCAAAAAGCTATGGTAAGTACTAACGGGTATATATTTTTAAATTTCAAATTCTACTCCTTACTCAGGTTTAATATTTCCTCCAGAATTTTTCTGTCGTTGCTCAATCTGGGAATTTTATACTGTCCCCCAAGCTTGTTATTCGTCTTAAGCCATTTATAGAAACTATTCGCCGGCATTTTTTGTACAAGCGGAAAATGCAATACAAAGTTATTATAACGTTTTGCTTCGTAGTCGCTATTTTGTGTTTTCAAATTTTCATCCAACTGCGCGGCAAAAAATTCAAAATTATTTGGTTCCTTTTCAAACTCTATCAGCCATTCATGTGCTCCTGAATTATTTTCCATAAAGACGGGTGCAACCGTATAATCTTTTACCATGGCATGCGTCTTTTCGCAGGCTGCTGCAATGGCCGCATCTGTATTGTGCACCATCAATTCTTCCCCAAACACGTTGATGTGTTGTTTGGTTCGGCCTGAAATTACAAAACGGTATGGATTGGTGCTCGTAAAGCGGATCACATCTCCTAATTGGTAACGCCAAAGCCCGGCGTTTGTTGTGATGATCATCGAGTAATCAATTCCGGTTTTTACTTGCTCAAGACTCATTACTTTTTTCGCGAGGTCTGTGCCTGTGTCTTTAATATCAATAAATTCATAAAAGATACCGTAGTCCAGCATCAAGAGCATTTCATCACTTTTTAGCTGATCCTGAATTCCAAAAAAGCCTTCAGAAGCGTTATAGAGTTGTAAAAAATTTACTTTAGTATTACCGAATATTTTAATGAACTGTTCTTTATAAGGTTTGAAACTTACGCCCCCATGAAAATAAACTTCCAGATTAGGCCATACTTCATCAATAGTTGTTGCATTTTTTTTCTCCAGAATTCTTCTGAGAAGAACAAGCATCCAACTGGGAACGCCCGCCAGACTAGTCACATTCTCATCCATCATGGTTAGTGCAATTTTTTCGAGTTTACTTTCCCACTCATCCATCAAAGCTATGTTTACATCTGGCGCTCTAAAAAAATCGGCCCACATAGGCAAATTACGAATGATGATAGCACTTACATCGCCGTGAAAAGAATTATAATCTCCGAAATGATCTTCTTTAAAACTACCACCAAGTGCCAGGTTTTTCCCGGTAAATAACTGAGTATCCGGATTATTATTGCACTGGAGCGTAATCATATCTCTTCCGGCATTGTAGTGACAGCCATCAAGACTCTCCTGGCTCACAGGCAGAAATTTACTTTTATCCGTCGTACCACTGCTTTTAGCAAACCATTTGATCTCTGAATGCCATAACAAATTCTGTTCACCCCGACGCGTGCGTTCAATCATGGGCTTAAGCGACTCGTAGTCGTTGAGGGGAATAGTGTTCTTAAACTGCTCATAATTCATGATCCCGGCAAAGTTATTAGCCCTTCCAAATTCAGTATCTGCACCGTCCCTTATTAGGCTGTGCATCCATTCCATTTGAACGTCACCGGGGTACTTCATGAAAAGCTCTATCTGGTGCATGCGCTTTTTCATCAACCAGCTGGCTATAGAATTAAGGATCGGCATTACTTTTTAAATTTTATCACAAGTTCTTCAAGCGCTAATGCATTCAGGCAATTTTCCTTATCCAACATACCTTTTCTTGCAACACACACGCCGTAATACATGTCGTTAAACCCTTCCATGTGGTGAGCGTCCGGATTGATGGAAATCATAATTCCTTTTTCAAGGCAGTAAGGAATCCATCGCCAATCTATATCTAAACGGTAGGGATGCGCATTTAATTCAATGGAAACTTTATTTGCGGCACAGGCATCAATTACTTTTTTATGATTGATCGGATAACCGTTCCTTGCCAGCAACAAACGGCCCGTAGGGTGCCCAAGAATGGAAGTATAAGGATTCTCAATGGCCTTGATCAAACGCTCAGTAGCCTTTTCCTCGTTCATTTTTAAGTTGGAGTGCACTGATGCGACAATAAAATCAAAGGTTTTTAAAATATCGTCCGCATAATCCAAAGACCCATCATTTAAAATATCACTTTCTATCCCTTTCAAAATTTTAAAACCTTTGTAGGATGCATTTAATTTATCAATTTCTTCCTGTTGTTGTAATACTTTGTCTACCGGTAAACCATTTGCATACACTGCTGTTTTTGAATGGTCGCAAATTCCAAAATAAGAATAACCCATTTGTTGGCAATGATCTGCCATTTGTTTTAGCGTATGCACTCCATCGCTGTAAGTGGAATGGTTGTGTAAAATGCCTTTCAAATCGCTCAGTGCTATAAGTGTTGGAATTTTATGCTCAGCAGCCAGTTTTGCCTCATTCAGTCCTTCACGGAGCTCCGGTTCAATATACTGCAAATCTAATGCCTGATATACCTCAGAGTCGTCCGAAAACCCTTTTGAGTCGAGCCTGCTGAAGTTTATTTTCGCGAGGTGCTCTGGTGTTGACGTTAACTCCACGTAATGGTAAAAAAACTCTCCAGGTTCGCAGGTAAAGAAATTTATTTTTAAGGGGATGGTTCTTTTCATTTCAGAAATGTCCGCTGAAAGTTCTCCATCTATTAAAACGTCGATTCGATTTATGATCTCGCATTTCCTTGCCAATTGACCAACAACAGCTATTTGCAATTCGCCTTGCTGCTCTAAAATAAAATCAATTAAATTATTTACGGGCTTTTCAAGAGCTGCGTAATGAAACTTATTTGTATTGGAAAGCTTGAACTCTATATTTTGTTTTACCTGGGCTTGTGTTTTTTCTCCAAAGCCTTTCAGCGTGATCAGGCGATTTTCATTGCAGGCGTAAAGTAGTTCTCCGGTACTTTCTACCTGCAATTCAATCCAGAGCTGTCTTACTTTTTTTGGCCCGAGCCCCTTTATTCCTAACATTTCCACAACCCCCGAAGGCGTGTTATCCAGTAATTTCTTTAATTCCGAGGTTGTGCCAGTAGTAAGCAATTCAAAAATCTTTGCACAAATACTCTTTCCGATTCCCTCGATAGCTTCAATGTCCTTTTGCGATTTCCCGTGGAAATCGTACCTCAGCTTTGATAGTTTAAAGGCTGCATTTGTGATAGCTTTGGTTTTAAATGGATTCTCATTATGCAGCTCCATTAATTTGGCGGTAATCTCAAGCGCGTCTATAATATCGTCGTTACTCATTTGCTTAACATGGCATTTGCTATTAATAAATCGTGTGGAGACGTAATTTTAATATTCTCTTCGTTTCCTTCTACTAAAACTATTTTTTCTCCTGTAGATTCAAGAACGGTTGCGTCATCTGTGAAAAACTCGCTGTATTCCTGCTCAAAAGCCCTTTTAATTTTTGAAACTAAAAAACACTGCGGTGTCTGAATTATTTTGTACTCGTTGCGGTTTACCGAATTATTTATGTTATTGCTGATCTTCCTCAGACTTTCATTCATGGCAATGCATGGAATTGCTATTCCCTTTTCAAGTGCCGCATCGTAACAGTTTGTGATGGTTTGAATAGAAACAAATGGCCTTGCTGCGTCGTGAATACCTACAATCGCATCAGCATTCTCAATAAGTTGCAGGCCATTCTTAACGGAAGCAAAACGCGAATCACCGCCAAATGTGATTTTAATATCGGCATCCTTCAGTTCAAATTTTTCAAGGAGGCCCTCCAAATGTGTTTTGTAATTTTTATGTACCGAAATAATAATACGGATACTGGGATTATAATTTAAAAAGCACTGTAAAGTTCTTACGATAATCGGAATTCCGGCCAGTTCAATAAATTGTTTCGGCCTGTCGCTTTTCATGCGACTGCCAATACCTCCCGCTACTATTATTACGTATTGCTCCTGCACCATTTAGTTTTCTAAATTAATAAAAAATCCCGACCAAAGATGGAGCGGGATTTTAAATAATCGTGTCTGATTAGCAGGTTATTTCTTCTTCGGAATAATGTAGGTGCTTGACATATCCATATAGTTCATTGGATTCTCCGGCAGATTTCTAACGTTTTTTTGTTCCAGGCGAAAGTTCTCATCATAGAAAAGCGGCATGCAGGCAGCTTCATCCAGTACGATCTGTTCTGCTTTAGCGAAGAGTTTGTATCGCTTTGCTTTGTCTGGTTCAGCCCGCGCCGCCACAAAAAGAGAATCAAACGTTTTATTTTTAAATCTTCCAAAATTAACATACGACTTATCCTGATAATTTGGCGGAACGTGTTTGCCATAAAACAAAGTGAGGAAAGACTCTGGATCTGGATAGTCACCAATCCACGCATACCTGAAAAAATCACTTTTGCCACTTTGAATGTTCTCAATATGCTCGGGCCAGGTTACTACATTCATATTAACGTTCACCCCTAAATTATCTTTCAGCATCTTTTGTATCACCAGAGCTACGAGAATGTTCCTGTCGCCACCACCACTATTAATTTCAAGGTTAAATTCCGGAAGTCCTTTGCCGTCAGGGTATCCAGCAAGCGCCATGAGTTTTTTCGCAGAGTCGGGGTTATAGGTGTAACCCTTTAAGCCTTTGAAATTGTATCCATTCTTTTCAAACAATTCTGTGTAAGGCACCATTCCGAAATCTGCCGCTCTGCCTTCTCCTTTAATAGTATAATCAGCAATTTTTTGACGATCAATTGCCAGATTAAACGCCAAACGGATTTCACGAATGGAGAAAAATGGATTAGTCTGCATATTAAAACCATAATAGTGCGTGCTAAGTGCCGGAGAGGAATAAATATCAAAATCAAGGCTCTTTTTACCCTCCTGCATTTCACCGAAAATTTCATGAAACATTTCTACGGGAATGCGATAGATCATGTCATAATTTCCGCGCCTGAATTCCATGACCTCCGTTTTTTTATCTGGAATAAAAGTCCATTTAATTCCATCCAGATAAGGCAAACGCGTTCCGTCTTTATCAACACACCAGTAATCAGGATTTTTTTTCATGATCACTGCGTTACCTTCCTGGAAAGTCTCAATGTAAAATGGCCCCGTCCCTACGCATTTTGTGCGCATGTCATTTCCATATTTAACCACCGCTTCTTTTGGATAGATATAGCAACCGGGCATTGCGAGGATGTTCAGAAAATTGGCATCGCTGTGAATGAGTCTGATTTTAATGGTAGAATCATCCACAACGGTTATACCACTGAAGGTGCGCACCTGCCCCGATTTCGACTCTGCAAAAAAGTCATTGGCACCTTCCACTCTGTCTTTAAAGGTTACATCGTACTGACTGTTATTTATATTTTTCGAACATAAATTCTCAAAACAATACTTCACATCACTGGCAACAACAAATCTTCCAAGAGAATCTTTGAAACAAGCATCTTTGTGGAATTTTACATTACTTCGGATGTGAAAAGTGTACTCTTTAAAATCAGGGCTTATATCCCAACTTCTTGCAAGAGCGGGTAAAATGGTGAGATCAGATTGGTTATATTTTACAAGACCTTCATAAACCTGCGAAGCCAGATGGTAACTTGAAACCTCATTAATTGCTATTGGCATAAGGCTCTTGATGTTGTTTACCTCGTTTACTCTCAATACACCCCCTACAAACGCACCGCCCGGTGCCCCTGTAGACTCTTTTGAATTACTTTTATCAGTGTTGCAACCAGTTATTATGAGTGCACAAACCAATGCACTACCAGCTATTATTTTTCTCATATAAGTGTGTGCTGAATGAATACTATAACAAATATGGTGTAACAAAGCGTTAAAACCTAAACAATAGCGATAATTTAGATGAAGAGGTTAAATTCTTAGACAACCGGGCTAATTTCGAGTAGCACCGGACAGTGGTCGCTGTGCATGGCATCTGGCAAAATAACAGCCCGGCTTAATCTTTCTTTTAAATTTTCAGTACTTAAATTATAGTCGATTCGCCAACCCAGGTTCTTCGATCTCGCACCAGCACGGTAACTCCACCAACTATAATGGTGTGGATCTTTGTTAAAATGGCGAAATGTATCTATAAAACCTGAGTTGATAAACTGTTCCATCCACTCTCTCTCCTCCGGTAAAAATCCGCTGGTTTTCGCGTTCGATTTGGGATTATGAATATCTATTTCTTTATGACAAATGTTAAAATCACCACAAAGAATCAAATTCGGAATAGTTTTTTTTAATTCAAAAATGTAGGTATTAAAATCTGCCAGCCATTTCATTTTAAAAGCCTGACGAAAATCTCCGCTACTGCCGCTTGGATGATAAACACTCATTACTGAAATATCTTCGAAGTCAACGCGCAGCACGCGCCCCTCGTCATCGTACTCTTTTATACCGCATCCGTAAACAACATTCACCGGCTTTTTCTTTGTGAAAATAGCCACACCACTGTACCCTTTTTTTTGCGCCGGATACCAGTAATGATGATATCCTAACTCTTCAAATTCAAATACCCCAACCTGTTCGGGACTAGCTTTAATTTCCTGGAGGCATAAGACATCGGGATCTGTACTCCTCATCCATTCGATTAGGCCTTTGCTCATGGCAGCTCTTACACCATTTACATTATAAGTTATTATACGCATACAAGGCGAAAATTACCTTTTAAATCAGATAAAGAAAAAGATTTTTATTTTTTCTTATTGACCTTCTTAGGCATTGCCGATTTTTCACCCTCAACAAGCGTAATTATTTTTTTAAGGTAGGCTATTTCGGTTTTAAGGGAAAGATTTTGTTGTACAAGGTTACCCTCTTCCTGAGTTTTACCGTAAACCATTTCAACCTCCCTGGTATAAAAACTTTTAATTCCTTCTTGCGCATATTCCTTTTGGGCCGAATACAGTGAAAAAAAATCACAACTGAGTACTTTGCCTATTTTGTGCAACAGGTCTGTATCGACACTTTCTCTTTCAAAAATATCATAAACAACATTCCTACTTCTGCTTATCTTTTTGGCAAAAGCAGTTACAGAGATTCTTTGCTTATATAGTTCTTCCTTTATTTTTTTACCTATGTGAACTGGCATCACTCAAAGGTATAGCCCATGCAAAAAAATAAGATGTTGCTTTTGTACTAAATAATAGTACACACTGTAATTTTTTATATTACATTTGTTATACTCAAACAAGTTGTTTGTGTGACTCAAACACATGAAAAATTTTTATTCTTACGTTATGGTATATACTGTATCCACTATGTTGCTTACAGCCTGTGAAGACGGCTCAAATTCGTATCAACCGCCGGTAAAAATTCTTGCTGAATTGGACGATTCAACCGTTTATACAAAATTGTTTCACTTCAGAGTAGGCGCGCGTAACTGGCAGCGGGTCTCATCTTCCGACAGGTATGTGGAAATTTCACTTGCAGAAATTAACGAAGAAGTTTTGAAAGAAGGTTCGGTCATTATCTATTTAAATGAAGCCGGCAAAAATATAGCGCTCCCTTTTACTTACTACCAGGTCAGACGCGCCATCTCTTTCCAACCCTCCTATGAAAAGGGAAAAGCCTATATAAATATCCTCGGTAATTTTATTTTAAGTACTGGCACCAGTTATAATTTCAGGCTGCTTATTGTAAATGGAAAAGGATTACGAAGATTTAAAACCCTCAATTGGTATAATTTTGATGAGGTACAGTGCATTCTTTCCTCCCGAAAAAAATAAAGCCTGCCGCACGAATCGGCAGGCTTTCATAAGTCTAATTCATGATCTATTACTGCTTAATCACTTTTATTATCTTTTCCTGCTCAGCACTTTTTATTTTAACGTAATATATGCCTCCGCTGTAGGACTTCAAATTGATATTCGTAATCTCTGCTCCAGTTTTTTCTGAAATGATTTGCTGACCAAGAGCGTTGTATACTTCAATCGTTGTTTTATCAGAACCCACTGGCACTCTTACGTCAAAGCTTCCGCTAGTTGGATTTGGATAAACCGTCCCATCTTGTAATCCCCCTGTTGATTCATCAATACCTGTACATTGCTTAACCAATATATCGATCATCCCGGTATTTTTACAACCGTGGATATCTGTTCCTGTTACTATGTAGTTTGTATTTGTTGTTGGACTTATAGTAATTACATTACTTGTAGAATTGGTAGCCCAGAGGTAAGTACTCGCACCAGTGGCCGTGAGCACTATTGATTCTTTTGTACACATCACTGTTCTTGTAGCATTTACGCCCACAGTAGGTAGATTAAAAACTGTTAGAGAACTGGTAACTGGAAGGCTAAGGCAACCATTCGCTCCTGTTCCAACTACGGTATAAGAATATGGTCCGGGAGCAAGAGGTGTTACATTAAAGAAATTCCCTGTCACCGCATAATTGGGCGCCCCCGCTGGCGTAATGGTAAAGGTTTCTCCCACACAAATAGAGCCACTGTTAACAGAGACTAAAGGGGTTTGATTTACAGTGACCATGGTACTTGGATTATTGACTGAAATACAGCCTTGGGCGTTCGTTCCATATAAAGTATAGGTTGTTGTGCTAAGGGGTATGTCTGTATAACTCGACGTGGTTCCGCCAAAACCGCCAGGATAAACTGTGTACGAAGCAGCACCTGAAGTAGTCATGGTTATCGTTTTTCCTGAACATATGATCACAGGCGTTACAGAAGTAATTGAAACTAGCGGAGCCGCAGTTACCGACACATTAATAACAGTAGGGGCCGAAGTACCGCAGGTATAAGTTGCGCTTACCGAAATATTTCCACTGGCTCCTGCATAAGCAGTAGCAGCACTAATGGTGCTGGTTCCGGTCCAACCTGAAGGGAAGTTCCAGACATAACCGCTTGCGCCCGCAATAAAAGTGGCCTGGTAAGAACCTGGATCTCCCTGGCATAAAAGCGTATTCCCTGTAACTGCAGAAGGTGGAGACGGAGTATAAGGCGAGAAGCGAAAAGCAGCGTTGGTTAGAGACCAGAAACCCTGATTAACGCTTGCTGTAGGAACCGTAGCCAAGGTGCCTAACTCATTTTCTATTCCTTGTGTAGCAAGATTCGTACTTTGAGGTGCATTTATGGAGATAATATCGATAATGTTTGTTGTTTCGTGCAGCACAATTTGTCCGGAATAAAGTACTGTTGTACTTCCAAACAACGGTACGTTGCTGTAAGTAAGTACAAATTTCTGGTTTGGGCTTATACCCATTGTAGCGTATGTTACTGTGCCGCCCACACCGGGATCCAGGTCATCCATACGGAACGCTATTATCCCATTAAGAATAGTAGGGGTAGTCGCATTTGGTAGCAATTGTGCGGCATCATATCCAAAAGGAAAGGTGGACGGGACACCAATGTCAAATTGGAGTAACCCATTTGAATATATCAGCACTGTGTTATAGGTTGAACAATAAAAATTAAAATTAAATCCGATTGATACAGGTGGCGTATATCCATCATCCGCATTTGGCGTAAACGCAGATATGACACTCGTTCCGGCTGAAGGATAGGTGGTAAATGTAATTGGCGAAACCGCGTAACTGGAGCAAGTAGGCGCGCATTGAGACCAGGAAAAACCGGTTGACAAAACAGTCGCAAACAAGAATAGTAAATTTTTTTTCATAAGAAGGGTTTTAGTTTGTAAACTAAATGTAAAGAAAAAATCGGATACAACAAATCAATTTTAATAATTCCGGTGAGTTTAACGGTAAAAAACCTTGATCAAAGGCCGGATTTTAGGAATTAAGGCAAGGGATGGACCTCTAAATCCTTTTAAATAGAGAGCTTCTTTTCGTTGCGGAAAAATAAAAAAAAATCCCCCGGCTTAAAAGCGAGGGGATTTAAATGTATAAAAAGTTGAATTATTTTTTTTCTTGTCCCGCCTCGAGTGTAATTTCAATTTTTACAAGTTCAGAAGCACCACCTCCGTCGATGCCGAAGTCTTTGCGATTAATAGTGGCTTTTCCATTAAAGCCAGCCACACTGGCAGACACTTCTTTTTCATTTGCCCACATGCTGCCCTCGGTTGAACCAACATAGTTAAAATTCAGATTTACATCTTTGGTAACACCTTTTAAAGTCAATTTTCCGTATGCGATGTAAGCAAATTCTCCCCCTTCACTTTTTTCTATTTTATTAGCTTCAAAAACAGCTGTTTTATATTTTATTACATCAAAAAAATCAGGTTTGTTTTTTAAATGATCGTCGCGCATTTCGTTTTGTGTGTTGAGTGAACGCATATCCAAACGGATATAAATCTTGGAAGCACCCTCATCAAAACTAACCGCTCCGCTATCAACCGTTATGGTACCGCGGGTATCACTGATAACATGTTTCACACTAAATGCCGCAGAAGAGTGTGCTCCGTCTACAAAATAAACACCATTTAATTCGGCAATACTTTTTACGTTAGCGGCCACCATGCTATCACATTGTGCCTGACTGTTACAAGCCTGTTTTTCGCCGTTAATGGTGCAGGTATAAACAGCTTCTGCAATCTCTTTACTCCCGCAACACGCTGCTTTGTCAGAACCATTCATGGCGATATAAGGCGCAATAACAAGGGATACGATACTCATTAATTTAATAAGGATGTTCATGGATGGACCTGAAGTATCTTTAAATGGATCACCCACCGTGTCACCTGTTACAGATGCCTTGTGTGGTTCTGATTTTTTATAGAACATTTCTCCGTTAATAAGAACACCTTTTTCGAATGACTTTTTAGCGTTATCCCATGCACCACCAGCATTGCTTTGGAAAATACCCATTAACACACCTGATACTGTAACACCAGCTAATAAACCACCCAGAACTTCCGGACCGAATACGAAACCTACAATTACGGGCGTAATTAATGCGATAGCACCTGGCAACATCATTTCGCGGATAGACGCTTTTGTAGAAATAGCCACACATTTTTCGTATTCCGGTTTTGCTTTGTATTCCATAATTCCTGGAATTTCGCGGAATTGGCGACGTACTTCCTGAACCATGTCCATTGCAGCTTTGCCAACCGCCTGAATACATAATGCTGAAAAAATAAAAGGAATCATTCCACCAACAAACAAACCTGCTAATACATTCGCTTTATAAATATCAATTCCTGAAATACCGCTAATGCCAACAAAGGCAGCGAACAACGCTAATGAAGTTAAAGCGGCAGATGCAATTGCAAACCCTTTTCCTGTTGCTGCTGTTGTGTTACCTACCGCATCTAAATTATCCGTACGTTCACGAACTTCAGGAGGCAATTGGCTCATTTCAGCAATACCACCTGCGTTATCGGCAATAGGACCAAAAGCATCAATAGCTAATTGCATAGCAGTTGTGGCCATCATACCAGCCGCAGCAATTGCAACACCGTATAAGCCTGCAAAATGATAAGAAGCCATGATACCAGCGGCCAAAGTTAAAATAGGAATAACTGTTGATTTCATACCTACAGATAAGCCACCGATAATGTTAGTAGCGTGGCCGGTAGAAGATTGACGAATGATAGATAAAACAGGTGCTTTGCCCATTGCTGTATAATACTCCGTTACGATACTCATAATAGCACCCACCACTGTTCCAACTAAAATAGCCATAAATACACCCATCTTCGTAAAATCTGCACCCCTTGCCGAATCTTTCCACGTTAACGTATCGGGCAGCATATACATTACTATGAAGTAAGAAGCCACTACTGTAATGAGCATAGATGCCCAGTTACCTAAATTTAAAGCCGTTTGTACATTGGATTTATCGTCTTTAATCCGCACAAACCAGGTACCTACAATAGAGAACAAAATACCTAAACCACAAATTACCATGGGTAATAATATCGGAGACATTCCGCCAAAAGCATCCGCAGAAGCGTCAATTTCCTGTCCCAATACCATCGTTGCTAAAATAGTTGCCACATACGAACCGAATAAATCGGCTCCCATACCGGCCACATCACCTACGTTGTCACCTACATTGTCAGCAATAGTAGCAGGATTACGAACATCATCTTCAGGGATACCGGCTTCGACTTTACCAACTAAATCCGCTCCAACGTCAGCTGCTTTTGTATAAATACCACCACCAACGCGTGCGAATAAAGCAATAGACTCAGCCCCTAAAGAGAACCCTGTTAAAACTTCGATGGTTGTTTTCATGTGAATTACATCTACAACGCCACCTTCACCAATTACATTAAATAACTTGAGAAATACAATGAATAATCCGCCTAATCCTAAGACTGCTAAACCAGCAACACCAAGCCCCATAACCGTTCCACCTGTAAAGGAGACTTTTAACGCTTGTTTTAAGCTTGTACGGGCAGCTTGAGTAGTGCGCACGTTGGCTTTCGTGGCCACTTTCATTCCGATATAACCAGCAGTTGCAGAAAAAACCGCACCAATAATGAATGCAATGGAGATGATCCAACTGGAATGGATAGCCATGCCATTCACTTCATGCACTGTTCCTGAATAAGCTAATAAAGCAGCTGCAAAAACCACGAAAATGCTCAACACTTTCCACTCTGCTTTTAAAAATGCCATAGCACCATCAGCAATATAGCCGGCCAGTTCCTGCATATTTTTATCACCGGCATCCTGCTTGGTAACCCATGCAGATTTTATAGCCATCACAATCAATCCAACAATCCCTAGAGCCGGGACTAAATAAATAATACTATTCATAAATTTTATTTTATAGGGCTGCAAAAATATAACAATTTAATTGAATTCAGAAATTTTTTCAATTAATTGATAAACAATAGCTTATATCTTATTAAGAGGTCTTGCTTTTATTTAAACGGTCGTTCGGACCGGGCATGAAATTTTTCATGGATTTTCCCCCTACAATTTGCAAGTCTAATTTAAAACCGATGCCATTTCTTAAAAAAACTTATCTTCACCCTTGCTTATGGAACATTACGATCTTATAGTTATTGGCGGCGGGCCTAGCGGATATGCCGGGGCTATGCGGGCCATCGATTTTGGTAAAAAAGTGCTTCTCGTTGAAAAAAGAAGAATTGGTGGTGCAGGCGTTTACGACGGGGTACTAACCTCCAAAACTTTATGGGAACAGGCTTTAAAAACTGCTTCCATCCGTGAAATGATTCCGGATTATGAAGTCAATATAGAAAGTATCAAAAAAATAGTGGATGAAGCGGTTTATGAACGGAAAACGCAAATGACACTTCATCTTCAGCTCCTTCATGCACTTCCAAAAAAACTCATCACTTACGAAAAAGGCTTCGCTTACCTGCTCGACAAAAATAAGGTGCGGATCACGAAAGAAGATGGGAAAATAAAAGAAGTCAGCGCTGACAATATTCTTATCGCTACAGGAAGTCGCCCGAGGCTTCCGGCAAATATTGCCGTTGATGAACAGATTATTGTGACATCAGACGGTGTAAAAAACTTTACTTCCTTTCCGTCGAGCATGGTTGTTCTTGGAGCCGGTGTGATTGGTTGTGAATTCGCTACTATTTTTTCAGCCTTCGGGAAAACGAAAGTTTTTTTAATTGATAAGGCTGACCGGATTTTGCCCTTCGAAGACGAGGATGTTGCCGATGTGGTGAAAGACAATCTCCAGCTTCAGGGTGCGCAGGTACACCATGGCGCATCCCTAAAAAGGATGGAGATTAAAGATGGCAAAGTAGAATATGAACTAGAGTATAAAAATGGCAATAAAGAAATTTTAACGGTTGACAAGGCTTTGATCTCTGTAGGCCGTGTGCCTAACGTAGAGAATCTTGGTCTTGAAAATGCTGGTGTAAAATTAAATGAAAGAGGTTGCATCTGGGACGACGATACACAAACCAACATCAGCAATGTATACGTAGCGGGTGATGTTACCACAGAAGTTGCGTTGGTAAATGTGGGTGAAAGAGAGGCGCGTCACGCGGTTGTGCGCATGTTCGGACCCACTGTAAAGCCCTTGTCATACAAAAACATTAGCACAATTATGTTCCTTAACCCCGAAGTAGCTTCGGTTGGAATGAGCGAGCAGGATTGCGTTTCAAAGAACATTCCGCATAAGGTAGTTAAGCTTGATTTCACAACCAATGCCCGTGCCATTGCTATGCGCAAGACAAAAGGCTTTTTCAAGATTATTGTTACAAACGACAATGGCATGCGAATACTGGGAATGCGTGTTGTGGGAGAACACGCCAGCAGCGCCATACAGGCTGTTGCCTATCTCATTTACACCAACCAGGGTATTAGAGATCTCGCCGATATGATGCATCCACATCCTAGTATTACAGAGGGTGTTCAGGAATGTTTGAGAATGCTACTTAACAAATCAATTTATAAACCTTATGTTTTCAAGGACAGGCTGAAGTGCTTTGTCTGCGAAAATGGCGTATGCACGCCAATTGAGAGTCTGGTTTAATCACATTTTTGAATTTTTTAATTTAGTCCTCTTCTTTTTAAAACTAACTTTGCTGCAATGAACAAAAGGATCTTTACTTTTATCTCTGTTTCTTTTTCGGCGGCACTCCTTGTTTTAATCTGTTTTCAGGTTTACTGGATCAGGAAAGATTATCTAGTTCGCGAAGAGCTATTCAAAAGCCGGGTCGACGATGCTTTGAACAACACAAACATAAAACTGGAGAAGCTAGATCCAAGGTCGAAGCACACAAAAATCACAGAACGCATCCAGGGTATAAATCTTCCCGATTTTAAAGGTAAGAAACGACTTAATTTCAGCGTAAGGTCTGAAATGAGCATCGACAGTAATGGCAGACAATCTATCCGCTTCAAAAATGATGAGTTGGTGAACGATTCGTTAATAAAATTTGATGCATCTGCAACCAATTTTTTAAATCAGATTCGCGAACAATCGCGCCTGCAATCCTCAAAAAACAAAGACCTTTTTAATAAAGGGTTGGACATTAGTGACATTTTTGATTTTACCACTACTAAAAATTATTATTCCGACCGAAAACAGAAAATCGATACGCTTTTACTCGATTCCATATTAATTAGTGAATTAAAAAGAGAAAAAATTGTAGCTAAATACAACTATTATCTCACTTCTTTATATCCTGGGAGCCCTCACCACGGAGACCTTAAGCAGGCAGAGAACATCTCCGATTCGTTAGGCATTGAACACTACATGGTTAATCTTGCACCCAACAATACTTTTATTGAACCTGAATACCTCATTCTTTATTTTCCAACTCAAAACCGCGATGTTTTCAAGCAAATGTGGCCCTTTTTGATTACTAGCATCGTCGTAATTCTTATTTTAACCATTTCTTTCTATTACATCATGATCAGTAATCTGAAACAAAAAAAACTTTCGGTTATTGTAAATGATTTTATCAGTAACATGACTCATGAATTTAAAACGCCTATCAGTACTATCTCTCTTGCCAGTGAAATGCTGGGCGACGAGAGCATTGCCCAAACGCCGGAAAAAAAACAGCGTTACATCAAAATGATCCGTGATGAAAATAAAAGACTGAGTGTTTTAGTAGAGAGCATTTTACAGACCTCGATTCTTGACAAAGGTGAATTTAAATTAAAACCTAGTGAAGTAGACGTTCACGAAATTATAAATACAGCCATAAACAATACACACCTGCTTATCAATCAAAGAAAAGGTGCCGTGCATACATTTTTAAAAGCACAGAAATTTAAGCTGCAAGCCGACAGGGTTCACTTAACCAACATTATCTTTAACCTCATCGACAATGCCATCAAATACTCCCTGGATGTGCCTGAAATAACCGTTTCCACCTATAATACGGCCGAGGGCATTATGATTCAGGTAAAAGACAATGGCATGGGCATTTCAAAAGAGAACCAGCGAAAAATTTTCGATAAATTTTATAGAGTTCCCACCGGAAATGTTCACAACGTTAAAGGCTTTGGCCTCGGCTTATCCTACGTGCTGGCGGTTGTTGTAAAACACGGCGGCACTATTTCGGTAACCAGTGACGTGGGAAAAGGAAGCACTTTTAATGTGCATTTACCTATATCGTAATATTGAGTGACAATAAATGTTAAATTTGTTAAAATGGCATGTTAAGTGTCTATCTTTAGTTTATAATTTAACATTTAGAACAAAATGGAAACTGTTAAAACTAAGATCTTATTGGTGGAAGATGATCCAAGTCTAGGGCCACTTTTACAAGAATATTTGGAGGCAAAAGGTTTTGAGACGAAGCTTGCTGATGATGGGAAAAAAGGGGGTGATCTGTTTTTTAAAGGAACCTTCGACCTTCTTTTACTTGATGTAATGATGCCTGTTAAAGATGGATTGACTTTAGCAAAAGAAATAAGAGTAATGGATAAAAATATTCCTATTATTTTTCTAACGGCTAAAAGCATGAAAGAGGATACAATTGAAGGCTTTAATGCAGGAGCTGATGATTATATTACCAAGCCATTCAGCATGGAAGAACTCATGGCCCGCGTTACTGCAGTATTAAGACGTACCAATAAGGTTCGCTCTTCTGAAGGTGAAGACGTAGACTTTAAAGTTGGAAAATATCAATTTAATTCGGAAAAGCAGATCTTACAACACAATGGTGTTGAGCAAAAACTCACAACAAAAGAAAGTCAGTTGTTGCGTCTCTTGTGTATTCATAAAAATGATGTCCTGGATAGAACATTCGCATTGAAATCTATCTGGCATGACGATAATTATTTCAACGGGCGTAGCATGGATGTGTACATTGCCAAGCTTCGTAAATACCTAAAAGACGATCCTAAAGTAGAAATTATTAATATCCATGGAAAAGGTTTTAAATTATTGGTGAATCAATAATTTGAAAATAATGTACAAAAAAACCCGCTTCACATAGAGCGGGTTTTTTTATTGCTGTCAATTTTTTAGCGAAGTAAAAGCACCTTGCCTGTTTCATTATATACTTTTCCGTTGAGATCTTTGTATTTCAAACGGAAAACATAGGTTTCTTCTTTTAGCGGCTCGTCTCCTTTATTCTCCACTGTTCCGTTCCAACCTTTGGTATGTTCTTTTGAACTGAACAATTCATGACCCCAGCGATCAAATATTTCAAGGCTGTAGCTTTTGGTATCCAATCCATAAGGTGTAAATACCGGCAAAAACTCATCATTTACACCATCAAAATTCGGTGTAAATGAATTCGGAATAAATATGTTGAAGTCGTTTTTAACTTCCACAATCCTGGTGACCTCATCTTTACAATCGTGTAGGTTTATTGCGGTTAGTGTGACTTTATAACTTCCCGCGTTCGTAAAATTAACAACACAGTTAATGCCATTTTGTGACTGCATGCCGGGGATAGACCATGTATACTTATTGTCTGAAAGATTTGTACTTAAATTTGTAAACGCCACTTGCGGATTGGCAATTGTAATTTCATCAGCGGAAGCTATAAAATCTGCTTTTGGTTTTTCCCAAACATTAATTGCAGCAAGCACTACTTGAGTGGCGCACCCTTTTGCTTCACCGTCCTGATAATTGAAAACAACAGTGTAAGAACCCGGACTATTGTATAGATGAACTAAGTTGAGGCCTTTTTGCGCTTCGGTTCCATCATCAAGATTCCATGAACCAAAACCTTCATCTGGAACAATTGAAGTCAATAAAACCTCGAGAGGCGCGCAATCTTTATAAGAACTGCTGGTTGCAGTTACTGATGGAATTCCTTTTACTTTAATTCTAATCATTTTAGTATCACTACATAATCCAAGAGGTGACGATTTTGTCTGGTAAGTTACTGTGTTAATGCCGATAGTCGCTTTCCCGGGATCAAACATACTGCTGCCGATTGTTACTCCAGGACCATCACTCCAGTATTTTCCACCTGGATTTTGAACCAGACTATTCAAATTAAATGCAAAATTATTTTCGCAATAAGCGTTCTCGCCGTATTTTTCAAAATCAGCTGACACAAATTTTTCCACGGATACATGCGTTTCGGCTTTAGCCACACACGGCCCTGAAGAAATACTGTAACGAATACTATTGTAGCCAATTAAACCAAGCCCGGGATTAAACATGCCGGAAGTAGTAACTGCTCCGACTACACCGCCGGCGAAAAGGCCGCCAACCGGTGTTACCACAAGCTGAACCGGCAACGCATTGTTACAAAAAGGCCCTATCTGCTTTATTACAGGTGTGGCAAGTGAAAAAACATTGACGCTTATAATTGATTTATCCGGACACAAACCGCTTGGTATGGAAGAAGTATTATAGGTGAGGGTAAACTGCCCTGAACCGCTCGCTGCAGGATTAAAACTGGTTCCCGAGATTCCCGGCCCCGTCCAGTTGCCGGTATTGCTTATTGTTATTGGCAATAAACTTACCTGCTGACCAGTTGCACACTGATCAACAATGCTTGCAGTGATCGCTGCGGAAACAAAAGCCTCTACGCTGATGATTTTAGTCTGTTGCGAATTACATGTTGTTGTTCCGATTACATATTGCGCAACACTATTCCCAACAGGACTAATGCCTGGTGAAAATGTTCCACCTGCCGATAGATAAGAGGATGGAATCCACTGACCTGTTGAAGGAGTTACAGTGAGTTGCATAGGGCCATGTGCTGAACAAAACGGCCCTACCTGCGTTATGTTTGGCGCTGGTGGATTTAGCACAGATACGTTGATCACCCTCATATCAGCACACATAGGATTTGGCGGACCCGATTGTGTTTGAAACGATACACTATAAATACCGCTAGGCAAATTTGTTGGCGTAAAAGAATTAGTGTAAACCCCTGCTCCACTCCAAGATCCATTTGTGTTTTGAACAATGCTCATTAAATTTACCGGATTATTGGTCGCACATAAATGTCCAACCGTTCCGGTTAGAGCCGCCGAATTAAACTGAAATACCTGAAAAGTTTTAGACGATGAGGCAAGACAAGTACCCTGACCTACAGAATAGCCAACATTATTTGGCACTGCGGTGAAGTTACCAGACGGCGTTTGCACACCCGCCGGCGAAACCCCTGTTGCTCCAGACCATACCCCATTCGCAGGAATGGCTGTAAGCTGCACAGTTCCAGAATTAGAACATTGCGGTGAAATAAGACTTATTGTTGGTGTAGGAGGGTTAAACACAGGTACAGTCAGCACGGTGCTCGCCGGACAAACAGTTAAGTTAGGCAAAGACGTTGTGAAATAGGTAAAACTATAGACACCGGTAGTCAGGCCTCCTGGATTAAATATATTCGCAGCAACCTGGAGACCACCCCATGAGCCGGAGATTGTGTTTTGCACAATATTCATCAAATTAATCGGAGCATCCTGAACGCACACAGTATTTATTCCGGAAGTAAGCGCCGGCGAATAATATTTTGAAACGGAAATTCCTAGCGTATTGTTAACTATACACACTCCAACATTCACTCCATAAGATACAAAATTCTGCCCAATGGTTGCCGTTCCCGGAGTAAAAAGCCCTCCCGTTGTGACTGCTGCGTTTCCGCTCCAAATTCCTCCTGAGGGACTAGCGGTTAACTGAACAGCTGTGAAAGTATTACAAACTGGCGGAATTGGAGTAAGGGTGGGCGTCAACGGATTATTAATGGTGATAGCAAGCGTTCTTGTGACAGGGCAAGAGACTAGTGTAGACGTTGGAAAAACCGTCAACGTATAAACCAAGGTGGCAAGCGACACATTGAGGGGTGAGAGTGGCGGCTGTATAATCGTACTTTGACCATAGATCTGCCCGGCACCCGACGGGGGTTGCCAGGAATAGCTGTAATTTCCGGGACTGAGGCCTGCAGCTAAAACTGCACCCCCAACGAAATTTCCACCCTGACAAATGGTGGGAGTACTTTGGGTCATATTAAAAGTTGGTGTCATTATTACACTAACCGTAACAACTGCCTGGCAAGTCCCTGAATAAGGGACATTATTTATATTTGCGCTGTTTGTGCCTACTACAGTATAAGTTTGGTTGTTTTGCACACTCGAAATTATGTTGCTGAAAGACGTAGAGCTAAACCCACCTGGTCCTGTCCATGTATAAGAAATTACTGAAGTACTGGTTCCCGGACCCATTGATACAGTTGCGTTTTGTCCGGCACAAACCGGGCCGCCCGTCGTTCCGCTTACCACGCAAACAAATCCGCAGTTAGTAGTAGCAGAGCCAAGATTAGCTTGGTTGGTTTGATTAAAGGTGATATTTTGTGCCTGATTTGAAAAATTAGTAATCAGCATCACGTAAAATTGACCTGGCACAGCATTGGCGATGGTGCAGGTTTCTGTAGGAGACGAGGAATAGCTGCAGGACTGTATATTGCTTGAGTTAATACTACTGCACGCAGTAGACAAAGTTGGGAAAGGCCCCCAACAGATAAAATCAATGTCTGTTGCCGCAGACATGGCAATAGACATAGGTCCGGAACTTGACATTTGCATAAAAAACCACGCAGGGTTAGGCTGAGAACCAAGGCACCCATAAGAACCCGGGGGCATAGGTTGAGAATTAGAAACGCCAGTTGTCGCAGGATAATTCATGGTCTGCCCTGTGCAATAAGGCGAAGCTCCTGCACAGCTGCTATTCTGTGAAAAAGCAAAACCAAAACAACCAGCGGTTAATATAAAAATTAAAATCCCTACCTTTTTCATTTCTTTCCTTTTGAGTAAATTTCTGCTTATATAAATTTACCTATTTCTTTTATAAAAGCAATACTCAAATTTAGAGTAATTTCTTGAAGAGCAAGGGCTTATTCCCTCATCCATAAAGGAGTTTCACTAAGTATTTCATGGTATTCTCAAAAAATATTTATGATCTAAAATTTTAGGTGCTTTCAACCAAAAAAAGCCGCTTCAATTAATGAAGCGGCTTTGGTTAAATTATTCTTACAATTAGCTTTTTCTATCTCCAAAAAGTCTTAATAAAAACATAAACAGATTGATGAAGTCAAGATAAAGTGTTAAAGCTCCCATTACCCCCATCTTGGCAGACTGAGAAGCATCTCCGTTCATTTGCTGCCCAAGGTTCTTGATCTTTTGGACATCATATGCTGTTAATCCGGTAAAAATAATCACACCTAAAATACTGATGATATAATCAAATCCTGAGCTTCTCATAAACATATTTATTAAAGACGCCACAATGATTCCAATTACCCCGATCATTAAGATGCTTCCCATTTTAGTGAGATCTGTTTTTGTGGTGTAACCTGCAATTGCCATGATTGCGAATAAGGCTGTGGTGCTGAGAAAAACAGTTGTGATGGACCCTATATTAAATAAGAAAAAGATAAAACTGAAACTAATCCCGTTCACGATTGAATACGCCACGAACAAGGCGATTAATGCTGGGAAGGACATGCGATTTAACCCGAAATTAATTCCCAGTACAAAAAGCAAAGGAGCAAACATAACAACATAGGCAAAAATTGTGGGCTTAAACCCAACTTCTGTTTGTTGCATCAACAAACTTGTTAAAGCTGGCGTGTTTGCAAACAAAAGGGCAGACAGTGTGGTCAGCAACATAGCTAATCCCATCCATGAAAAAGAACTTCTTAATAATTTGTTCTCGCCCGCAAGGGTTTTAGATCCGGTTCCGTTGAACCCGGCATTTCCAATATTATATTCCATTTTTGATTGATTTTTTAAAGTATAAAGATAAGCGTTTTCTGAGCGCTGAAAGGTTAAGAATTCTAAAGAAAAAACTTAAAAATAAAGATCGCTTGTCTTCAGATGCAGATACCGTAGAACGGCCAGGAAAGCGCTGAAAGCTGAGATAATAACTCCTACAAGAATAATTCCGCAAAATAGAATCAGGAGCACATTTTCATCCTGCAATTGCAGCAGGTCAGGGATAAAGCGTGTGCTTAGCAAAAGAAATCCGGCAAGCATTAACCCGGCAATTATTCCCGCAATCACTCCCTGTCTTATACCCTTAAAAATAAAAGGCTTACTTATAAAAGAGCGTGTTGCGCCCACAAGATACATGGTTCTAATCAAAAATCTTTGAGAGTAAATAGACAGGCGAATGGTGTTATTGATAAGTGCAATCGCAACGATTAATAAAGCACCGCTAAAGATCAAGATAAAAAACGCCACGGCCTTTGTGTTTTTATTCAACTTGTTTATCATCTCTTTTTGATAAACCACCTCTTTAACGAAAGGTTTTTGCAACAAACTTTTTTCAATTACCTGAAGTGTATCTGTATTGGCATAATCTGCGTTTAGCTTAACATCCAGCGAGTTCAACAGAGGATTGCTTCCTAAAAACTTAACAAAATCTTCTCCGAGATCTGTTTTCAATTTTTCTGCCGCAGCTTCTTTATTGATAAGATTAACGCTTTTGGTAAAGTTTGCACTGTTGAGTTCCTGAACAAGTAGGTCTATTTGTGCAGATGTGGCGGTATCTTTAAGATAAATCTGGAAGCCGACATTTTCTTTAAAATGTGTAGAAAGTTTATTGGCATTGATGATCAACAGCCCTAAAGCACCAAGCATAAAGAGTACCAGCGAAAGACTTATAATCACTGTAACGCCTGAAGTGCGTAATCGCTTTTTGGTTAACCTGTCGCTCACAATTCTGATTTACGCACCGAAGTTATTTTTTATTTACCAGTGAACATACAGCAATGAGAAGTAATAATTAACAGAAAGATGTTTGTTAAAAGCTTCTAGGGTTTTATTTGAAGTCCGGTTATAAGCGCATAACTCAAAAACAGAAGGCCTAGCGCAATGCGGTACCAGCCAAAGTGTTTGAAGCCATATTTGTTTAAAAAAGCTATAAAGCCTTTTACAGCGAAGATTGCCACGATAAATGCCACGAGCCCACCAAAAGCGAGGAGTTTCATGTCTCCTGAATGAATGTTATCGTGTTCTTTAAGAAGGTCATATCCCGAAGCGGCGAACATGGTAGGTATAGCGAGTAAAAAAGAAAATTCAGCTGCCTGCTTTCTGTCGAAGCCCGAAAAAACACCCCCAAAAATTGTCGCAGCTGCACGAGAAACCCCAGGTATCATTGAAAAGCACTGAATTAAACCAATTTTTAAAGCCCCCGCGAAACTAATGTCTTCCACATTTTTGTACTCACTCTGTTTGTGTTCGCTCCATTTATCCAAAAGAATAAGAATAACGCCTCCAACAATTAACGCGATACTCACCGTAAATGGATTAAATAAATAATGTTTAATGGCTTTATAGGCAAGCAAGCCAATAACGCCCGTTGGAAGAAATGCAACCAGCAGCTTAAAGTAAATATTTAGTCCGACAAAAAATCTTTTAATGTAGATGAGAAGCACAGCCATAATGGCTCCCAGCTGAATGACTATCTCGAAGGTCTTTGCGAATTCTTGGTTTTGTACTTTTAAAAGAGAGTTTGCAAGAATCATGTGACCTGTTGACGAAACGGGGAGAAACTCTGTTAATCCTTCTATAATGGCAATAATAAATGCCTGTAAATAAGTCATAAACTATTGAACAAATGTAACCTTGCGCACAAAATAATCCGTTTCACCCTGCCAGAAAAAATTTTTAATTACCTGTTTGTAATGGAGGATAACTTTGCGTCCCTGATCGGCCTCGAGTTTATCATACACTTCTTTATCAAGGACCGAAAAATTAAAAATAACTCCTGGTAATATTGCGCCATCACCTTGATTAAGCCCTCCAATGATGAGTTCGCCTTCATAAGTCTTAAAAACAAAGCCTTTCTTACTAACCTTGGTAAGAATGCCTGAACGGGTTCCTTCGCTGTAAGCCATTCCACAAATAAAATAATAAGTGGCGCTACAAAAAATAAGTACCAATAAAGCAATAATTGTAAATCGCTTTATCTTATTTTTTTTAGGAACGGGGTTAGCCGGAGACTGCTGATTTTCCATTATTTTGTTGGCTCTGCTACCACTATTTTTGGTCTCCACATGATGGCAACAATAATTGTCACAAACCCAACTAAACAAACCATAGGGGCTAAAGTGATACGCTGGAAGCTGAAAACCTCTTTATTAAAAACATTGGGATCTTCACTTCCTCCGCCAATCATTAGCACATATCCCAGAATAATTAGCACTATTCCTGCTACCAGGACGTAATAGTTCTTTTTTGCGAAGGTCGATTTCATAGATTTAATATTGGTAAAGTTTGTTTATGCTTATAGCCATAATAAGGACTAAAGGTTCAAATATAGCTAAAAATCATTTTATCCCCTCCATTTGCCCTTCCGTTCCGTAGCTGAATTTTTCGTAATATTGTTAATTGAAAAAATTATGGCAAAAGTAGCACTTATTACAGGCGTAACGGGACAAGACGGAGCTTACCTTTCAGAATTACTTCTGAGCAAAGGGTATGAAGTTCATGGCGTAAAACGTCGTAGCTCTCTGTTTAACACAGATAGAATAGATCATCTTTACCAGGATCAGCATGAAAAAAATGTAAATTTTAAATTACATTATGGAGACTTAACCGATAGCACAAATCTTATAAGGATTGTACAAGAGGTAAAACCTGATGAGATTTACAATCTTGCCGCGATGTCGCATGTAAAAGTAAGTTTTGATACGCCCGAATATACTGCTAATGCAGATGGAATAGGAACACTTCGTATTTTGGAAGCTATTCGTATTCTTGGTCTTGAGAAAAAAACGCGTTTTTACCAGGCTTCTACAAGTGAACTATATGGTTTAGTGCAGGAAATTCCACAAAAAGAAACTACGCCGTTTTATCCACGCAGTCCTTATGGTGTTGCAAAACTTTACGGTTTTTGGATCACAAAAAACTACCGCGAAAGTTATGGCATGTTTGCCTGTAATGGTATTTTATTTAATCACGAAAGTCCGTTAAGGGGTGAAACTTTTGTAACGCGCAAGATCACCCGCGGCGTTGCTAAGATTAGCCTGGGCATGCAGGATAAATTGTTTATGGGTAATATAGACTCTGAAAGAGACTGGGGACATGCGAAGGACTATGTAGAAGGCATGTGGCGTATGTTACAACAGGATGAACCCGATGATTTTGTGCTTGCTACCGGCATTAAGATAACCGTTAGAGAATTTATTAATATGGCTTTTGCGGAAGTGGGTATAACCCTGAAGTGGGAAGGAAAAGCAGAAAACGAAAAAGGACTTGATGTAGCAACGGGTAAAGTGGTTGTAGAAATAGATCCAAAATATTACCGTCCGGCTGAAGTAGAATTGCTTGTGGGTGATGCTACAAAAGCTAAAACAAAAATGGGGTGGACCCCAACTTACACTGTGGCTGAATTGTGTAAAGAAATGGTTCAATCAGACCTTGTGTTATTTAAGCGCGACAAATACCTGATTGAAGGCGGACACAAAGTTTTAAATTATAAAGAATAGTATTTGTAGATTTCGCAGATTCTATGTACGCTTTTTTGATCTGTGTTTATTTGTATAATCTTCATCTGTAAAAATGGATTTTAATTCTAAGATATATATCGCCGGGCACCGTGGAATGGTGGGTTCGGCTATTTTAAGAAATTTAAAAGAAAAAGGATTTTCAAATTTTGTTGTAAGAACATCTGCCGAACTTGATCTTCGCAATCAGCAGCAGGTTTCAGATTTTTTTAAATTTGAAAAACCCGAATATGTTTTCCTTGCTGCTGCAAAAGTTGGTGGTATCCAGGCGAATAATATTTACCGCGCTGATTTTTTGTACGAGAATTTGATGATCCAGAACAACGTAATCCACTCAGCCTTTGAGAATAAAGTTTCGAAGCTTATGTTTCTGGGATCTTCATGCATTTATCCGAAAATGGCACCTCAACCGTTGAAAGAAGAATATCTTTTAAGTGGGCTGTTGGAAGATACAAATGAGCCGTATGCCATTGCGAAAATCGCCGGAATTAAATCCTGCGAAAGTTACAGGCGACAATACAATTGTAATTTTATTTCGGTGATGCCTACAAATTTGTATGGACCGAATGACAGTTACAATCTGAATAACTCGCATGTTTTGCCAGCACTGATTCGTAAATTTCACGAGGCAAAAGAAAACAATTTGCCTTTTGTAGAAATGTGGGGAACCGGTTCTCCGCTCAGGGAATTCTTGCATGCAGATGATATGGCCGATGCCTGTGTTTATTTGATGCAGAATTACGATGGTCAGCAACATGTAAATATTGGAACTGGCGTTGACCTTTCTATCAAAGATCTTGCCTTACTTATTAAAAAGATAGTGGGATATACCGGAGACATAAGCCATGACTTCAGCAAACCTGACGGCACTCCGCGGAAACTCATGGATGTTAGTTTTCTTCACGGGCTTGGCTGGAAGCATCGTATTCAGCTGGAAGAAGGCATAAAATCTGTGTATGACGATTTTAAGAAAAAGGAAAACGTTAAAGTCTGGTAAGCATCGCTAATTAAAGGAGGCCAGACTAAAATCCATGCTGATTCAAAAACGATATACCGCAATTTTTGTTCCTTCCTTGGTTTTTCTGCTGACCTCTTTTTCACTACGCGCTCAATTTTATAATTTACCGAACGATTACAATTTTTCACTACTCACCGAAAAGCGACTTGCGGCAGTGGATTCCTCAATACATACAGGACTAAAACCCTACATTCATTTTTTCTCACGCAACTATGTAAACCTAGGCGATACACATCACGTATTCAAATATATTAAAGAAGATCCTGCCCTTGATCTTGTTTTCTACAAACACTTTTTAAGAGTAGAACCAAAAAAGGAAAAATTTAAATTAAGAGTCGATCCGCTTTTAAATCTTGAAACGGGTAAGGACTATCTTAATAAAACTACTACAGGTAGTTTGTTGAATAATACGCGTGGCATTATAGGAAGCGGATATATTGGCGACAAGTTTTATTTCGAAAGTCTTTTTGCAGAAACACAATCCTTCTTACCTTATTACCTTTCGACCAACGTAAAAACCACCGGTGTTATTCCCGGGCAGGGACGATGGAAGACCTTCAAAAATACAGGATACGATTACGCTTTTTCTTCTGGCTTTTTTTCTATACAGGTCCTAAAAAATTTAAACATTCAGGCGGGACACGGCAAGCAAAAAATTGGCAACGGTTACCGCTCGTTACTTTTGAGTGATAATTCTTTTAATTATCCTTATGCACGTGCTACGCAGCAATGGTTTAAGGGTCGGGTGCAATACACGAATATTTATGCAGTACTAATGAATCTAGTGCCTTCGTCCAAATTCATAAATCCAAACACGGAGCGACTTTTTCAGAAGAAGGCCGCGTCTTTTCAGTATCTCAGTATCAATGTGACTAAAAAAATTAACCTTGGCTTTTTCCAGGGAATGATTTGGAAAACCGCTGACGATCATAACAAGCAACATCTGGACTGGCATTATTTTAACCCGGTTATCTACACCAATCTTCTAACTTACGGCTTAGACAATAAAAACAACATATTAAGTGGGATGGACTTGAAAGTAAAACTTTCGGACAAAATAAATGTGTACGGGCAGCTGATGCTTGACAAAACTAAAAAAGACACCATGCCCGGGGGCTGGGGTTACCAAGCAGGGATAAATTTCTTCGATGCTCTGGGGATAAAAAATCTATTCCTGCAAGCCGAATATAACATGGTAAAAAAAGGCAGTTACCTTAACTCTGAAAACAGTACAACCGATCAATCCTATTCTCACTACAACCAAACATTGGCATTTACGCCCGGCTGTGGCGAAGAATTTATTTTTATCGCCGACTATAAACTGAAACGCTTTTTCGTAAACGCCCGTTACCAGTATCAGGAGGTTCCTTCGGTAAATGCTGTTTCAGCATACACGAGTTATGTAAGCATGGTGAATGCGCGGATAGGCTACCTAATAAATCCCGCTTACAACTTAAATGCCTGCATGGGAATACTCTACAGAACTCAAAATTTTTCTATCTTTAACACTTTAAATACCCAGACCTTTTATTTTTACCTGGGCTTTAAAACAAGCATATATAATTTGTATTATGATTTTTAGATGGAAGCTTTAATACTTGTTTTTTTAACCTCCTTTATAGTGGTGCTATACTCCACACCTGCTCTTATCAAGGTGGCTGTATTGAAGCGCCTGATAGATACACCAAGCGAGGAGCGAAAGATCCATAAACGTTCTGTTCCAACTATCGGAGGAATTATCATTTATGCAGGAACTCTATTTGCTTATGCACTTTGGTTTAATTTCAGAGAAAAGGCGGACGAAAAAATGATCCTGACCTCCATTAATGAGTTCAAACTTATTATTGCAACTAGTCTCATTCTTTTTTTTGTAGGCGTAAAAGACGATATTATTGGTACAGCACCTGTGAAAAAATTATTCGCCCACATTGTGGTTGCCCTAATACTGGTTTTGATGGGAAACATCCGCATAACCGGGCTACATGGCATCTTTGGGGTTTACGACATTCCTTATTGGGGCAGTGTTTTTATTTCCATTTTTACTTATGTGGTGGTGGTAAATGCATTTAATCTTATTGATGGAGTGGATGGATTGGCCGCAGGAGTCGGCTTTTTAAGCAGCTGTGCTTTTGGCATCTGGTTTATTTTCGCTAACGAATTTGGGTATGCCGCTTTATCTTTCGCGTTGGCTGGAGCTTTAACCGGCTTTCTTATTTTTAATTTTTCCCCGGCAAAAATATTTATGGGGGATTCCGGCTCGCTTGTTATCGGTATGTTCATTTGTGTACTCGCCATAAAAATGATAGAATACCCTACTGCACTTCTGGATAGCTTCTGGATGCGAATCAGTAAACCCGTTTTTGCTGTTTCAGCACTTGCTTATCCTTTACTCGATACACTCCGTGTATTTATTATCCGCGCAGTTAAGGGTCAATCCCCTTTTAATGCTGATAGAAATCACATTCATCACAAACTGATCGACTGCGATTATAGTCATGTAAAAACAGTCATTATCATCTACGCCTTCACCGTTCTCACAATCGGAGCTTCCATACTTACTTATTTTTTTATTGCCCCAACCTACAGTCTTTTGACAGTTGTCGGAAGCGGCGCCATTTTTCTTTTGGTTGTGATAAACATTAATAAAAGAAAAGCGAAGGATAAACTAGCAGAGTCCCAGAATCTGTAAGCCCCAAAAGAGCCTAAACCTCCAAAATTTGCCGTTCCTGTAAGATTTTAGTTCCTCCGACTTTGTCCTGAATAATTTAATTAATTTTAGCGGATATTTCACTCATGAAAAATTTCATTTTTTCCCTTTTACTGATCATTTCCTTTTCAGCAAGCTCGCAGTCGCCGTGGGATTTACAAACCTGCATTAGCTACGCATTGAATCACAATATAAGCCTTAGACAGAGTTCGTTGAACAATGAACTATATAAAAACAATACGGAACAAAGCAAGGGCGCTTTGCTTCCATCGTTAAATGCAGGCGCCACCCACGTTTACAATTTTGGTAAAACAATTGATAGATTTACAAATGAGTTTGCTGATAAACGTGTGCTCTCTCAAAATTTTTACCTGGGCAGCAGTGTTATCCTGTGGGGTGGCCTAAGCCAGGTGAATATTGTAAAAGCAAATGAGTACACTTATTTAAGCGGCGTGGAGCTCTTGAAGCAACAGAAAAACGATGTTTCCTTAAATGTTGCCAATGCATACATTGGAGTAATTTTTTCAGAGGAGGTTTTAAAAATTTCGCAGAACCAATATTCAGTAACTGCAGAACAGCTTGAAAGAACTTCCAAGTTGGTAACTGCGGGTGCCCTAGCCAAGAGTGTTGAATACGACATTAAAGCTCAATTGGCAAACGAACTGGTAAATGTTACTGTGGCTGGCAATAATTTCCAAATTTCTATTCTTACACTTAAGCAATTAATGAATCTGGACAGCGTTACTAATTTCTCTATCGCACGACCTGAAATTACTTTGCAGGAAGCTGAACTTTTAGAAAATAATGTTCAGTTTATTTATGAATCTAGTTTAAAAACACAAGCGATTATTAAAAGCAACGAGTATTCGATTTTAAGCGCCGAACGCTCCCTCAGATCAGCAAAAGGACGGATAAGTCCAAGCTTAAGTTTAAATGGCAATCTCGCGACAGGCTACTCTGGTCTGGCACTCCGAAAAACTGGCGACTACCAAGCCATTAACACAATAGGAACATTCACCTATAGTTCAACAATGGGCATCTATGAAAAAGCACCTTTTGTTTACCAGTTTCAGCAAAACATCGCAAAAAGTTTGGGTCTTACTTTAAATATTCCTTTGTACAATGGCCTGCAAACGCATACCGCTATTAAAAACGCAAAAATTAACGCCCTTAATACTCGGCTTTCGCTTGATCTTACAAAACAAAATCTTTACAAAAACATTGCACAGGCGCATGTAAATGCTAAAGCAGGTTTAAATAAGTATATGGCCAGCAAATTCAGCGTGGAAGCTGCTACCGAATCTTTTAATTACGCTCAGCAAAAATTTAATGCCGGCGTTATCAGCGCAATCGATTTTAGTACTTCTAAGAACAGATTGTATGCGGCAGAAAGTAATTTATTACAGGCAAAATACGATTATGTATTTAAATTAAAAGTGCTTGATTATTACCAGGGCAAACCTTTAGGATTCTAATTCTCTTTTTTCTTTTTAAAAACTATTCTTAAAATTGGCAAGGCTGTGAGGATGATTAGTGCTATAAAAATATAACCCATGTAATTGGTGATCTGCGGAAAAAACTGGACCAGAAAATACCCAATTGCTGTAAGACTAATGATCCAGGCAATAGCTCCGGCAAGATTAAAAAACATAAACTTAAAAAAATCGATTTTTATTACGCCCGCAATAATGGGTGCGAAGGTTCGAACGACGGGTAAAAATCTCGCCATTACCAGCGTGAGATTGCCGCCGTATTTGTCGTAATAGGTTTTTGTGATCTCAATCTGTCTTTGCTTGAATAACCAACTGTCTTTTCGTGCATATAGTTTTTCACCTGCTTTTCTTCCAAACCAGTAGCCCGCTGTATTTCCCAGCACGGCGGCCAGCGTCATCAATAAAACTAATTCTGCGTATCCCACATGCATGAGCTCAGGTTTGGCTTTGCACAAAATTCCGGCTAGTAAAATGAGATTATCGCCCGGTAAAAAAAATCCAATAAGTAACCCTGTTTCCGCGAAGATCACAAATAACAAAAGCCATAAGCCACCATATTCAATGATGCTATTGGGGTTTGTTAGTTGTTTTAAAAATTCCCACATAATCAGGAAGGAGTAAATGTATTTTCTTTACGATTCATTGCATCTTTGATATCCTCCAACTTTCCTTTAGGTATAGAATCTATCAACCTGCGCGTGTAGTCGCTTTTTGGATTAAGATAAATTTCATCCGGATCACCCATTTCCTCTATCTTTCCTTTTTGCATTACAATCATCCTATCACTCATAAATTTTACAACACTTAAATCGTGGCTGATAAAAATATATGTGAATTTAAATTCCTGCTTCAAGGCATTTAATAAATTCAATACTTGTGCCTGAACGCTAACATCCAGCGCACTAACACTTTCGTCGCAAATAATAAATTTCGGATTTAATCCTAAAGCCCGCGCTATACAGATACGCTGTCTTTGTCCTCCACTAAATTCGTGTGGGTAACGGTTATACTGTTTTTCTTCTAATCCAACCTTTTTTAGAAGCTCTATTACTTTGGCTTTTCTTTCCTTTTCTGTCTTAAAAATTTTGTGCACCCGCATGGGCTCTGCTATTGCATTTCCAATCGTGACTCTTGGATTTAAAGAAGAATAAGGATCCTGGAAGATCAGCTGCATTTGTCTCCGGTATTGCCTGAATTCACTCTCCGGCATTTTTAGCACATCCTTCCCTTTATATAAAATACTTCCACCAGTTGATTCCGCTAACTTTAAAATGGTACGCCCGAGCGTGGTTTTACCGCAACCACTTTCACCAACAAGCCCCAGCGTTTCCCCTTCGTACACATCAAAACTTACATCATCTACGGCCTTACTATAATCGAGCACTTTTCCGAACAATGTTTTCCGGGAAGGATACCAGGTTCTCACATTTTCTAATTGCAGTATTTTTTCCCGCTGGTATAATTCTGCATGTGCCTTTTTCCTTTCGTCGCTCGTGATAAAATCTTTTTTTAACCCCTCCACTACACTTTTTTCCACTTCAATTATTTCACCGTTCCCGTTACGTGTCATAAAATCGCTCACAACCGGCAATCGCTTAATTCTGAAATCCAATGGGGGGCGGCAGGCCAACAGACTTTTCGTGTAAGGATGTTTTGGATCTGAAAAAATTTCTAAGACGGGTCCTTGTTCTACGATCTTGCCTTTGTACATCACTACAACATGATCCGCCAATTCCGCTATCACACCAAGATCGTGCGTAATGAACATAATTCCCATTTCGTATTGTTTCTGCAACTTCTGCATCAATTCAAGGATGGTTTTTTGAACAGTCACATCCAGGGCCGTTGTGGGCTCGTCAGCGATCAACACACTTGGTTCGCAGCTTATGGCCATGGCAATCATTACCCTTTGTTTTTGCCCGCCCGACAACTGATGTGGGTATCTATCGAACATTAACTCTGGTGTTGGCAGTTGAACTTCTTTAAAAAGATCTATTGTTTTTTGCCGGGCTATTTCCCTCGAAACAGTTCTGTGTAAAAGTATGGCTTCCATGACCTGCTCGCCGCATTTCATTACCGGATTAAGGGAAGTCATTGGTTCCTGAAAAATCATGGCTATGTCATTTCCACGGTATTTTCGCATTTCCTCTTTTTCGGTTCTAACCAGATCAACAACACCGCCATCTTTTGTATGGTAGAGTATTTCGCCCCCTGTAATTTTACCCGGCGGATTTGGAATTAACTGCATTACCGATAAGGAAGTAACAGATTTTCCAGAGCCGCTCTCGCCCACAATACCAATGGTTTCCCCTTTGAATAAGGTAAATGAAACATCGTTCACAGCTTTTACAAACTCTGTTTCCGACTTAAACTGCGTCACTAGGTTCTTCACTTCAAGCAAGGCTTGTTTTTCCATTGTTTTAAAAAAATACTCAGCCTTTAAAGTAAGAATTATTTCTTAGAATTAAAGAGCCTGTAGTAGCAAGAAACAAACAGGTGATTTTGTATCCCCGGCTTAGCTCAACTGGAAACAAATGTATTTGATATCCTCGCCCTTGGCAGTAAACAGTGCTTCGTAATGGGTTTTAATGGTTATGAGCTCTTCGCGGTCGGCCGGACAATTCTCATAAAGATCGTTTGTATGCCAGATCAATGGGATTTTGTTCTCTTCGATGACTTCCAGCGTATATTCGTAAAAACTGGTACTGTCTGTTTTTAGGTGTACAAAGCCACCCGGCTTTAGGAATTTTTTATAGCGGTTGGTGAATAGGGTATGCGTCAGACGCTTTCTGGCCCTTGTACTTTGAGGCTGCGGATCGGGAAACGTGATCCAGATCTCATCTACTTCGTTTTCAGAGAAACAATAATCAATAAAGTCGACACGCGTTCTCAGAAATCCTACATTATCCATACCGGCACTGAGAGCCTGACTTGCACCGGTCCAGATTCGGTTTCCCTTAATATCGACGCCGATGTAATTTTTACCAGGATTATTTTGCGCAAGGCCAATCGTGTACTCCCCTTTGCCACAACCTAGTTCCAATACTATAGGATGATCGTTCCTAAAATACTCCGAATGCCATTTCCCTTTCAAGTTAAAACCTTCAGAAAGTTTTTCGTAAAAAAGGGTGAAACAATTTTTAAATGTATCGAACTCTGCAAATTTTTCTTGTTTACTTGGCATACTGTCTTCCTGTTTCCGACCCCTGACAAGGCTTGGAACATTTGTTACAACCCTGTCAGAGGCCTACTTCTTCTTTTTTGTTTTGAAGTTCGTATAATTTTTTAAACCTACTATCTGTTTTTAATAATTCGGGAATTGTCCCTTCCTCAATAATTTCACCCTTGTCAAATACAAGCACCTTGTTCACGTGTTTGATCGTAGAAAGGCGATGCGCAATGATAATGGATGTCCTTCCCTCAGAAATTTTATCAACTGCTTTCTGAATGAGAATCTCTGTTTGTGTATCGATGGTAGCGGTCGCTTCATCGAGAATAAAAACGGCAGGCTGGTAAACAAATGCGCGGATAAAGGCGATCAATTGTCTTTGCCCCGCTGAAAGACTTTGTCCCCGTTCGGTTACCTGATAACTAAAACCTCCCGGCAATGAAAGGATGTACTCGTGCAACCCTATTTGTTTTGTAGCATTTACAACATTTTCAAATTTAATATCGGGGTTATTTAAAGTAATGTTGTTTAAGATCGAATCGTTGAAGAGATAAACATCCTGCAAAACGACACCCGTATTTTTACGAAGCGATTCAAGGTTAAGGTCTCTTATTCCAATACCATCTATTAAAATCTCGCCTTTGTTGTATTCGTAAAAACGACTTAACAAATTAATAATGGTAGATTTTCCAGCACCCGTAGACCCAATCAGGGCAACGGTTTTACCCGCCTCGATTTTAAAGGAGACGTTTTTTAAAACATAATGCTCGTTGCGGTAAGCAAACCAAACGTTCTTAAACTCAATAGCGCTTTTTACGCTTTTAAACTCCAGTGTTCCTTTGTTTTCAATTTTTTCGTTAGTATCCAATACTTTAAAAACACGCTCTGCAGAAACAATGCCCATCTGAAGCGTATTTAAACGGTCGGCAAGCATGCGGATCGGGCGAAACAACATATTGATCATCATCACAAAAAAAGTAATATCGCCAAGGTTTACTGCATATGTTTTTCCTTTAACGCCCACAAACCAAATGATCAGTGCGATTGAGAAAGAAGAAAGAATTTCCACGATTGGAAAAAAAACAGAATAGTAAAAAATCGATTTGATATTAGCCACACGGTGCTGATCATTTATTACCTTAAATTTTTCCAGTTCCTTTTCTTCCCGGTTAAACAGCTGTACAAGACGCATTCCGGTGATATGTTCTTGCGTAAATGTGTTCAAAGACGCTACCGCGTTGCGTACAAGTGTAAAGGTTTTTTTAACTCCCCGCTTAAACAAAGCAGTAGCAATAAATAAAAGAGGAATTGTAGCAATGGCCAGGAAGGCAAGAATCCAGTTTTTCGCGAACATCGTTGTTATAAAAATAATCAGCATGACAATGTCGCCGGCAATCACAATAAATCCTTGTGAAAAAACATCGTTTAAGCTTTCAATATCAGACACGGCCCTGGTCACCAGCGTGCCAACGGGTGTATTATCAAAATAAGTATTCTTCAAATGTAAAATATGATTGTAAACCTGGTTTCTGAGATCTCTCACAATGTTCTGACCCAGAAGATTCGTAATACGGATATTTATTGCCTGTAAAAAAGCCTCCAGCAACAGAAACCCCAGGATAACCAGACAGATGTAGTTTAACTTATCCACACTGCTTTCCTTTATCACAAACTCATTCAGGGCTCTGCTTATCAAAAGGGGTCGCACAATAGCAAGTGAAGAAAGTAATAGCGTCATAAATAATGAGCCATAAAAAAGTTTTTTGTACGGCAGCGTGTAACCCAATATCCTTCGGATAAGCCCCATATTTAAACCTCTATTTTTTACTTCACTACTCATTGAACACTTCTTTCGGATAATTTATTGCCACCAAAAACAAGGCGTTTGCAGGGGCATTGTTTCCGGCAACTCTGCGGTCTTTGGCCTCTATTATTTTTTTGAAATCACTTATGGTGATCTTGTTTTTCCCAACCATCACCAGGGTACCGACGATGGCGCGTACCATGCCTCTTAAAAATCTATCAGCACTGATGGTAAATCGCCATTCATTGTTTCCGCACTTCTGCCATAAAGCCTTTGTAATTTTACAGGTGTTGGTTTTACTTTGGGTGTTGACTTTACTAAAACTTGTAAAATCTTCATATTCAAGAAGTAGTGCGGCCGCTTTATTCATTAATTCGAAATCCAGTTCGCCATATACATACCAGTTAAAGGCATCGCGAAAAGGATTTTTCTGCTGGTTCAGGTAATAATAATACACCCGCTGAGTAGCTTCAAACCTGGCGTGCGAGGTATCCTTTACTTTTTGGATGTTCTCAATAGAAACCGAATGCGGAAGAACTGTATTAAATTTATATATCCAGTGATTTTTATTTTCAATGAGATCACTGCAATGGCTATCGAAGTGCGCTATGTAATTTTTTGCATGAACACCTGCGTCCGTGCGACCGCACCCAATCAGGTCTATCTTCTCTTTTAAAAGCATAGAAAGTTTGTCTTCCAACACCTGCTCTACTGTATTCGGTGTGTTTTCCTGGATCTGCCAACCATTAAATCCAGTGCCATTGTAAGAAAGCGTTAAAAAAAAGCGAGCCATCGGGCAAAGTTAGGGTTTATTTGGAATTTCGCATACAGGCCCGGAACAAATAAAAAGCCACAGATTACACTCATTACGCAGATAATTCCTTAAAGCGTTTTTTTGCCGATTGTCCAATACTACGCTCCTTAAATTTTTCGTCTTTTATCTGTATAATCCTTAGCGAAACCTAAAGAAAGCGTTTTAACGATTACAGAGATAATCTAATTCAGACTTTAGCATCGCAGCCCCGGCAATTTTATATGATATAGATAAACAATCATTTAATCTGCGGCTAAACCAGTGCAGTATATTTCATCTCTTAACCTTAAATGACTACTTTTACAGGCTCACTTATGTCGAAGATTAAAAAGAATTTTGTTTTAGAAAACCTGGCAGTGCTGGATATCAGCACCGAGGGAAAAGCGATTGCGAAAAATGAAGGCCTTGTGGTTTTTATTGAAGGTGCTGTGCCGGGCGATGTAGTGGATGTGATGGTGCATCGCAAAAAAAACAGTTTTGCAGAAGGTACCGTTCACAAAATGATCAAGCTTTCTGAACAGCGGGTAACGCCTAAGTGCGAACATTTCGGGACCTGCGGTGGCTGCAAATGGCAAAATCTTTCTTACAAGACACAACTTGAATTCAAACAAAAATATGTCTTCGACGCTTTTACCCGCATTGGCAAATTTGAATTTCCGCCACTCATTCCTATTTTAGGAAATGAAAAAGAATATTACTACCGGAATAAGCTGGAGTTCTCTTTCTCAAATAAAAAGTGGCTCACCAAAGAACAGATGGACTCTGAAGAAATAATTGAAAATAAAAATGCTTTAGGTTTTCACATTCCCGGTATGTTCGATAAAATTCTGGCCATAGATACTTGTTATCTACAGGAAGAACCCAGTAATTCGATCAGGAACAAAGTCCGCGATTATGCATTTAAAAATAAGCTCACTTTCTTTGATATTCGCAATAAATCGGGATTATTAAGAACCCTGATGATCCGCACTACAAGTACCGGTGAGATTATGGTGGTAGTTTCGGTATTTGAATGGTTGGAAAAAGAACTCCACGACTTACTCGATTTTATTAAAGCAGAATTTCCACAGATCACTTGTCTGCAGTACGTACATAACGATAAAGGCAATGATACTTTTTTTGGATTGGATATAAAAACATATTATGGCAGAGATCATATCCTGGAAGAAATGGAAGGTCTTAAATTTAAGATCAGCGCTAAATCTTTTTATCAAACGAACTCAGAACAGGCTTATAACCTGTATAAAATTACCCGCGATTTCGCAGGTTTAACAGGCAACGAACTTGTTTACGATCTTTACACCGGAACAGGTACCATAGCTAATTTTGTGGCCAGGCAAGCAAAACAAGTAATTGGCATTGAGTATGTAGAAGATGCTATTAAAGACGCTATCGAAAATTCAGCTTCAAACGGTGTAAAGAATACTCTTTTTTATGCCGGCAACATGAAGGATGTTTTAAACGAAGAATTTTTAAATAAGCACGGGAAGCCGGATGTCATCATCACGGATCCTCCGCGTGCAGGAATGGATCCTGAAGTTGTAAATGTGATCTTAAAAGCACTTCCTAAAAAAGTTGTTTACGTAAGCTGCAATCCGAGCACGCAGGCAAGAGATCTTGCACTCATGCGTGAACATTACCGTATCGTGAAAACACAGCCTGTAGACATGTTTCCCCAAACTGCGCATGTGGAAAATGTGGCACTTCTCGAACTCATTTGCTAAAAACACCTTTGTAATGCAAGTCCCGCGTCATATGTAAGGGTATTACCTTACACTGGCATCACATTTTCATCTTTAGAATAAATCAACATCTAAATCATGAAAAAAATTACTTTAATCGCTTTTGCAATCGTTACATTAAGCATGGCATCTTGCAAAAAGGACTTTTTATGCGAATGCACAGATACCTACACAAGCTCGTCAGGCAATGTGACCACAAACCCGGTAGCAAACGTTACCTACCGTGATGTAAAACACGGGGAAGCAAAATCACTTTGTCAAAAATCAACCGTAGTTAATGTTGATAATTCAGGTGGAACCTCCACAAACGTTTCAGATTGCAAACTAAAATAATTAAGAAAACATGAAAAATATTATATTGATAGGTGCAGTTATTTTAAGTATCACGGCAACATCATGCAGAAAAGAACGCACATGTGAATGCAAGACGACGGAAACCGAAGTAAGATCAACAGGAGCAACCTTCGTAGATAATTCTTCTACAAAAACCACGAAAGAAAAACAAAATAAAAAAGTGTTCAAAAATCAGGAAAGTTGCTACTCTCAATCCTATACATACACCGGATCGCGAAACAACGGCCCTGGCGTTTACACTTATGTTACAACTGTAGAAACAAGCTGCGAAATAAACTAAAAACAACTTCTTAAAATGCAGCCATCCGGTCCTTCCGGGTGGCTTTTTTATTGGGTTAAAAAACCTTTAAAATTTCGTATTTTTACAGTCTGATTATGGGAATGAACGAAAAAATAAATAGTTTGATAGGAGAGGTAGAAGCATTTGCTGCCCAAACCAAAGAACAGGTAGAAGAATACAGAATTAAGTGGCTGAGCAAAAAAGGTGAAGTAAGCGCTTTATTCGAAGATTTTAAAGATGTACAAGGAGAGCTGAAAAAAGAAATGGGCCAAAAGCTGAACCAGCTGCGTACAAAAGCCCAGGACAAGATCAACCTCTTAAAAGAAAAATTCGAATCGACAGAAGATTCTAGTCAACCCGCCATTGACTTAAGCTTACCAAGCTTTCCAACTTTGCAAAATGGGAGTAGGCACCCACTTACTTTAGTTAAAAATCAGATCATAGATATTTTTTCAAGAATAGGTTTTACAGTGAGCGATGGAAAAGAAATTGAGGATGACTGGCATAATTTCACTGCTTTAAATACACCGGCAAACCACCCCGCACGGGACATGCAGGACACTTTTTATGTAAATCTAAATCCGGAAATGGTTTTACGTACACAAACTTCAAGTGTGCAGGTGCATATTATGGAACATCAAAAACCACCTATCCGTACCATCTCGCCGGGAAGGGTTTACCGCAATGAAGCCATCAGTGCCCGCGCGCATTGCCAGTTTCACCAGGTAGAAGGTTTGTACATTGATGAAAAAGTTTCCTTTGCTGATCTGAAGCAAACACTTTTATATTTCGCTAAAGAAATGTTTGGTGCTGATACGAAGATCAGATTGCGCCCGAGTTATTTTCCTTTCACAGAACCAAGTGCAGAAATGGACATTAGTTGTACGATTTGCAAAGGCAAAGGGTGTAACGTTTGTAAATATGCCGGCTGGGTAGAGATTTTAGGATGTGGCATGGTAGATCCGCAAGTACTAATCAATTGCAAGATCGATGAAAATAAATTTAAAGGCTTTGCTTTTGGAATGGGTATTGAACGTATTGCCATGCTAAAATATGAAATTAAAGACCTTCGTTTATTTTTTGAGAACGATACCCGCTTCTTAAAACAATTTACTTCTTCTTAATCTGATGATGACAAGCTCCGGACGCATTGACCAACTTATGAGCATGCTGGAAAAAGAACCGAATGATCTTTTTTTAAATTACGCACTTGGCCTTGAATACGCGAACAATCTCGCTAAAGTGGCTGATGCAGAAAGCCGGTTTAAAATTGTGCTTGAACTCGATAAAAATTACATTCCTGCCTATTATCAACTAGGACAACTTTTTACTTCGCTTCTGCGAGTGCCTGAAGCGCTAAAATTCTACAGCACGGGTCTTGCTAAAGCAAAAGAGCAAAAGAATAACAAAGCGATTAACGAATTTGGCGAGGCTATTTTTATGCTGGAAGATTGAGATCCGTCGCATATACCCTGTCAACGTACTTATGCAGCCACGACTGCCCTCCTAATTGATCGAGCATCCGGTGAATAGTAGTTAACTTCATCTCTGAAGGTAATCGGTCAATAAAAATTTTCGAAAGATCAATCAATTGTTCCTGGTAATGACTCCCCCTCCTCAAGGCAACAGCTTCCAATAATTGTTTGATATAAAGTTCAACCTGGCTGCCCTTCACTTCTGGAAGTTTGAGCATCATCACCCTGTGCAATAGACTGAACTTATTTCCTTCCCTTTTAATTACTTCTATTAACTCATCGAGCCTGTTGTTTCTCATTAACAACATCACGAGTTTATCAAAAGAATTCTCAAGTTGTCGCGCTCTTATTTTTGAAACAAGCTCGTCTATTTTTTGCTTTTGCTCGTTAATTGGAATCAGTGCCAGATAGCGCTCAAGATTCTCTGGCAAAATAAATAGTCCGCCGACAAAATTTTCCCCCAGGTGCTTAACTTCTATTTCATTATTGCTCTTTCGCCGGGCTTTATTCAGGACATATTCCTGATAGTCGTGGTGAAAATTTTTATAAACCGTTTTTACCTCGTCATAGTGCGCTTCTAAAAGTTCAAAAGCCTTTTCGTTTTTATTAAGACAAAAAAGTAATTCTGCTTTCGCTACAATCTTTTCTACTTCTCCGTAATTATTTTGCAGCTGAAGCGGAATTCCAAACAATTCCCAAGCCCTCCAGCCAACTTCAAAACGCGCGATCAATAACTTATTTAATTGTTGCGCATAAGTCACTTTGTAATTTCGTTTTTCCAAGGTGCTTCTCAAAAGTTCGAGATCAACTGCACTCTTTGACTTACAAACAAAGCGTGGAACTAGAAAAAGAAAAGTTCCACTAAGTAAGTTCTTATTTGTTTCTATAGAGGTTAAGGTTGTTTTAAACCAAGCCGCTCTTTCCTTCGCTGACAAGCCCCTCACAAAAGCTAATTCCAGATTCTCAAGGGCATGATTGTAAAGTTCGAACAGTGATTTTTCGTCTCCTGTAAATCTTAAACTGAAAAGTTTACAAAAAGAATTAACTAGCGCAAGATCTAAATAAAACAGATCGTTAGAAATTTTCGTGAATTTTTTGGCCTTTTTGATCAGACTTTTCATTTCCCTTAGCAATTTTTCAATGTGTTCCTGCTCCATTTTTTTAAGAGCCAGGTACGGTTCTAAGATCAGCTCTAATTGTAAACAGTAAACATCAAAAAAAGTAAGAGTTGATTTATCTGACAAAAAAGATAAAATATCAGCGGCGTGTAATTCGTTCTTATTTTTAACGACAAAAGATGCAAGGCTAGCATTTTCGAGCTTCGCAAGACTATTATCAGCGCCGGAGTTTTGCCTTCTTTCGAGTTTCTTTCGGACCTTTTTTTTCTTAACGCTTATTCCCAAAGCTTCCTGCTGAAAATAAAAAAGGGCAGTAGATAAGTGTTCACAATAGTCACTGCTTTTGCAATGGCACTTGTACTCAAGCAATTTGTCGCCTTTCTTTTTTAAACGAAGACTCGCCCCATCTACTAGAAAAAGATATTCGAAACCCGTTTGTCTCGCCTTAAACTCGAATTCACCTTTCTCAAAAAAACGAAGTCCTTTTTTCAAAGGCTTCTCATTAAAAAACTGTTCGAATTGTTTTACGTCAAAAAGCATATTCTATTCAAAGTTAGCAAAGTCTTATATATCTTTGGTATTTAAAGCTATTATGACACTCATAGCGGAAACTAAACAACTCCGAATCCGAAAATTTAATGAGGCGGACGCGGGGTTCATTTTCAACCTTCTGAACAGTCCCCGCTGGCTTAAATTTATCGGTGACCGGAATATTAAAACACTGGAAGACGCGCGCCTTTACATTGCAAACGGCCCTTTGTTCAGTTATCTTAAATTTGGCTTCGGACCTTACCTGGTAGAATTAAAGGATTCGGCTTTAGCAATAGGCATGTGCAGCCTTATTAAAAGAGACGTATTGAAAGACCCTGATCTTGGCTTTGCTTTTCTTACAGAACACGAAGGAAAGGGCTATGGCACGGAGGCTAGCAGAGCGGTAATAGAATTCGCCAAAAATACACTCGAACTAAAAAAATTATCTGCACTTACCGATACACATAATGCTTCAAGCATTACACTCTTAAAAAAATTAAACTTCATTTCAAGTGGCACGATCAAAATGCCTGGCGAAGAAGAAGAATTGCTATTATTTTATTTAAGTCTTTAACGGTGATTATTGGTGCAGCCTGTCCCTACTATGCGCCAAGTGCTGAAGAGCGACAAAAAAATTTTAGATGTCCTGAACGTTGCTGCGGCACGTTTATTGAAAAAAAGGGCGTGTTCCGCTTATCGGGATGAATGCTGCCATTCCTGTGCTGGAAAACCTATTTATTACTCTTTGGAGGAGGTTGCGGAACCTTAAAATTAATTCCCTGAGGAATTGTTAAAAACCAACTTCCCCTATCCGGATGAATTTATAATTTGCAACTTGTATCTACGAATTAACCCATCTAACATCCAAAAAAATGAAACGTTCCATTCTCTTTTTACTCTTCTCCCTTTTTACATTTGTGAATCGTGGATTCGCAACAAAAGTAATTTCAATTAACGATGATGACTGGGATAATCCGGCATCCTAGAGCACAGGTACTGTTCCTATAAATCCTGATACTATTGTGATTCGTCATTACATAACTTTTACCAGCGATTTAACCATTACCGCCCCTACTGTGTTAATCATTGAAGAAGGTGGTACACTTTGCGGCGATCATTTGATGAATGTATCGTGCGGCGCAAGAGTAATCAATTACGGACATTGGTATTTAAATCAATTGAAAATGAAATTAGATGGGCCGAGCTATAACTACAACGAATTTTATTTTAAGAACTATTCCTCGTTTTCAGGCTGCGGCACCCCAGGGTCAGCTAGTTTTTACAACGTTCCGCCGAACGGACATATCAATACCTGGGCGCCCGAACTTTGTAAAACGGCCGGCACTAATTGGCCAAAAACAACCACCGGACTTCTGTCTAACACCTCACTGGAAGAAACATTGACGCTTTCTCCAAACCCATTAAACTCGGGCTTTTTAAACATCTCTGCGAAAGGTGATTTTACGGTTAAGCTTTATGATACCCGTAGTGAGCTTCTTTACGATGGAAGTGCAACTGACAATACTTTCATAGATATGCATGAGTATGCAAACGGTTTTTATTTTGTTTCGATTGTTTATAAAAACAAACAGATTTCGCGTAAAATTCTGGTGGATCAATAAAACGACAACCGTGCAAAGTCAAAGCGGTGGTTTCGAACCTCCGACAAGCTCAGGGCTTAATCACCCGGCCGCTGCGCCGGCGGAAGCGACACTTTGAAAAGCCAAACAGAGCAGAAGCCGGCTTCACCCTACTTTGACTTTGGTGCGGAAAACCTTTCTCTTTAAATTCCGGAGTACTAAACAAGTCGTAAATTAAAAGTCGTAAAAAAAGCCCTTTCTCAATTGAGAAAGGGCTTTTTTCTAATTCACCAGCACCTTAGATGATCAACATCACGTCTCCATAAGAATAGAAACGGTATTTTTCTTTGATAGCTTCTTTGTAAGCTTTTGTGATCAGGTCGTAGCCACCAAATGCACTCACCATCATTAACAGTGTACTTTCTGGCATGTGGAAATTTGTGATCATACAATTTGCAATACTGAATTCGTATGGCGGGAAAATAAATTTATTCGTCCAGCCTACATAAGGATTCAAATGCCCTGTTGTAGAAACTGACGTCTCTATCGCACGCATTACCGTGGTTCCAACAGCACAAACTCTTTTCTTTTTATCTTTTGCAGCGTTTACAATTTTACAAGTATCGCTTGAAATTAAAACTTCTTCGCTCTCAGTTTTATGCTTGGTAAGATCTTCTACTTCTACAGTTCTGAAAGTTCCTAAACCAATGTGCAAAGTTAAAGGCGCAAATTGAACACCTTTAATTTCCAAACGTTTTAGTAATTCGCGGCTAAAGTGAAGTCCTGCCGTTGGCGCTGCAACAGCTCCTTCGTTCTTTGCGAAAACGGTTTGATAACGTTCAGTGTCTTCTGGTTCAGCAGCACGTTTAATGTATTTTGGAAGCGGCGTTTCTCCAAGATCGTAAAGAATCTTTCTGAACTCTTCATAACTTCCGTCGTAAAGGAAACGCAAAGTGCGTCCGCGTGAAGTCGTATTGTCGATTACCTCAGCCACTAAAGTGTCGTTTTCGCCAAAATATAATTTATTACCGATACGGATTTTACGTGCCGGATCAACCAATACGTCCCATAAACGGCTTTCTGCATTTAATTCACGCAACAAAAACACTTCGATCTTGGCACCGGTCTTTTCCTTGTTACCATACATGCGGGCCGGAAACACCTTAGTGTCATTCAACATCAACACATCACCATCGTCGAAATAGTTAATTACATCTTTGAATTTTTTATGGGAAATTTTCCCTGTTGCACGCTCAACAACCATCATTCTTGAGTCTTCACGGTTTTTTGCAGGATGTTCTGCCAATAGTTCCTTTGGCAGATTAAATTTAAACATTGATAACTTCATACTTTATTCTAAATTTTTTTCAAGAAAATGAAAATTGATCTTTAACAGGTTGGAGTCTTGATGTTCTATCAGTACGCGACTCAACTACTGACTAAAAAATAAATGTCATAATCTTACGGGATTAATTCGGGTGGCAAAACTAAGAAATTTCAAGCATTTTTCCTCTTTAAAAGACATAAAAATGTGTAATTAATGTGATTTTGCTCAAAATGAGCTTATTTTCCTTAATTTTAACGATTACACTCATGAAATTGATGAAAAAGATGATTTTTAGCAGCAAAATAAAAAAGGCCATCACGGCTTTTTCACTCATTATAGTACTTTTTGTGGGTGTTGCTTATACACCCGACTACTTTGAAATAAGCAAAAACCTTGATATTTTTTATTCCGTTTATAAAGAATTGAATGTTGGCTATGTGGACGGGACAAAACCCGGACAGTTAATGAAAACGGGAATTGATGCCATGCTTAATTCCCTTGACCCTTACACGGTTTATTATACCGAAAACGATATTGAAGATTACCGCTTTATGACTACCGGTGAATATGGCGGCATAGGCGCCACAGTAAACGACATTAACGGAAAGATCATTATTGCAGATCCTTACGAAGGATTTGCTGCGTATAAAGCTGGATTAAGAGCGGGCGACCAGATAGTTGGTGTCAACAACATTAACGTAGAAGGTAAAAAAAGTGATGACATTGGAAGTCTTTTAAAAGGACAGGCTGGAACTCCATTAAAATTAAAAGTGATTAAGGCCGGCGAAACTTCTTCAACGGAAGTAAGTCTGAACCGGGAAGAAATTAAAACGAAAGCAGTTCCTTATTCCGGCATGTTGCCAAATGGCGAAACGGGCTATATTAAACTTATTTCTTTTACCGACAATTGCAGTGGCGAAGTAAAGGAGGCGTTGACGGCTTTAAAAACTCAAGGTTGCAAAAATTTAATTCTTGACCTGCGCGGCAATCTGGGCGGGCTTTTAGTGGAAGCGGTAAACATAGTAAATTTCTTTACAGAAAAAGGGAACGAGGTTGTTTTTACAAAAGGAAAAATTACAGAGTGGGACAAAACTTATTTATCTGTCAACTCTCCGCTTGATCTCCAAATTCCGCTGGTTGTTTTGGTGGACGAAAATTCGGCATCCGCTTCGGAGATTGTGAGTGGTGCCTTGCAAGATCTTGACAGGGCTGTGATTATTGGCCAACGCACGTACGGCAAAGGATTGGTGCAGCAAACGAAAGACCTGGTTTACAATGCGAAAATAAAGTTTACGGTCGCTAAATATTATATTCCAAGCGGACGCTGCGTGCAAGCTTTGGATTACAGCAACAAAGACGATGAAGGCCGCGTGGAAAAAGTTCCGGATAGTTTGATTACCGCTTTTAAAACAAAGGGCGGACGTGTAGTATATGATGGTGCTGGTGTAATGCCTGATGTGAAAACAAAAGAAGAAAAATTTGCGAACGTTTTGATCTCTCTGATCTCTAAGTTTCATATTTTTAATTACGCAACCCAATATTATTTAAACCACAAGGAAATTCCGCAGGTTAAAGATTTTCAATTGACGGAAGGGGAATACCACGAATTTGTGGCCTGGCTGAAAGATAAAGATTACGACTATAAAACAAAAAGCGAACTGGGATTGGCAGACCTAAGAAAAAACGCGGAAGAAGAAAAATATTTTACAGAAATAAAAACAGAGTACGATGCTTTGCTGACTAAAATCGCCAGTAATAAAAAAGACGATCTTGATAAATACAAAGCTTCCATTAAAAAATTTCTCGAAGAAGAAATCACTTCACGTTATTACTTCCAAAAAGGTCGCGTCGAATACTCTCTGAAAAAGGATGATGATCTGAAAGAGGCTACTGCGCTGATAAACGATCCTTTTAAAATGCGCAACATTTTAACGGCCATTGTTCCTGCAACGAAGCCATTTAATGTAAAGAAGAAGTTTTAGTTCGCTTCCACTTTAACGCAACTCGTCTTTAAACCTGATTTGGAAGAACAGATTCTTACGAAATCACCAGATCAGGCTGTACATTTATATCGTGCAAATTGAGACGTCAAACTCCACCATCTTACTACGAAATCACAAAGCGATTGCTAAAGGCCGAATTGATTTTACGCAAATTCCTCAGATTACGGAACACAATGTGAATGAAGCTATTTTTCAGTGCAAGCCTGATACATGGTTTTAAAGTGTTAGCTGTAAACAAGTAAGTTTCTCTTTTTTTGTGAAATCCGCAATACTCTGCGGCGAAAAAAGTAAAACGACAGATTAAAAACCTCCAACAATGCCAAACTGTATGATAAGTCTGCTTGGATAAATAGAAAGTTGGTTGGGAGTCAAATTAAACATAATGGAAGTACTTAAAGCTATTTTGTCGCCGATGGCCTGACTAAAGCCGCCGCCAACGAACACATAATCTATCCAGACTTTGTCTCTGGGTTCCATCGAATAAAGATTTGGTTGCAATAGTTTATCGTACTGCACCTGTACAAAATAACTGTCTCCTATTGTATAGCGCGCGTAAGTATGTCCACCAAAAATAGATTGGGAATAACTTCCGAAAGGCGAATTGTAACTGATGTAATTATAAACGCCTCCAATTCCGACATTAAACTTTTTAAAAGGAATGTATCCTATCGTTGGCGTTAGAAGAATAAAAGTAGGATTCCCAATCCAGACCTGAAGATTTCCGCCCCAGGTTGCCTTTTCTTTCCAGGCATCGTTTTTTGGTTCTTTTGCTTTTTTTTGAGTGGGATGATGCGTGCCATAATAAACACTATCCACCTGCGCATGTGACGCAAGCGTGAAGACAAGTGAAAAGCTTATGATCCTTAACAATTTCATTTAACGTGTTACACAAATTTCGTTCTTTCAAAGCGAAATAACGAGTATCTTCGCAACCTAAATTTATTAAAAAATGCTAATACTCATCACCGGTGCCTCCAAAGGAATTGGGTTTGAAATGGTAAACCGCCTCTCTAAAGATTCAAATAACCTTATTATCGCGGTTTCACGAAATACCGATTCGCTTAACAAACTTGTTAAAACAAAAAACACCCACAGTGTACTCCCACTGAAAGCAGATGTTACAAAGCTTTCAGATCAGAAAAAAATACTTAAAACGATTAAAACACTGGGATTAAAACTTGATGTCCTGGTCAATAATGCCGGCCACATTGTAAACAAACCTTTTGAAAAAATCACGGAAAAAGAACTGCATGAAGTTTATGCCACCAATGTTTTTGGGCCTTTCAGACTTATACAAACACTTTTGCCTGTGATGAGTGCAAAAAACCGGTCCCACATCGTTAATATTGGAAGTATGGGCGGTTTTCAGGGAAGCTCCAAATTTCCTGGTCTCAGCGCATACTCCAGCAGCAAAACTGCTTTGAGTGGCTTAACAGAATGTCTTGCCGAAGAATTTAAGTCAAAAAACATTGCTGTGAATTGTCTCGCACTTGGAGCAGTCCAAACAGAAATGTTAAGCAGGGCTTTCCCCGGATATAAAGCTCCACTAAAGGCTTTACAAATGGCAGAATTTATTTGTCATTTTGCAATAACAGGTCAAAACTATTTTAACGGTAAAATTATTCCGGTATCTTCCAGCACCCCTTAATGTTGTAAAGTAAAAAAGATGACGTGAAGTGATCATGAAAAAACAGCTTGTCCTTTTGTTTTCAGTTTTCTTTTTTGTTGCTTCTTCGCAAACAATTACTCAAACCATTCGCGGAACAGTTCTTGATAAACAAACTCAGTCGCCCTTACCGGGCGCGGTTATTCAGGTGCTTAACTCTGATCCCCTACTCGGTGCATCCACCAACGAAAATGGCGAATTTAAGATCAGCAATGTTCCCATTGGACGATGGCAATTAAAGATCCAGGCCATCAGTTACAAAGAACGTTTTATAACAGTTGTTTTAAATTCGGGAAAAGAATCTGTAACTAACATCGAGCTGGAAGAAAGTGTTGTGCAAAGCGAAGAAGTTATTATTACTGCCAATCAGGACAAAACACAAACCAATAATAAAATGAGTACCGTAAGCTCTCGCGTGTTCAGTGCTGAAGAAGCCGCACGTTATGCCGGCAGTCGCAACGATCCCGCACGCATGGCTGCAAATTTCGCAGGGGTGAGCGGGGCAAACGATTCACGCAACGACATTATTATTCGCGGAAACTCACCCCTTGGAATTCTATGGCGATTGAATGGACTGGATATCCCGAACCCGAATCACTTTGGCAATGCGGGGTCTACAGGCGGTCCCATCAGCATCCTGAATAATAATACTTTAGACAATTCTGATTTTATGACGGGCGCATTTGCTGCTGACTATGGTAACGCTACTTCTGGAGTATTCGATTTGAAGATGCGCCAGGGTAATAATGAAAAGCATGAATTCATCGCACAGCTCGGCTTTAACGGTTTTGAGTTGGGTGCAGAAGGTCCTTTTTCAAAAAGTAAAAACGCTACTTTTCTGGTAAATTACCGCTACTCTACTCTGGCAGTTTTTAAAGCACTTAATATTGATTTTGGAACCGGGTCTGCCGTGCCGCAATATCAAGACGTGACATTTAAAACAGATTTTAATGGCAAAAAATTCGGTAAGTTTTCTTTCTGGGGTATTGGTGGATTAAGCTATGTTGCCTTACTTGAAAGCGACAAAAAAGAAGGACAGGATCTCTATGGTTACAGTGCGCGCGACACCTACTTTCGCTCAAATGTAGGCGCCAGTGGACTTTCCCACACTTTGCTTTTTAAAAACAATGCCTATTTAAAAACCAACATCGGCATCAGTGGAAATGTAAACCGCGTGATTGCCGACCGTATTGATACTTCCTTTAAAACACCAAAAAACCTCAAGCCAGAGTATAGGCAGACAACGCAGAACATTCGTTATTCTTTGAATACCACTTACAATAAAAAATTCAACTCCCGCAATTTCGTGAATGTGGGTGTTTACAGTGAAGTTTATAAAACCATTTTTGTAGACAGCACTGATTATTTATTTGGTGCCAATACCTTTATCACATTGCGCAACTATAAAGGAACCACTGCGCTCATAAGAGGCTTTGCACAATGGCAGCATAAATTCAGCGACAATTTTTTGGTGAATGCAGGCATCAGTGATCAGTTTTTTTTACTGAATAATTCCAACGCAGTAGAGCCCAGAATCGGATTAAAATATTCCCTTACACGCAAACAGGCGCTCAGTCTTGGTGGCGGCTTGCACAGTCAACTACAGCCCATTTATATTTATTTTGCTACTGATACCGCAGCAGGTCGTCGTGTAGAAACAAACAAGAACTTAGATTTCACAAGGGCTGCGCACGCTGTAGTGGCTTACGACAATAATTTCGCAACCAACTTCCGTTTAAAGACGGAGGTATATTATCAATACATTTACAATGCTCCGGTAAAAAATTATCCTGATTACTTTTCAGTGTTAAATTTAGGGGCAGATTTTAATAGCCCCAATGTTGCTAACCTGGTAAGCCGCGGAACCGGCTATAATTACGGACTTGAAATAACACTCGAAAAATTTTACAGCCGTGGTTATTATTTTTTAATGACTTCCAGTCTGTTCGAAAGCAAATACAAGGGCAGTGATGGAATAACGCGAAATACAGCTTTTAATGGAAACTACGTGTTCAATCTTTTGGGAGGAAAAGAATTTAAGATCAAACAAAGGCATATTCTTAGTCTTGATGTTCGCGGGACTTACTCTGGCGGCAAAAGATATACGCCTGTTAACCTAGAGGCCAGCATTGCTGCAAATGAAGAAGTGCGCGATGTTTCGAAAGCCTATGCCCAGCGTTACTCTCCCTATTTCCGATTAGATGTAAAACCAGGGTACCGTTACAATGCAAAAAGGATCACGCATGAATTTACGATCGACATTCAGAATATTACCCGCAACTTAAATGTATTTCAGCAAACTTATGATATCACGAACAAGAGAATCAAAACCGATTATCAGCTTAAATTTTTTGTGATTCCGCAATACAGAGTTCTGTTTTGATCTTACTCTTTTATTAGTTTAATAAACTGGCTTTCGCTTTTATCCGTAAGCAGTTTCAGAATGTACAGGCCCTTTGACAGGGATGAAATGTTCAGTTGAACTTCCTCAGCATTGCTTTTAAAATTCAGGTTTTCCGAAAGCACAATTTTTCCACTGATGTCAGTTATTTGTATAGAGATATCAGCATCCTTTACTGAACCGGCTTTCAAATTAATCACATCTTTAGAGGGGTTAGGAAAAACCTTAAAACTGTTCTCTTTACTGAGCGTTGTTATCCCCGTGCAGTCAACCGGCCTTAGCGAAATTTCGGTTGTGCTCGTGCATCCTGCTGAAGTAGCAATGCAGGTATAAGTTTGGTCAGCAGAGCCGTCGTAATTCATGATAGGTCCTGTAGTGTTGCCCGGCTTCCATAGATAAGTGGTTCCACCAGATGCAACGATGTCAAGGGGTTCGTCCTGGCAAACATCGCGTGAAGGACTCGAAAGAATGAGGCCCGGACTTGGTTTTACAATTACTGTTTTAGATGAAACGCTCACAGTACCATTATCTGTTGTAAGTGTTATTACATAGGTGCCGGGGGTAAAGAAAATAACGGTACCTGCTGAATTAGCATCTGGTAAAAAATTAGCTGTTCCCGTTGAGCTCCATGTATAAGACGGTACAGGCGTTCCATTGGTTGAGTTCGTTAAAGTAACTGTGGCTAATTGACAAAAGGTTGCTGGCACCTTGAACTGCGAAACAGAAGCAACTTCAGTTACGGAACAAAGATTGTGCGTGCCGAGAAATTTTCTGTAAGGGCTGCTCGTCATGGCTGTCTGTGCGCGCGTTGCCTGATCTGTGGTGTACATATATTTAGAATTATCATCCGTATAATCCATAAAATTCATAAACATACAACCATCCGCAGCGGATGGACAGGACGCTCCGCCGCTAGCAAAAAGAGGGTATGCCGGAGAACCAAAATTCTGTCCAAAAGATCCTGAATTATTACCGCCCTTTTGTGGCGGGGTATCGTCACAATAATCTGTAGCGCCGCAATCCCCTGCAGGGTTATTATTGCCATCGCCGCCAATGTGCCGTAGTCCAACCCAATGTCCAATTTCATGTGTGGAGGTCCTTCCTCGCTCATAACCTGGGTAATAGGTTCCCGAAGGATAGATAGTTTTAGATCCGAAAGCTTTCGAATAGCACCAATAGCCATCTTTCGTGTTCGATCCTGTGGAGCCGGAGGGAATTCCGGTGATGCCGCCAAGATAAGGGAATGTGGCATAACCCAAAAGGTTATTGGCGTTGATGTTATTATCCGTTATCCATATATTCAAATATTTAGAAACATTCCAGATCGTTTGAGGTTTAACTGTGTTATCAATAAAGTTCTTTAAAGTGCTAATAGATGAAAAGGAAGCTGGATTTGACCAGCCCCGCGTTTGGTAGTTAATCCGGTCAATACCTGGCTCTGGCAGCACATTTCCTAAAGAATCTTTAGTGGCAAGGCAAAACTGAATGTTGCAATTTGCGATCTTAACCCTGCCTAAACCATCTACATTTCCTGGATCTAACAACTCACTTATGGCGTAATTACTAAAGGCATTAACCGGATAATTACCACTATTGTAACCAATTCCACCAAAATCTTCGTTTAATACCTGCACCTGTGAATTTATTTGTCCCTGCGCCAGATTTGGATAATTCCCCGGGAGTTCTCCCCCATGAATTACGTGAATAATAACCGGAATGACATAAGGCACAGATTGTACTTTATTGGCTGTCTGTTCTGCTGCAACTTCTTTTATCAAGTGTTGAAAACGCTGCTCCCATTGCTGATCCGGACTTTCCGTTCCGCAAATATTAGTGTTAATTAAATTTTCATGTGCCTGAGCTGAACTATTATTGAAACCAAATAATAAAATGCCCAAAATTGCGGTAGAAAGCAGGTTTAATTTCATGTAAAGAATTTATCAAAAACTAAAGCTATTTAATCTAAGTCAAAAAGCAAAATATTTCTGATGCTCACTCGGTTTTTGAGACAAACATGTAATTAGTGTTTGGCCGAAAACTCCATTTTCGTCGTTGTGTCAAAAAAAATAATCGCTCATTTACCCCAGTAAACCTCACAATCATTTTTTTTAACACGCCTCGAAACTGAATTTTTCCATCC
>Ga0105046_10000075_pt1 | contig 100932 bp, 79 predicted proteins | sample MAT03_FD_78385 | JGI IMG/M metagenome (GOLD analysis project Ga0105046, IMG submission 78385) | Freshwater microbial communities from Lake Fryxell liftoff mats and glacier meltwater in Antarctica - MAT-03 (megahit assembly) | ecosystem: Environmental > Aquatic > Freshwater > Ice > Liftoff... | reverse complement strand
GTCGACACGGCGGCCGAGCAGGTGAGGTTGCTGCAGTGCGTGACCCGCAGGTCGCCCGACGCGCCGTCGCGGTGGGCGATGACCGGGAATCCATCGGTACCGATGGCGATCGCGGTGTTCCACCCCAGCGTACCTGCGGCCGTCACCGTTGTGGTCGAAGCGGCCGAGCACGCGATGTTGCTGCAGTGGGTTACACGGAGAGCATTGGTGGTGCTGTCGCGATGGCTGATGACCGCGAATCCGTCAGAGCCGATGGCAATCGACGTGTAGAGGCCCACGGTGCCGGTGGTATCGGCATAGGTCGAGTTCGCCGTCGCGCACGCAGCGTCGGTGCAGTGCGTGACGCGCAACACATTGGTCGTGCTGTCACGATGGCTGATGATCGGCAGACCGTCGGTGCCAATAGCGATCGACGAGTAGCTCCCCACGTTATTGGCAGTGTCGATGCTGGTTGATACCGAATCGCTGCACGTCGGCGTGTTGCAGTGCGTGACGCGCAAGTCTCCGGCAGTAAGGTCCCAATGGCTGATTACCGCCAGGCCGTCTGCGCCGATCGCCACCGACGGCTCCCGGCCGGTGTTGTTCACCGACTTGATGGCCGTGAGCACCGGCGGCGTGCCGAACGGCTCGCAGAGGAGGGTGCCGGAAGGCAGGATGCCGCGCAGGTACTGGCCGGCGGGGCAGGATCCGAAACCGGCGGTCACCGTGGCGATGAGTCCGGGCGCCAGCTGTGCTGCGCTGATGGTGCCCGGCACCATGTGCCCTCCGGTAATGGTGCTCGGGGCGATAAGCAAGCCGGTAATGGTGCCCGGCGCGATGAGCGCACCGGTGATGCTCCCTGGGGCCAGCTGCGCCGCCGAGATCGCTCCAGGCGCGATCTGCGCGCTCGTGATACTGCCCGGGGCGATACCGCCCGGAGGCACGGGCCGGATGCCGCCGCCCGTGCCGGCGCCCGGTGAGAACACGAACGTGCCGCTGTTGCCGGCGCTGTCGGTCCAGGGACCTCCCAGCGTGGCGATGCTGATTCTTGCGTCGATGTGAATGGCCACGGCGCCGGTCGTGGTCACGGTGGTGAGGCCGAAGCCGATCGTTCCGTCGGGGTTGGGATGGGCGCGACCGACGACGCCTGCGAGTGCCGAAGCGCCACACAGGTCATCGGTGCCGTCCAGCTGGTACTGGCCTTCCTGCTGCACAACGGTAACCGTGATGACATTGCAGTAGGGTCGCAGCTGCCAGCGGAACGTGCCGATCGTCTGGGCGTGAACCGTAGATGCACCGAACACCAGCGTCAGAGCCAGTGCGGTTGAAACATAAGCAAGAATTCGTGACATAGGTTCTCCCCTTTCGACTGCCGGTCCTGCAATCAGCCGGCACGCTCGACCCACACGCGATCTGCGACACCCGCGCGCCACGGCCGCTCTCGACGGTCGTTCTGCGCCAGGTGCTGTTCGTTGCACTCAGTAGCCCGGTGGCACATCGAGGAGCACGCCTGCTTCGAGCAGCCGCACGCGGTCGTCCTCGTCGTCAATCCGGCCGTACGACCCGGCATCGACACGCGCCGGCAGGCTGTCAATCAGCTCCGGATACTCGTCGGCCAGCCCGTCGGGCACCACGCGTTCGAAGTACCGCGCGCCGCCGTGCTCGTTCAGGCGGTACAGCCCGTTCACGGACAGGCCTGCAGCCGCGTTGATGAGATCGAGCCTCACCGCGGGGACCGACGCCGGCAGTGGCGACTTGCTGGCGACAGCCACTAGGGCCTGGGAACGCTCCAGGATCTCGAGTGGTACGGGTGTCGACAGATCGACCGCCTGGTTGTCGAGGTACGAGCGCAGGAGATCGGCCTCCGGCTGGAGCTGCACGTGGAAGCCGTCGAACAGGCGGTAGTAGTCCTGCGGCGTCAGCGGGGCTCCGGCGGCCGGATTTCGCTGCAGTTTGTTGTGCATGTGCGACACCACGACAACGCCGGTGTCGTTGAGCACGCGCTTGAACTCCGAGACGAGCAGCGCCTTGTTGTCAACGTAGTGAATCGAATCGGACGAGAAGATGGTCGAGATGCTGCCGTCGGGCAGGGGCATCTGATGGTTGAGATCGTGGGCGATGCTGGCGGCGGCGTCGGGCACGAAGAATCGACGCGCGGAGTAGGCGAAGGACGGCACCAGGTCGAGGCACAGGAGACGCTGCGCCGGCACCAGGCGGCTGAGCATCCACGACAGGTGCCCCATGCCGCAGGGCGCGTCGAGCACGACCCCGGGTCGCAGCCTCACGAGGCCCAGCAGAGCCATCGTGGCGAGCAGCGAGGGTGCGCAGAACCGGTGCCGCATGTAGAGATTGAACTGCGCGGAGTCGACGGCCTGCCGGAACAGCCGACGCGGCCGCAGCCACATGAACGGCTTGCGCAGGCCCAGGCCCTCGGTCAGCCGCACGAGCTGGTTGTGGCGGAGGAACTGCCGGAATGTCGCCGGCCGCCGTGACCTGAACAGCAGGTCATGCTTCGACCGATGCTTGCCAAGCAGCAGCTTGCGGCTCGCCTCGACGTCACCGGCGCGAATGCTCGCCAGCAGGGGCTCGCGCACCGCCACGTCGCCGACGACGACGCCTTCGACATAGGGGTACGATCGACATTCACACCGGGCGATGGCGTGCTCGGAAGTGGAGGGCAACGCGATCTCGCTCCGGCAGGATGGACACCAGAGGGAGGCTGCCGAAGAGTGCAACGAGGCCGCCATGACGTCACGATTCGTTGACCCGCCGGTGGGATCTGCGGTCATCGGCGGCGCTCCGCCAGCCACTCGCGCAGCTTGAGCCAGGGCGCGAAACGATGCCGCAGGCCGTCAATCACCAGGACGCCACCCCCCGCACAAAGTGTGTGAAGGCCGGAGGGACATTCTGAGTCGGGATGCGGTTCCATTCGAGACACCTCTTCTTCGTCGAATCGAGCATCGTTCAGTGATCGTACCAGGTTGATTGAGATCGCACCGCCGTAGGAGCGAGAACAGTCCTGTGCCGGGCGGTAGAGTTGGCCATCCACGAGGAAAAAAGAACCCGCGGGCCGCGACGAACGGACGTCAACCTTGACCGGATTGCGGGGATGGTGAGTCCATGGCCCATTGACATCGGAACTCCACGCGATGCAGAGGTTGTCGGTGTCCCCAATACGCCCGTCGGTGTAGAAGAGCCACCAGCGGTCCTGATGCTGGACGAACGTCGGGTCTATGGCGCGGATGTCACCTATCCACGGGCAGGCGATCCAGCGGCCCGTACCGGAGTCGCGGCGGTAGCCGCTCACGGCTTTGCTGTGCGCCGCTTCAGGGCTGCACCAGACCTCGTCGCCGATGCGAACCACGTGCGGATACGCCAAATGCCATGGTTCGTCGATTGCGGTCGTCCTGCTGAGGCAGCGGCCGTCCAGCGACATGCTCAGCGCAACGATAGTCCCTTTCGCGGCAGCGTATTCGTAGTGCTCCACCAGCAAGTCGAGACGGTTGGCATCGCTCCCCAAGATGAAGGGATCGGCGCTGAACGAACGGCTGTCCGGTTCGAGCCACCTGACCTCGGGGCCAACCAGGTGTCGTCCAGAAACAAGCGTCTCAATCCGGCGTGGCACGATACCCACGTTCCAATGCCAGATCAGCGAACGCTTCACCAAATGGGCTCTGAAGCGCCCGATCGATCGGAAGAAGAAGCGCAGCATCAGCGCATCGGACGGCAGACCCACGATTGCGGGGCTTGGCGGGGGACCGGGGCTCAGCGGCTCGGCCCCGGTATCCATGAGCTCGCGGCACGCATGTGCGGCAAAACTGCTGCTGGCGGTCAGGAGGGCATCGAGGTTGGCGGCATAACCCGGCCGCGTCTGATAGATGCCGCGCCGCAACATGTGCCCGTCGTCGAGGGCGTCCGTGAGCCGCTGCAGCACGCACCCGCTGCAGGCATCGCCGTTGAAGACCTCCCAGAAGCCCGCCGGCCGGCCCCGGTAGGCCGAGGGATCGTCGTGATGGTGCGACCACACCCCGTGGCGCGCGCTCGACAGGATGTCGCCGCGGATGATGTTGAAGCCGAAACGCAGGATGAAGTCGAGCTGGTGCTGCCGGACGCGCGCGACATCGTCAGGCAGGAAGTGCTCCGAGAAGCGTCCCCGCAGTTCCACCCGGCAGTTGAGGACCGGCACTCCGGCGAAGGTGCCGCTCATATCGACCGGCTTGAGCGACGCCGTGCGGCGCTTCACCCAGAACACGTAGAACAAGGTCCACAGGAGCCAGCCATGTCGTACGCGTTCGAGGAGCCGCGAGAACGCGCCCCGCAGCGGCGTCTGGTAAGTGTCGGTCGTGCGGCCGTGGTTGCCGATGACGAGGGCGAGTTCCACCCCCGGAATGGTGAGCAGCTCCTGGATGCAGCGTGCCTGCCAGGCATCGAGCGACGTCGAGTCGCACATCACACCGAAGCGGATGGTCGGGCGTATCTGTGGCATCGGCTATCCGGCAATGGCCGCGGTCCAGGCCGCGACCTGGAGCGGAGCGATTTGTTCCCAGCGATACTGACGCTCGATGCGCGCGCGTCCGGCCCGGCCGAGGCGCTGCCGCGCCGGCGCGTCCAGCCACAGCGTGGAGACGGCGGCGGCGAAGTCCGACGCGCTGTCGGCGATCACGATGTCGATGCCGGGCTCGAGGTCGAGCCCTTCGGCACCCACCGTTGTCGAGACCACGGCACGGCCCATCGACAGCGCCTCGAGGATCTTCAGGCGGCTGCCCCCGCCGACGCGCAGCGGCACGACGTAGACAGAGGCGTTGGCGATGAACGGCTGCACGGTGTCCACCGCGCCGGTAACGATGATCTGCGACGGCACCCGCGACGAGTCCTGCAGCCACGCTGGCGGCGAGCGGCCGACGACATGAAACTGGTAGTCGCCCTGCGCGACGAGCAGCGGGTGGACCTGGTCGATGAACCACCGAATCGCGTCCTGGTTGGCGCGCCAGTCCATCGACCCGCTGAAGACGAGCGACCGCGGCGGCGCGCTCTCGGTGGCGGGCGGGAGGTAGAGACTGGCATCGACGCCGTTGGGTACCACGGTGACGTGCCGGCAGCCCATCTCGCCGATGCGCGAGGCGTCGGCGGCACTGACCGCGGTGGCGTGTTCGAATCGCGAGAAGACGTTCTGCTCGAACCGGCGCATCAGGCTGGTCTGCGCGGTGAACAGCCACCGGTGCAGACGACGACGCTCGGTTTCGGCGGTCCGGCTCCAGATTTCCCATTCAACGTTGTGGGCCGCGATACAGGTAGCCAGACGCCGGTCCAATGCGTAGATGGCGTACGGCGTCCATTCACAGTGGAGTAGGTCGTAGCGGTTGGTCTCGAGCAGACGTGCCAAGGTCTGGGCGTATCCTGTCTGGTGGTGAGAGTAGACCGAGTAGGGTAGGCCGCGCGCCAGGCTGGCCGCGACGCGCAACGGGAGTCTGGGGCCAGACCGACCGGGAATCCGGCTTGGCGCTACGTGCACGGTTATGCCCCGTTTTTTCACTGCCGCGCGCGCCTCCGGCGTCGCGCCATTCTCATGAACCAGCATCTCGATCCGGAAACTCTGGCTGAGGGCGGTCAGCAGGTTGAGGGTGCGAAGCCGTTTGCCGGTGTTGGCAGGCCACGGCAACTCTTCATCGATTACAAGAGCCTTCTGGAGCATCGAGGCACAAAGACACCATACTTCTTCTCGGTACGGCTTCTCGGTCGAAAGGCTCCCGACCCGTAGGCCACGGCGGTGTGCGAGAACGCTACGGACACTGACGATATTGCACGACGTGAACACGATTTGGACTGGTGGTCCGAGACACTTTGATTGACAACGCGCCAATAAACGGCAATTTTGCCCCGAGCATCAATTTTGCATCATTTGAAGATGTAGGTCACCCGTTGGTGATTGGGAGTATGAATCGAATGAAGTCCTCACCCACCGTTCTCGCCCTCGTTATTGGTTTCGCCGTGTCGCTCCCGGCGGTCGCTGATGCTTCGTCCCGGGTCTTCTTCGACAACTTCGACGCAGGCGCGCCAACCGGCTGGACCACGACCAAGTGCCCGGCTGTGACCCGCGCCGCGGATGGGGGAGCGCCGCGCAACGGCACCCACATGATGCAGTGCAACTGGAATGGCACCCTTGACTGGACCCATCCGGACAAGCTCCAGGACGCCGCGCTGACGTCGTGGACGTATCAGAACGAGTACTTCGTGCGTATGTGGTTTCGCTACGACGCCGATGTCGATCACCGCGGTGGTTCGAAGCAGATGCGCCTCGGCTTCGAAGGCCCGAACGAGGTGATTTTTTCGTGCCAGTTCGAGCACGGCAACGGTGCCACCTTGTGGATCGGCCCGAACAACCTGCCGTCGTTCTGGGGCAGTGCCGCGTCGCGCTGCGGCGACCGGAACTGGCACAAGCTCGAAGTCTATGTGAAGAACAACACGACCGGCTCAGACGGGGTCCTCCGTGTGTGGATGGACGGCACGATGATTCGGGAATGGCGCAACCCCTCGGGCACTGTGGGCGGTCGCCGCGTGGGCCTGAATCTGCCGTCGAACTGGAGCAGCAACCCGGGCTGGGAGCACGACGCCCTCAACCACGTCTATTTCGATGACGTCGAGATCTACTCGGACGCGGGCACCGGCGCCACCGGCTCCATGGCCGATGCGTCGATCACGGTAGGCGGCGGAACGGGCGTGCAGGCGCCGCGCAATCTGCGGGTCACCGGACCGGCGCAGTAAACCCGCCCGGGCTATCGTCAGGCCGTCGTCAGGCCGCTGCGCCGAGCGTCGCGCGCAGCTTCCTGACGACGGCTGGCCACGTGAAGTCACGCAGCACCTGCACCCGGCCGGCGGCGCCCATGCGCTCGAGAGCGTCGGGATCGCCGAGCAGGTGAATCATGACCTCCGCAAGCCTGTCGGGGTTGCGCGGCGGCACCAGGTCGCCGTGCACGCCCGGCGTCACCATCTCCGGGAACGCCCCGGCTTCACTCAGCACGCACGGCACGCCGTAGAGCATGGCCTCGAGCGGCGCGATGCCGAACGGCTCGTAGAGCGACGGCATCACGAACAGGCTCGCCGCGCGCAACAGGGCCTCCATTCGCGCCCGCCCCTCAGGCTGGTTCTTCGCGATGAAACCATGCATCGTCACACCGTCGCGCAATTCCACTGGGATGTCGAGCGTCGAAGGGCCGACGATGTGCAGCTGGGCCTTCGGCAACGCGCGCCGCACCTGCCGGAACGCCAGCAGAACCTCTGACCCGCCCTTGCGATGGAAGTCGATGCCGACAAACAGGATCTGCTGGGCGCCGAAGTCGCGTGAGGTCACCTCGGGAATCCCCTCGACGTTCACGCCGGCGCCGATCACGGTCACCTTCGATTCCGGCACGCCGAAGTCTTCGATGAACGAGGCCTTCAGGTAGCGACTCATCGTGAAGATGTGATCGACGCTGTCGTAGACGCGCCGCTCGTAGTCGACGGCCCGCGCGATCCGATCCGCGGTGATGCCAGCGGGAAAATACGGGCTCTTGCAGGCCTGAGCTAGGTTGCCGTCGTGATACGAGTAGATCGTTGCCAGCCCCGGCAGCAGCGGCCGCAGATGGAAGATGCCGCCGATCTGCAGCAGCCCGCCCTCGAGATCGAGTGGCGCAATCCGGCTCGCGATAGCCTGCGACAGCGCGTCGTAGTACCCCGTGTCGAGGTACAGACGATGCCGCCACAGCTGCCGATCGAGGGTGATGTTCCTGAGCAGGAAGGGCAGGCGCTGCACCGGGCCCAGCTCGACGCCGAAGGCGCGGTTCAGCACGCCCTGCGCGTCGCACTCGCGAAAGAAGTAGCGACTGCTTCCTGACCACGACCGGGGATCGTACGGGTCGGTGCCGATCATACCGCTGCCGATAATCCCGGTGAGTCTCTCCCTGGCACTCATACATGTTCCCGAGACCGCATATCACCGCGCACAACCGGCCTTCCGGAGCGCACATCACTCCAGGATCCTGTGTATCCTAGCATCGGTCCTCCTAAGCCTCCGCCAATCCGATCGCGTCTACATGAACCGTATTCTCAACGTGATCCGTCATCCGGTCGGAGGCATCCGCAGCTATCTCAGGTACACCTACGCGGCACTGCCGCCGGGCGAGTGGACGACGACGGTGCTCACGATTGACTGCGAGGAGGCGCGTCTCATGCGCGACGGCCTGGGGCCAACGGCGCGCCTCGAGATGGTGGCCGATCGTGATGCCACCGTGCGTCTGGCGCTTGCCTCCGTCAGCGAGCTGCAATCGGGTCGCTACCAGCTTGCGCACTCTCAGGGTGCGACCGCCGGAATCGTCACGGCCCCCGGTGCGCGCGCGCTCGGCGTGCCGCACGTCGTCACGCTCCACGAGACCTTTCGACCGGAGCAGTTCACGGGGCTCCGCGGCGCTCTCACCCGCCAAGCGCTGCGCCTGATGTTCGGTCTGGCCGATGGGGTCGTCGTGCTTGGCGATGACGCCCTCGCCAATCTCCTCGAGTGCGTGCCGCTCGATGAACCGCAACGCCGCAGGATTCACATCGTGCGCAACGGCGTGCCCGTCGACTGGCTGGTGACCGAAGGCGAGCGTCACTGCCCCGGCCTTCGCCAACGGCTGGGTCTGCCCGCCGACATTTCGCTGCTGGGCTTCGTCGGCCGCTTCATGCCCGAGAAGGGCTTCGACTTGCTGATACGCGCCGTGCACGAACTGAAGCAGCGTGGCGATGCCGTGCCTGGCTTCCACGTCGTTGCAGTGAACGACGGCGCCTACATGCGCGAATACCGTCAGACCATCGATGCACTCGGGATCTCGTCGCACTTCTCGTTCGTTGGCCTGCAGCCGTCGGCGGCGGGCACGCTGCGGCAGGTCGACGCTGTCGTCATGCCTTCGCGTCGTGAGGCCTGTGGTCTTGTCGCCATGGAAGCCCTGGTGCTTGGCTGTCCGCTCATCGCGGCAAACTGCATCGGCCTGCGCGAGGTCACGGCCGGCACCCCGGCCGTCGTGGCCGAGACCGACGACGTCGGCTCTCTTGCCAACGCCGTGGCCGACTTCCTCGCGCGGCGCCGCGACGTGACGTCCCAGACTGCCGCGTTCGTACTCCGCGCCCGCGAATCGTTCGATGTCTCGAAGACCGCCCAGCAGATGGCGAACCTGTTCCGGCAGGTCATGGCGCGGTCGGCCCGATGATCTCCGTCAAGCATATCCTGGTGAGTTCGGCGGCCCGGGTCGGGTTCTCGGTGCTGTATTCGATCCAGGCGTTCTTCATGATGCCGTTCCTCGTGAAGAGTCTCGGCGATCACTGGTACGGCATCTGGGTGGTGGTGGCCGGTGTTGTGGCCACGTCGTACCTGCTCGATCTCGGCCTGACTTCCGCCGTGATGCGGTTCATGGCCAAGAGCCTCGGCGAGAACGACGCCCGCGGCGCCAACGAAATCATCAACACCTGCCTCGTCATCTATTCCGGGCTCGGCGCGGTCATCGCGCTCGGCGCGGTGGGGCTGGCGGCGGCGGCCCAGTACTTCGTGCAGGACGCCGAGGCACTGCGATCCGTGCGCATCGTCTTTCTACTGCTCGGCCTCACCTACGCGACCGAGTTCCCTTTCAAGGCGTTTGCCGGCGTCATCTCGACCTACATGCGCTACGACCTGCTGATGGTGTCGCGGCTTGCCGCCGTGACCCTCACCAACGTGGCGTTCGTCTACCTCCTCAGCAATGGCTATGGCATCGTGGCGATGGCCACCACCACGTTCGTGCTGAGTCAGGTGTCGTCGGTGGTCTTCTACCAGATCGCCCGGCACCTGTTCACGGAGATGCGGATTGGTCGCGCCTACGTACGCCGTGATCTCATCCCGCAACTCTTCGCCTACAGCATGTGGTCGTTCGCGATCCAGATCGCGAACACCGTCCGGTTCGGCGTCGACTCGTTCGTGATCGCGTCGGTGCGGTCGGCGGCATCGGTCACCTACTACGCCGTGGCACTCCGCCTCGTCGAGGTGTTTGCGGACTTCATCAACAAGGCCACGAACATGATGGTGCCCGTGTTCACGGTCGACTTCTTCCAGAACAACTTCGCAGAACTGCGGCGCAAGTACTTCCTGGTCGTGCGGGTCACGGCCATCCCGGCGCTCTACGGCGCCGGGATGATCGTCCTGCTCGGCCGGATGTTCCTTGTGCGCTGGATGGGGCCGCAATTCGAGCAGTCCTATCCGATCCTGGTCGTCCTCATGCTGGCAATGGTGTTCGAGGTCATCGGCAACGGCTCCGACAACATGCTGTTCGCGCTCAACAAGCACCGCTACCTCGCGTTCGCGAACGTCGCCGAAGCCGCCCTCAACTTCGGCCTGAGCGTGCTCCTCATCGGGCCGTACGGCCTGGTCGGTGTCGCCATCGGCACCGCGGTGCCGCTGGTGCTGTCGCGCGCGGTGGTGATTCCGTGGCTCACGATGTCCGCGCTGCAGGTCTCACCCTGGAAGTACTACAGCAACCTCGCGCCGGCCGTGGCCTTCGCCGGGGCGTTCCTGCTCGTGACGGCCTGGATCACGCAGGAGATGATGACGCCGCCGTCATACCTGACGATTGCGATCATTGCCGCGATCGCCTCGCCGATCTACCTCGTCGGCGCGTTCTACGCCGTGCTCGCCAGAGACGAGCGGGCCTTCATGATCGGTCTGCTGCCGTCGTCGCTCGTGAAGCGCCCGGCCGGGGGAGCGGCGTAGATGGCGGCCGCATCGACGGACTCCCGCGTGCCAGGAATGCCTCGTCAACACTTCGTGCACGTGGTGCGGACTGCCGGCACCGGCGGCGTCGAGACGCACGTCAGAAGCATGATCCGGCTGATGCAGGCACGGGGCCTCGAGGTCACCCTCGTCAGCCTGGCGCGCGAAGCGCCGCACCGGCAGTTCGTCGAGCTTGGATGTCAGATTGTCTCGCTCCATGACGAATCGGGGTGGGGCTGGCACACCGTGAAGAGCGGCCTCGCCCTTATCGGCGTGCTGCGGCGCCTGCGTCCGGATGTGGTCCACGTCCACGGCGCGCGGCCGATTCTTCTCGGCACGCTGGCGGCGAAGGCTGCGGGCTCCGGCGCGGTCGTCTGCTCGCTGCACGGCGCGCACGATTTGATGGTCGTGCGCGACGACGGCACGATCGGGCCTGTCGGCGCGTGGTTCGCCCGTGTCGTGCACGGGCTCGGGTTCCTGCTGAGCGATGCGGTCGTCATTTGCGCCGGGCGATTGCGTCGCGACGTCGAGGTCAGTCTGGCGACCGCGAGCGCCGGGTTTCCCGGGCGTGCGCTGCGCAAGGTGCAGCTCGTGCACCACGGCATCGACCTGTTGCCGTTCGCGTCAGCCACGCCGGCCCGGCCGCCTGCCGAGGGTCGGCCGTTCGTCGTCGGCACACTGTGCCGGCTCGACGAGCCGAAGAAGGGCGTCGCGGTGCTGTTGAAGGCGGTCGCTGCGCTCGAGTCGCGGGGCATCCAGGTGTCGCTGCGCATCGCCGGCGGCGGACACTCGCGTTCGTCGCTGGAGCGCCAGGCGGCGACCCTCGACCTGCGCGACTGCCAGTTCCTCGGCTTCGTCGAGGACGCCCCGTCGTTCTATGCAACACTGGACGTGTTCGTGCTGCCGTCGTTCAGTGAAGGCATGCCGCTCGTGAACCTCGAGGCGATGGCCTCGGGTCTGCCGGTTGTGACGAGCGATGTCGGTGGTGCGGCCGAAGCCGTGCTCGACGGAGACTGCGGCTTGGTGGTTCCGCCGGGTGACGTGGGGGCGCTGGCCTCCGCGCTCGAAGTGCTGGCGCGCGATTCAGGCCGCCGCACCCGGTTCGGGCAGGCCGGCTTCGACCGGGCGAGGCGTCACTTCTCGCTCGACGCGATGTTCGAGAAACTGCGGGCCGTGTACGACGGCGTCAGCCGTTCTCCGGGAGACATTCAACCATGATGGCTGTGATTCTGGCGGGCGGCAAAGGGACCCGTCTGCATCCGTTCACGGTGTCGATTCCGAAGCCGCTCCTGCCGCTCGGCAGCGTCTCGATCCTCGAAATCGTCCTCGGACAGCTGGCGCGCGCGGGGGTCACTCGGGTCGTGATTACGCTCGGGCACCTGCCGCACCTCTTCGCCGCCTGCATCGGCTCGGGCGAGCGCTTCGGGCTGACCATCGACTACTGCCGTGAGGACGTGCCGCTTGGCACTGCCGGGTCGCTGCGTGCCGTGACGGATCCACCGGCCGACCTGATGGTCATGAACGGCGATCTGCTCACGACGCTCGACTACGGTGCGCTCGTCCGGGCGCATCGCGAGGCGGGCGCCGCCGCGACCATCGCCGTGCACCGGCGCAGCATGTACGTCGATTACGGCGTCATCGAGACCACTGACGGCGGCGAACTCGATCGCTACATCGAGAAGCCCAGCCTGCCGTACCTGGTCAGCATGGGGATCAACGTGCTCTCGCGCGACAGCCTCTCGCTGATTCCGCCCGACCAACGCTTCGACATGCCCCAGCTGATGCAGGCGGTCAAGAACAGCGGCCGCAAGGTGCTGTGTCACGAGAGCGACTGCTATTGGCAGGATATCGGGCGGCTCGATGACTACGAGCGCGCTAGCGCCGACTTCGACGCCAATCCAGCGCGGTTCACCGAGCTGTCGTACACGACGCCATGACTGCTCTGGTGCTGGGCGGCGGCGGATTCGTCGGCCGTCCGCTGGTGCAGGAACTGCGCGCGGCCGGAGCGCGGGTGGTGACGACGAGCCGCGCGGGCACGGTCTCGGCCGACCATGCGCGCTGCGACATCACGGACCCGGCGTCGATTCGCGGTGCCCTCGAGACCCACTGGCCTGCCGTGGTTGTCAATCTTGCGACGGTCGCGCGCGGCACTGCCGAGGCGATGGTCGCCACCAACGTCGTCGGGACGGTCCACCTGCTCGATGCCGTGCGCGAGGTCGTGCCCTCGTGTCGCGTCGTCCTCTTCGGCAGCGCCGCCGAGTACGGCGACCTGCCGCCGGGCACCGCCAGCGCAGCGGAGTCCGACGTCTGCGCTCCGCGGAGCATCTACGGCGTGACCAAACTGACGGCCACGCGCCTGGCCCTCGCGGCGGCCGCCCGGTGGAATCTGCGGGTCACCGTCGTTCGCCCGTTCAACGTCGTTGGCGCCGGGTGTCCGACCCACCTGCTCGTGGGGGCCGTCATCGAGCGGATGCTCGCGGCCTGGGGCGGCGGCGAGCCGCTCACTGTCTCGGTGGGCCGCACCGATACCCACCGGGATTTCATCGCCGTGGACGATCTGGCGCGCGCCGTGGCCGCCCTGATAGACTGCGCCGACACCACCGGGATCGTCAACGTCTGCTCGGGCCATCCGGTGGGAATCTCCGCGGTGCTCGACGCGGTCGCCCGGGTTGCCGGCCGCGACGTGACCTGGCGTCCGGATCCATCGCTCGTGCGCATTGACGAGCCCGCGGTCTCCGTGGGCGATCCGGCGCGACTGGCGGCGCTAACGGGCTATGTGCCGCGGACGTCCCTCGACCAGGCCCTGGCCGCGACCTGGGCCCATGCCTACGCGACGTTCCAGACCGCAGGTAAACACCGATCATGACCTTCGACGCGATGAAGCCTTCGGCCCTGGCCACCCTCGCCACCGGCCGCACCGGCAGCATGTTCCAGCGGGATTACGACGCCAGCCTCCCGGCGATCGCCGCCCGCCTGCGCGGGGCCCGCGTGCTCGTCATCGGTGGCGCCGGTTCGATCGGCGGGTCGGTAACGCGCCTGCTCGCCGGCATCGAGGCGGCGGCGCTGCACGTGATGGACAGCAACGAGAATGGGCTGGTCGAGCTGACGCGCGACCTGCGCGCCGGGCAGGCCAGCCCGCGGGCAGGCGAGTTGCGCTTCCTGCCGCTCGACTTCACGAGCACCGTCGTTCGTCGGCTCATCAACAGCGAAGCGCCATACGACGCCGTGCTGAACTTCGCCGCCGTGAAGCACGTGCGCTCCGAGAAGGACGCGCTGTCGTTGCTGCGCATGTTCGACATCAACGTGCTCGGCCAGCTGCGTCTGCTCGAGGCGCTGGCGCGGCGCCATCCCGAAACGACCTATTTTTCAGTGTCGACCGACAAGGCCGCCAACCCCGTGAACCTGATGGGCGCGTCGAAGCGGCTGATGGAGCACGTGATGTTCTCGGCGGCGCACCGGCTGCGCGGCGGCATCACGTCGGCGCGCTTCGCCAACGTGGCGTTCTCCGACGGCAGCCTGCTCCAGGGATGGCAGCACCGTCTTTCCAAACGCCAGCCGATCGCGGTGCCGCGCGACACCCGCCGCTACTTCGTCTCGCTCGAAGAGGCCGGTCAGCTCTGCTTGCTGGCGGCCTTCTGCCAGCCGCACCGGTCAATCCTGGTGCCCCGCCTCACGCCCGATACCGACTTGCACCTGCTCGAGGACATCGCCGCCGATTTCGTGCGCCACACCGGGTCTGAACCGGAGTGGTACGAGGACGAGGGCCTGGCGCGGGCGGCATCCGAGGCCACCGCTGGCCGCTACCCGGTGCTGCTCACGCCGCTCGATACCTCAGGAGAGAAGGCCTTCGAGGAGTTTGCGGGCGAAGGCGAGGAGGCGCTCGAAGCAGGCTTCGAGGCACTGCTGCGCGTGCCGTACCGACCGCTCGCGCTTCCTGAGCCACTGGACGCCCTGGTCGACGAGGTGGCGCGCCTGCTGGCCGATCCGTGCCGGCCGACCACCAAGGAGCAGCTCATCGATCTGGTCCGCCAGGTGCTGCCGGAGTTCGCCCACACCGCCTCGACGCGCCAGCTCGACGACCGCGTCTGACGCCGCACTCAGGAGCCCGGGCCGCGTTCCAGCCTGATGGGCGACAGCGCGACCATCACCGGTGCAGCCAGGTCTGGAGCGAACAGCGACAGCCCCCGGACCGCCGCCAGATCTAGGCGGCGCCGCGCCGGTCCGGCGGCGATTTCTGCCAGGGGCACGGTGGCGTGCTGGCGACCCGGATGGAGTGTGAACGTGCGATTGAAGCGATCGCTCGTCTCTCCGGTATGTGCTTCGTCGTGCACCCGCAGCACCAGGTTCACCGGGGTCGTTCCCTCGAGAACGATGTCGAACACCAGGCGATCGTAGGCGCGCCAGTCGGGATACAGCTCATCGACCGAAACCCCTGGATACCGCCCGGCGCCGAGACGGAGACGGGCCATCAGGTGCGTCGTGCCTTCCAGCGTTGGTGCCACCGGGAGACGCGAAACCAGGTTGGTGGTCAGGAACGCGCGTTCCCACCCGAGATCGAACGGCACGATCACCGGAAACGCCGCATCCCGTTGTCGATAGGCCGCCACCGCCACGAGCCACGGCGCGCCCGCCACCGCGGCGGCGCCCGCCAGCAGGGACAGCAGTGCCAGGCGCGTCGCACCGCCCGAGGGTGCGCCGAAGCGAAGCCGCGAGATGGCGACGAACCCGATGGCACCTGCCGCGTCTCGCGCCAGGTCGCCGAGCGACGGGTGGCGGCGCGGATCGATGAGCTGCGCGAGTTCGCTCGCCGCGCCGAGCGCCAGTGCGAGGACGGCGGCCGTCAGCAGCGCCCGCAGAGGGTCGAGCCCCTGGTAGCGCCGCCGCAGCATCCGTTCGAGGGCCCACGTCACCGCGCCGAAGCCAAGCGCGTGGCCGGCGTCGAACAACGTGTTCCAGTAGAGCGTGTCGCGAGGCGGTTGACCGTACTGCAGCAGCACGAGCCACGCGATCAGCACGAGCACCGCTCGTGTCATCGCCGCAACACGTACACGGACATGTTCGCGAAGTGGGTGACCGAGTGGGCCTCCTCGTCGAGATAGAGCTTGACCGGATGGACCACCTGTTCGTGCACGCCGCGGCGATGCACCACGACGACTTCGCGCGCCGAGCCGGCGAGGGTGCGGAAGTCCTCCAGCGTGTCCGCGACCGGGACGGGATGGCCCAGGTAATAGTCGACAAGGCCGCTGCCGACGCCGATCCCGATTGCCACCTGGCCATCGGAGCGGGCGGCCCGCACGGCGAGTGCGGCCGATCGATACCCTTCTTCAGGAACGGAGGTGTTCGAGCGCGTGCCCCACACCAGCACGATCGCGACGACGAGCCAGCCTGCACCCCGCTGCAGGCGTCCGGCGGCGGGCCAGCCGACGACCGCAGCGGCGATCGCGATCACGGCCAGCGGCAGGAGGAACATGAAGAAGCGAACGTAGAGGTCACGGGGGTGGACGACCCACATGGTGAGTACCGTCGTACCGACTGTGATGGCGGGCAGCACGCCGCCTCGCCATCCGCCTCGCGCGAGCTGCCACAGTCCGACGGCTGAGAGCAGCGCCACGAGGATGGATCCACCCGAGAGTTCGAGCGCCATCACCAGCGGGAATTCAGGCTGAAACGTGCCGCGCCCGCGCCGCGCGATCTCGAGCAGCAACCGGGGCGCCACCGGCAGGTACAGCATTGCGGTGAGGGCGCCGGCGCCGACGAGCGCCTGCAGCACCCCGCGACACGCCGCCTGGCTCAACTCGGCCGGGCGCCTCCACAGCAGCCACGCCAGCGTAAGGGCCTGCCCGCCAGCGATGAACACACCGTACAGGTGAAACCACGTGCTCAGGGCCAGCGCGAGGGCGCTGCCCACGAGGTACCGGCGCGAGGGCTCTTCAAGACTGCGCAGGAACAGCCGCGTGGAGAGCGTGCCGAAGAGAAGCAGCCCGGTGTAGCCGCGGGCCGACGCGCTATATTGCACCATCAGCGGGGCGACGGCGAGCAGCCACACGGCGGCGTGCGCCACTGCCGGGCCCAGCCAATGCCGGGCCATGAACCAGGTCACCGGCAGGGCGGCCACACCCAGTACGAGGGCCGGCAGGCGAAAGGCTGCTTCGCCCGCTCCGAACATCCAGCCGCTCAGGCGAGAGAGCGCCGAGAACGGGATGTGGTTGTTGAAGACAACCGTTCGCGTGAAGACGTCCCACCACGTCGGTGCCAGCACGACGTGCTTGATGGTCGCAATCTCGTCGAAATCGAGCCCACGGCCAAGGTGCCGCGCGCTCAGCACCGTGAGCGTTGCCATCGCTGCCAGCACAATCAGAACATCCGTCAGCGTCACCGGCGGCGGCGGTACCGACGGTGCGCCCGCCGCCCGCGCCTGCAGGCGGCTGACGGCAACACTCCAGGTCATGAGCCAGGCACCGCCGGCCGCTGCGGCGAGCAGCAGACCGCCGCCGAGGGTTGACACCAGCTTGGTCAGAACGGCCCGATTCTCGGCGTCCAGCGTGCCATCGCCGTCGAAGCGCACGGCCAGCGGCTCGAGGGCGGCGGCGATCTCGGCAGCGAACAGCAGCACGACGAGACTCAGCACCGCAGCCACACACAGCGTGAGCACGACGCAGCGCGCGAACGGCGTCTGAGCGGAGAATGCCATCAAGCGCCCCGGCTCGCAGTGAGCAGGGCACCGACCAGCACGGCGACGGCGAACGACGTACGAAAATACATTCGCCGCTGCACCAGGGCGCGTCCGACCAGCACGGCAAGGGCCAGGGCAAGTGCCGCGGCGACCATCGGGCCGGCCGGGACGACCGCGTGCATCGCCGCGCCGGCCGCTGCGCCGCCGCCCGCCGCGGCCAGGTGCGTCGCCACCGTCTGCGCGGCGCGCCTCGTGTTGGCACGCGCGGCGTGCGTCCGTGAGGCGTAGTAAGGGACGGCGGCCGTTCGGACAACGAACGGTGGCGCCACCTGTTCGAGCACGTGGGGACGATTGGCGCGATACCGCTCGGCGTCCATCGTGGCGTTGGCTGCGGCCAGTTGCGCGATCGAGACCACGCGCACGTCGGGCTGCGCGACCAGCCAGTCGAGCTCGCGGCCGAACGATTCGAGTGTCATCGTGGCCCGCGCATCGCCGGATTCGTGGAAGTCGTAAGGGTGCATGAGCACGCCGATGACGGGGTCGGAGTTGGCCGCCTGCCGCGCCGCCGCGACTGCCGTCCGGAGGTCAGGCATCTCGATCGTGATCGGGGCGAACATCAGCGGCTGTGTGCCCACGGTGCCGTAGCGATGCGCGGAGATGCAGCGAAAGCCGTGCGCGGCCAGAGCATCCAGGGTCGCGTTGTCGTACCGGTTCCACGGCGGAACGAACACCGTCGGCGCTGCGCCCGTCCATGTCTGCAGCAGCGCCGCGCCCTTACCGATGACGTCCATCTGGACGGCCGGATCGAGGCCGTCGAACTCACGGTGTGGAGGCGCCGAGACGCGCGTGCGATGGTTCCAGCCGTGCAGGGCCGCGTCGACCACCCCGGCGGTCACGGCCTCGCGAAGAAAGGCCAGTTTGGCCTCGTTCATCGGCAGCGTGCCACGCTCGCCGGGGTCGTGATAGCGGCCTTCCGTCAGGGCTGGCACCACGGCAAAGGTCGCACGCAGGCCGGTACGCCGGAGAGCGACGACCAGGCCCTGCTCGATCGCCGGAGGGCTGGTGGCGCAGTAGTCGTCGAAGCGCATGAAGACCGTGACGGTCCGGCTCAAGCCCGATCCGCCAGTTCCGTAAGGGCCGACATGCCATCGATCGTCTCACAGCCAACAGCCGAAGGTCAGATGAAATAGCGTGTCGTTATGCAGACATGGCGTCGAAACCTTCGCGACTCCGACGTTCGTGACAGGCACAACAACCCGTCCTCGGGCTGCAGCCCCAACTCTGAGTCCCACGAAATCGACCATCGGGCTGCGTTCAGAATCGTTGCAGGCGAGCGCTTGGCGCGATGCGGAGCTGCGCCCAGAGACTCAACGGGTGTACGACAGAACCACCAGTTCTACGGCGCCTGCAAAGTGTGGGAGCAGCTGAAGCGCGAAGGGTGTCGGACTTCACGTACGTGGCGACCTGGGACGGCTTCGTGTTCGTCGCCTTCGTGATCGACGTCTTCGCGCGGCGCATCGGCGACTGGCGCGTGCCGCCTCGACGCGAACGGCCTTCGTGCTGGATGCGCTCGAGCAGGCGACCTACGCGCGGGGCCACGCCGCCCTCGCAGGCCTCGTGCATCACAGCGGCCATGGTGTCCACCTCTCGATGCGCTACGCCGATTACCTCGCCGACGCCGGCATCGTGCCCTCGGTCGGGCGCTCGGTGTGCCGGCCTTGGTCAGCTGCGCCTGCATGTACTGCTTGTCCAGCGTCTTGACCGTGCGGATCTCCGAAGAGGCCGCGCACCGTGGGCTGCGGACACAAGCCGGGGAAGACATATGCATCCCACAGCCGCCGCGCGCGCGTCTTTGAGGTCGCCATGCACACATGCTGGCAGTTTTCACCGACCTTGAACATGCCCGAAAGCCAGCATCCACACCACTTCCGAGCCGATTCATAGCCTCAAACTACCCACACGACTTCCTGAAGACCCTTTTTTTATCGCCCACGAGTACGATCTCGATCTTGGCGATCCGAAGTTCATCGTCGACGCGGGCGCCCATATCGGGCTGGCATCGGTGACCTGGCCAGCAAGTATCCGAAGGCCACTATTGTGGCGATCGAGCCGGAGCCATCGAACTTCGAATTGCTGGTGAAGAACACGCGCAGTCATGCCAACGTCAAGCCGATCTGCGCCGGCCTGTGGAGCCGCCGGGTTCATTTGCGAATCGAGAACGCAGGCGCAGCGACGTGGAGCTTTCGGGTGGTGGAGGATTCAACGGGGCAAGGCATCCCCGCGCTCGGCATCCCCGAAATCCTCGCCGACTTCAACATGCCGGTCATCGACGTGTTGAAGATCGACATCGAGGGATCGGAGATCGAAGTCCTGGGCTCCAGCGAAGGCTGGATCGGCAACGTGGGGACGATGGTCCTCGAACTGCACGACCGCTTCCGCCCCGGCCGTACCGAGGCGCTCGAGGCCGCGCTTTCGGGCTATGAGTACCGCAGGTCGACCAGCGGCGAGAGCGTGGGTGATCAGCCATCTGACGCGCAGCGGCGCAGCGAAAGAACCCAATCCGATTGCCGCTGCGGAGGGGCCGGGACTGGAAGTGGGCGAGACGATAGTCGATCATCTCAGCGAACTTCGCGTTGGGCGTGAGGCGCTGCCACTTCAGGGACGATAGTAACTACCAGCGCGGTCGGCGGAACCCTATTATCCGACATCGTCGCCCACGGCCAGCGTGAGTCTCGCGTCGGGCGCCCGTGTCTTCACACAGGTCAATGGTCTCGCGGAATGCGCCGACGAGTATGACTTTCTCGCCTCTGCTCATAGCGATTCCTTGAGGCTCGACGTCACGCGGTCGATGTCCGCCGTTTTCAGCCCCGCGTACATGGGCAGGGTGATTTCCGAGTCCGCGAAGGCTTCGGTTTTCGGAAGTGAGCCCGCGAAGTTCCGGTAGAGCGAAAAGCGATGCACGGGAAGATAGTGGACGCTCGTCTGAATGCCGCGCTGATGCAGGCGATCGCGGATGGCGTCGCGGCGGGCGATGTCGACGTTCTTGAATGCGATGGGGAGGATGTAGTTCGAGACGAATCCGCCGTGGCTCGCGAATGGGACGACGACTTCGTCGATCTCGCGCAGGCGTTCGATGTATTACGCGCGGACTTCCGCGCGGCGGGCAAGGTCGGCGCTGAGTTTGGAAAGCTGCACGAGCGCGAGCGCGGAGCGGATGTCGTCCATGCGGTAGTTGTAGCCGTCAGCGACGACGTCGTACAAGGCGGCGTGGCCCTTGGCCCGGTCGTGGGAGGCGGTCGTCATTCCGTGCGAACGCATCAGCCTGGCCAATGGCCCCAATCGTGCCGAGTGTGCGCCCGCGGTAATCGCTGAGCGGGGCGTGGCAGGCGTCTTCGACGACGGGGATGCCGTGCTGCGTGGCGGCAGCCATGATGGGGTCCATGTCGCACGGGAACCAGCCATAGTGCATCACGATGATGGCGCGGGTGCGCGGCGTGATGAGCTGTGCGAGCCGCGTGGGGTCCATGTTCGGGGAGTCCGGCCCGGTGGATCGTCGCCAGCACGGCTTCGTCCTCCTCGGGGCCGTAGCTGAGCGCGAAGAGCGGGATGTCGAAATCCATCGGTTGCGTCAGGGACGACAGTAGCTATGCTTCTTCCAGGATCAGCGCGGGGAGAAATCGAGGCCGCCACAGCGCCGGCACGTCATCACCTCCGGGTACTCGCCGAAGATCCGCGTGATGTCGTCGATGTGCGCCGGGCTCAGCTCCTTGCGCTGACTGCCCAGGCTCCTGCGCCTTCTGCCCTGTTCGAGCACGTCGAGGACGATTGGCGCGATACCGCTCGGCGTCGATGGGGACGTTGCCAGCCGCCAGTTGCGCGATCGAGCTCACCCGCACGTCGGGTTGCGCGACCAGCCAGTCGAGTCTCGCGTCCGAACGACTCAAGTGTCATCGTCGCGCGCGCATCGCCGCATTGATCGCGGCGAACATCAGCGGCTGTGTGCCCATGGTGCCGTAGCGATGCGCGGAGATGCAGCGAAAGCCGTGCGCGGCCAGAGCATCGAGGGTCGCGTTGTCGTATCGGTTTCACGGCGGGACGAATACCGTCGGCGCGGCGCCCTTCGCGATGGCGTCCATCTGCACGGCCGGATCGAGGCCGCCGAACTCACTGTGTGGAGGCGCCGAGACGCACGTGCGATGGTCTTACGCGGCGCCGCGCGTCTTCAGCCACTGCCTGGCGTTGCGCGCGAAGCCCAGGTAGGGCTGGTAGGCCAGCGGACGCAACCTCCACGCCCGCGCGAACAGCGCCGATGCTTTGGAGAGATCGAGGGTGCGGTAGCCGTCGCCGCGCATGCAGGAGTTATAGAAGTCGATGGCTCGCAGCTCTTCGGCCGTGAAGGCCTGCGGATGCTGCGCGAGGAAGCGGGAGAAGATGTGCTCGGACGCGGCCAGCCGTCCGGCGGCGTTCTTCGACATCTGGCCGGAATGGCCGATGCGATAGGCGAACAGCTTCTCGTTGGTGCCGGCGAAGTCGCACTCGAGTGAGAGTCGCAGCCAGAGTTCCCAGTCGATACCCATCCCCAGCGTCTCGTCGAAGCCGCCGCTTCTGGTGAGCAGCGCGCGCCGAACGGCGGATCCGGAGAAGGGCACGAAGTTCTCGAACCCCAGGTACGGCGTGACGCGGCCGCGCCGGAAGGTCATGTGCCCCGTCCGCCTGCCGATCGGGACGTCGCGGCCCTCGGCGTCGATGACCGAGTGATCGGTGAATGTCACCCCCACCCGCGCGTCGTCGAACAGAGGGAGCTGGCGTGCCAGCTTGGTCGGCAACCAGAGATCGTCCGCGTCCAGGAAGGCGACGATGTCGCCTGACGCGCTTGAAATCGCCGCGTTCTTGGCCACCGCCTGGCCACCGTTTGCAATCCGGCAGTAATGAATCTGCGGATGCGGCAGCAGCGACCGGGCGACTCGTTCCGTGTCGTCCGTGGAGCCGTCGTCGACGATCACGATCTCCAGGTCGCCGACCGTCTGGGCGAGCGCCGACTCCACGCAGCCTCGGAGGTAGCGGCCGTAGTTGTAGCAGGTGATCGCGACGGACACTGTCACATCGGAACCAGGCAGATCGAAAAGCGGTACTTGCCGTTGGCCTCCTGGGCCATCGCCGTGACGAGTTCGACGTCGATGCGGGCGCCGGGGAACTGACTCTCGAAATAGCTCGTGAGTTCAGCGCTGACCGCCGGGGTGAATTCGGCACCTGGAACGATGCGGGCCGTCAGGTGATCGATGCTGTCCTGCACGATCTGCATCTGATCGAGGCCGGGCAGACGGGTCAGGGTGTTCTCGATGAGCGAGATGCCAGCGACACGGCTGCCGTCCCGCCGCACCAGGAAATCGGCCGTCCGCCCGACGATCCGCCGGATGGTCGGCAGGCCGCGGCCGCACGAGCATGGCCGCTCGCTCACCTCCGCCATGTCCTCGATGCGATAGCGAATCATCGGCATCGCAAGGTTCAGCAGGTCGGTGACGACGACGGCACCGAACTCGCCGGGTCCGGCCGGCGAGCCGTCCTCCCGCAGCACCTCCACGATCAGCTGATCGGAGTTCACGTGCAGCCCTTCGTGACGCTCGCACTCGCTGGCGATGCCCCCGACCTCCTCGCAGCCGTAGAAGTCCGTCACTTTCACGCCGAAGACACGCTCGATCACCGCCCGTTCATGCGGCACCAGCATCATCGAGCTCGAGACGATCGCCGTCGGGCGGATGCCCGTGACCCCGAGGTCGCCGGCCAGGCAGGCGAGCAGATAGATAGAGTGCGCGTGGCCGAAGAGCAGCGTCGGGCGCAGGTCCTGCCACTCCGCCTCGAAGCGGCGGACGGCGTCGCCGCTCATCGACATCGTGTCGAGGGTGATGGTCGGACCGAGCAGCCACTCGCGCAGGCGTGCGCGCGCCGAGGTCGCGTATTCCGCGTTGCCCCACACCGCGCCCATGGGTTCGCCTACGCGCCAGCCGGCCCACGTGCGCCGCCGTCGTCCGAACGCGTTTCGCAGGCGGCTGACCTCCTCCGTGAAATAGAGGTCGAGCGCTTTGCCGGTTGACCCGCCGGTCTTGGCGGCCATGAGGTGCGTCCGGTCGTAGCCCGATGAGAGCAGTGCGTCGGTCTCGTGGCGCACGGTTGCTTTGGTGAGCAGCGGCAGCGCCCGCAGCTGGTCGAGTGTCTGCAGCGCCGCCGGATCGAAACCCGCCGCGTCGAAACGCGCGCGGTAGAACGGATTGATGACCGGCACCCTCGTCAGGAGTGAACGGAGCGCGGTGAGCTGCCGTTGTTCGATCTCCGCGGACGTCAGCCACTGCGTACGGTCGAGCTCACGTTCCGCTTCCAGCAGGCCCTGCCGCTTCGTCCAGTTCCAGAGCGGCTCGACGATGTGCCGACGAACAATCGGAGGCAGGCGTGGATTCATGAAGACTCAGGCTCGTGAAGAAAGAGTGGGCGCATCAGACGGCCAGGGCTACGCGTGAGGCGCTGCCCTCGACGTGACGCGTCCAGCGTTGGAACATCAGCAGGGCGAACAACTGTTTGTTGTTCAGGGAGCGCCGCTCTTCGTGCGCCGTGACGAGCGCCCCGACGGTGTCGGACCGGAGGATGCCGCCGCCGTCGATCGCCGCCGCCGACAGCTCGCGCTCCACCAGCGGCTTCAGATCGCCGCGCAGCCAGCTGGCCATCGGAGAAGCGAAGCCCTGTTTGCGGTGGCTGAAGATGGACGGCGGCACGAACGCTCGCGCCGCCTCCTGGAGCAGGTACTTCTTGCGGCCGCGGCGGATCTTCATGCCGCTCGGAATGCGCGCGCAGAACTCGAGCAGCGTGTGGTCCACAAACGGCACGCGGAGCTCGAGCGAGTGCCACATCCCGACCCGATCGGTGAGCGCCAGGATGTCGTCCGGCAAGTACATCTTGATGTCCTGATAGAGCGCGCGGTCGAGCGGATCGGCGGTGTCGCACTGCTCGAAATAGCGGCGTCCGGCCCGGTCCACGGCCGCGAAGTCGATCTGCCGGGCGATCTCGGGCGCGTACAGCGCGCGCCGCTCCTCGGTGGGCCAGATGGCGTGATAGCTCTGCCAGCGTTCGGCCGGCGGCAGGCCGGCCGCGGCGACGAAGCGCTTGAGATGGTTGACCCGGTAGTGTCCGCCCTGCTCCTCGCGCAATGCCCGCGCCAGCGGCGAGACGGCCTGCAGCATCTGACGCCAGGGGGCCGCTGCCGCCACCATGCTGAGCCGGAAGCCCAGATAGCGCTCGTAGCCGGCGAAGGCCTCGTCACCGCCGAGGCCGGTCAAGGCAACCGTGACGTGCTGGCGCGCGAGCGCGCAGATGTGATGGGTGGGGATGAGGGAGTCGTCAGAAAACGGCTCGTCGAACGCCTCGACGGCGACATCCATCGCCTGCTCAACCGCCGGCATCACCTCGAATTCGCGGTGGTCCGTCTTGTAGCGCTCGCTGACCTCGCGCGCGAACCCCCGTTCGTCGAGGTAGTTGCCGGTGCGTCCGCCGAAGCCAATCGTGAAGGTGTGGACCGGCGAGGACGAACTGCGCGCCATCATGGCGACGAGCAGGCTCGAATCGACGCCGCCGCTCAGGAACGCGCCGAGCGGCACCTCGCTCAGGAGCCGCATTTCCACGCTCTCGCGGAAGCGCTCCAGGAACTCCGCCTGGAGGTCGTCAACCGAGCCGGTATGCGCCGGGCCGAGGGGCAGATCCCAGTAGCGCTCGACCGTCATCCCTCGTTCGTCGAGGAACAAGTAGTGTCCCGCCTCGAGCTTGTGCACGTGTTTGTAGGCGGTCCAGGGCGACGGCACGTAGCCATACGTGAAGTAGGCGTCCATGCCGGTCCAGTCACGCTCGCGCGGCACGGCTGGATGGGCGAGAACGGCCTTGATCTCGGAGCCGAAGACGAAGCGCCGCCCGTCGTAGTAGTAGTGCAGCGGCTTGATGCCCAGCCGGTCACGGGCGATGAAGAGGCGCCGCCGCCGCGTGTCCCAGATGGCGATGGCGAACATGCCGCGGAAGTGGCGCAGGCACGCTGGCCCTTCCTCCTCGAACAGGTGCAGGATCGTTTCGGTATCGCTGCGGGTGCGGAAGCGGTGCCCGCGCTGCATCAGCGCGCGCTGCAGAGGTTCGTGGTTGAAGATCTCGCCGTTGAAGACAATCCACAGTGACTCGTCCTCGTTGGCGATCGGCTGGTGCCCGCCCGCGACGTCGATGATTGCCAGCCGCCGCATGCCGAGCCCGACTGGTCCCTCCGTGTAGTGGCCGGCATCGTCGGGGCCGCGGCGGATCAGGCAGTCTGTCATCCGACGGATGATTGCCGGATCGACCTGCTCGGTCCTGTCGCTCTCGAACACACCGGCAATTCCGCACATGCGGTCAGGCTCCCTTGCGTGGCGCCCAGAGCACCATCCGTTCCCCGGCGAGGAAACGGACGAACGCCACGGCAGCGGCCACGTTGATGAGGCAGAAGTAGAACGGCACGAACACCGGCTTCCAGCGCAGGCGTCCGCCCGACGCCCAGCCCACGGCCGCCAGGGTGTAGCACAGCACCTGGAGACCCATCAGACCGGCGTAGCCCGGGTGCTGGACCAGCAGCGCGTTGCTCAGGAACGCGCCCGCCAGTGGCAGCGCGATCAGATATCGCAGCCACTTGTGCACGAGCAGCTGGAAGGCGAACAGGCCATGGCGAGGCGACAGCAGCTCGCGCATCTCCGACAGCGCGTGCAGCGCGCGCAGGCTGACCCGCACGCGCATGCGGAACTCGTCAGTCGGGGCATCCAGGGAGTACTCGGACGACATGGCTTTGGGCACGTAGAGCACCCGCGCGCCTTGTGCCACTACCCGGAGCGGCAGGATGAAGTCGGGCAGGTGGTCGGCGCGCATCGGCGTGTAGAGGTGACGCCTGACGGCATCGACGCCGCCGTTGACGCCCACCACCGACCCGACGCGTGACTCGAGCACACGGAGCCAGTTCTCGTAGCGCATGTAGAAACCCGAGCCCGAGCCCACGGCGGTCTCACCGCGTTCCAGATACTCGAGTTGTCCCGTCACGTAGCCGACCTCGGCTGCCTCGAACGCGCGCACCAGCTGCCGCACCGTATCGGCCGCGTAGGTCGAGTTGGCGTCAGAGAAGACGATGATCTCGGCCGCGCAGCGCTCCAGGGCGCGATTGAGCGCCATGGTCTTTCCCTGTCGCGGTTCCTGCCTGAGCAGTTCCACGCGCGCGTCAGCGATCTCGCGCACGGCGTCGTCGGTGCCGTCGGTCGAGCCGTCCGACACCACGACGACGTTGAGCAGGGTCTCGGGATAGTCCTGCGCCAGCTTGTTCCGCACCGTCGCCGCGATGTGTGCGCACTCGTTGAAGGCCGCGATGACGACCGTGACAGTGGGCAGCGCCGGCATGCCCGTCGGCCGCGGATGACGGGCCGGCCACAGCCTCAGCGTGATCGGATAGCCGACGTAGACGTAGGCGATGACCGCAAGGCATCCCCACAGTGCGACGGCGGCGACGGCCTCAGTCAACGCCATGGTGACTCAGGGCGTAACGGGGCACCCGTGGGCGGACGTGGACGACCGGACGCGACGCGCGACCAGGCACTGCCGCGGACGACGGCCGGTCTGGCGCCTGCGTGGCCAGCCGCACGACCACTGCCGACAGGCCCGCCATCAGGTACCACTCGTACCCCGAGAGGCCGTAACTGGCCCACGAACTGATGATGTTCATCCAGAAGAACACCTGCACGGCGTCAGCCGTCTTCAGGACCAACCCCGTGGAGCCGACCGCCTTGCAGCGCGCTTGCGCGACCCTGACCTCGCGGGTGACGACGCCGATGAAGACGATGAAGAGGACGAAACCGAAGGCGCCGAATTCCTGCGCTATCTCGACGAAGAGGTTGTGGGCCGGCATGTCGCTGCCTGCGAAGTTGGCCTGAGCCTCGGTGGATGTGCCCAGACCGTGTCCGAAGAACGGCCGCCGCCGCGCCACCTCGAAGCCCACGCGGATGCCTTCCGAGCGTCCGGACGCCGTGCCTGAGTTCTTGGTATTGGAGCTGACCAGCGAGAGATACCGATCCTGCAGATCCGGTGGCAGCATCGGCCCGACCACGACCAGCGCGGCGATCGTGGCGGCGGCGAAAGTGAGCTTGCGCGGACTCTTCAGCCAGAGCACGCCGATCGCCACGGCGAGTGCGACGATCCCGGTGCGCGAGGCGGTCAGGGTGAGCGCCCAGATCGCGAGCGGCAGATAGGCGACGTACAACCACTTGCCCACCCTCGAGAGCGGGGCGAGGTGGTGGCAGAAGACGAGGCTCGACACGATGACGAAGGCGAGCCCGTTGGGGTTCACGATGTCGCTCGGCGCGCCGGCCAGCCGATCGAAGAACTCGTCGCCGGCGCCCATCGAGGCGAAGCTGCCCCAGTAGCCCGTGGTGACGTGGAGGTAGAGGGGCTCCAGTACCCGAAACACCTGCGCGCCCACGAAGACCAGCAGCAGGTGCCGCAATCCGCGCTCGTCCTTCACAAATGCATGAGTGAACAGCCCGAAGACGGCGGCTTTCAGGAAGTTCTGCAAGCCGGCGCTCAGAACGCTGCCCGGCCATTCGACAAACGGCAGCGACACCACCGCGTAGCCGATGAGCACCAGGATCATCGTCTGGGAACTGAGGCCCTTGGTCCGCGGTCCGGGCTCGGAGGTCGACATCAGTGCCAGGCCGCCGCACGCAATCACCAGCAGCAGGTCGAAGCGAATCAGGCCAAGCGGCTCGATGCGCAGGCCGATGTGCAGGAACCAGCTGGCCACGAACAGCAGGTACACGTTCAGGCCGAAGGCGGCCATCGGGTTCGCCCTTGGACGTCCTGCCGGGGGCGGCGCGGTCGCCGCGCCAGAGGGCGAGGGGAGAGCGGCGGCCGGAGTCATCCCGCCCTCCGCTGCGTTCCGACGACGTCGGTGTAGAGGTCCATGTAACTGTCGCCCATGCGCTCGTGCGAGAAGTCGAGGCTTCGGGTGCGCGCTGCGGCGCCCAGGCGCCCGGCTTCGACCGGATCCGTCAGCAGGCTGCGCAGGTTCGATACGAGGCGTGCCTCATCGCCGGGGGGCACCAGGCGTCCATGGGCACCCTCCGCCAGCAGCTGCGGCACCCCGCCGACACGGGTTGCCACGATGGGCCGGCCGGCGGCCATCGCCTCGAGCAGGCTGATTGGCAACCCCTCGGTATGCGACGACAGCACGAAGATATCGAAGTGCGACAGATACGACCTCGCCGGGACGAACCCGGGCATCAGGACCCGGCTCGAGACGCCGACTGTGTCCGCCAGCCGGGTGAGCCGCTCGCGTTCCGGCCCCTCCCCGAGTATCAGGAGATGCGTCGAGGGCCGCAGTTGCGCGAAGGCCCGAATCAGGCCGTCGAATCCCTTTTCGGTCGAGAGGCGGCCGACTGCACCCACCAAGGGGCCCCGGCCGCAGAACTCGACGATGGCGGGGTCCGGCGTGGCGCCCACCAGGTCAGCGTCGGGCAGCCCGTTCTCGATGATCCGGAGGCGATGGTGTTGCAGCGACGCCAGTGCCGGATCGGCGAGCATTCCGGCATGGACGAGCACGACCGCATCGCTTCGGCGGAGCGCCCTTACGTCCAGCCACTCGTAGGCGGCCATCAGACCCGAACCGTGCGTGTAACCGTGAACAGTTGAAACCAGTCGCGCCCCGCGCAGGCGCTTCGGAAGGAACCCGAACAAGATGTTCGACTTGTAGCCGTGCGAGTGTACCACGGCCGCGCCGCGCCGCCGTGCCAGCGCGCGCAACTGCCACGCCCCCATCGGGTTGGGTCCTGGTCTCATGCGCACACGTTCCACCGGCAGTCCGCGCTCGGCGGCGACGGTCTCGACCGGCTTGTCGAGCTCGCCGGGGGTACCGATCGAGACCAGCCTGGCGTCGTGCCCGCGCTGCCGCTGGTGCGCAATCAACGACAGGATCACCACCTCCGCGCCGTAGAACCCCCCGCTGTCGACCATGTGCAGGATGGTCATGCCCGCGCCCTGCCCCGCCGCGGGCGCCAGAGCCGGCAGATGACGTCCACCGTCGCGGCTCCCATGCCCTCGACGGAGAAGTCCGCCGCCACCCGTTCCAGGCCTCGCGCCCCGGCGTCACGCCGGAGCCCTGGATCGGCGATGACCTGGCCGATGAGGCGAGCGAGATCGGCGGCATCGCGCGGCCGTGCCAGCCAGGGTTCGCCGGCCGGTCCGACCACCTCACGGACGCCTGGATAGTCGGTCGCCACCACCGGCAAGCCGGCCGCCATGCCTTCCAGGACGGCGTTCGGCAACCCCTCGTTGTGTGAGCTGAACACGAGCAGATCCGAGGCCGCCAACAGCCCCGCCACGTCCGAGACCGGGCCGAGGAGTCGCACGCGGTCGCCGAGGCCCAGGGTCGCGATCTGCCGGCCAATCGCCTCGGCCTGATCGCCCGGCGCTCCTGCGAGCGCCAGAACGGCGCGCGTGGCCGAGGTCCCCAGCTGATCCTGCACGCGCCGCCAGGCGGCGATGAGCGTCTCGTGGTCCTTGAAGCGATGCAGGTTGGCCACCATCGTGGCAAGCACCGTCGTCGCATCGAGGCCGAGTGCGGTGCGCCATCCCTGCCGATCCAGAACCGGGCGCCCGAGCTCGATGCCGTTGTGGATCACGTTCACCCGCTCGGGCCTGACGCCCAACACGTCGGTGAGGAAGCGCGCGCCGTGAGAGGAATTCGACAGAAAATGCGGCACCTGACCGACGGCGCGGCGCTCCAGCCACGGTGCCACCCGAGAACGGCCCTCGTCGCGCTGGTTCCAGATGAAGGTGCCGGCGCCGCTCAGGCGCCATGTGAGCCCGCACAGGATGTTGGGCAGCATCGTGTAAGGCAGGATCACGTCGGGACGCGCGCGCCGCAGCATCGCTCCGAAGCGTACAACGTCACGCACCTGCTCCAGCTTCTGCACCGCGCCGACGCCAAGCGTGAACTGCGTGTAGGGGAGCTGCGCGGCCTCCAGCTCCGGCACGAGCGTCGTCGATACATCGCTGTGCGCCACACTCACCAGCTGCACGACGGCGCCTTCCCGTCTTGCCAGGTAACGCGCAAGCAGCATCGCCTGGCGCTCGGCGCCTCCGCGTCCGAGCGTGGGCAGCACCAACAGCACGCGCGCGCCGGCCAGACGCGGGTGGTCGGAGGCGGACGACTCGATCGGCCGATGGCCGGCGGAGGTGGCCATCAGGCTGCTGCCCTCGGGCGGCGCATTCGCCGGAACTGGCGGACGGGCAACGCGGCCAGCTGCCGCCACGCGGGCAGGTGCGTCGGCTTGAGCCACAGGGCCTTCGAGAGCCATTTGACGGCGTACACCGGCTGACCCTGACGGCCGAACGCGTCGCCGCCGTAGGTATAGGTGTGGAGCCACGCCTCATGCTGCACCGCGGGCGGCACCAGCCCGGGATTGCTGTCGAGGAAGCGATTCATGGTGTGAATCGCCCACCGGAGGCGCTGCTCGAACTTCTTCGACATCTGGCCTTCCCACGACCGGTACAGATACGAGGCGTAGGCGAGGTGAGCGAACTCGTAGTGGACCGAGATCCGGAGCCACAGGTCGTAGTCGATCCCCATCGGGAGGGCTTCGTCGAACATGCCCACCGTGTCGAAGCACTCGCGGCGCACGATCGCGGTCATGCCGGTCACGAAGTTCTCGATGAACAGCGCGTTGGTGACCCTGCCGGTGCGTGGCGCAGGACAGCTCGTGGGCAGCGGCCGCCCGCCGGGATCGATGTTCAAGTGGTCTGAGTAGACGACCCCGACCCGCGGATTCGCAAAGAGCGACAGCTGGCGCTCGAGCTTGTCCGGGACCCACAGGTCGTCGGCGTCGAGAAACGCGACCAACGTGCCCCGCGCGGCCCGGATGCCGGTGTTCTTGGCCTTCGACTGGCCGCTCTGCGGAATCCGTTCGAAGCGGATCCGCGGATCGGCCATCAGCGGGGCGAGCGCCGTCCGCGGATCGTCGGTCGAACCGTCGTCGATGACCAGCACTTCCAGGTGCGGATACGTCTGGACCAGCACCGACTCCACCGCCGCCGGCAGGTAGCGCGCCATGTTGTAGCACGCAATCACCACCGAGACGACGGGCGGCGTGGCCTGGCGGTCGTGGGTCAGCGTGTCGGTCATGGCGGTGCCGGGGCCTGTCACGCCTAACGCGTGCGGCGGTCGAGCGCCAGCTTGCGGCGCGCGGCGCGGGCACTCGCCTGGCTGACGGTCGCCGGCGCTTCACTGCCGCCGATGAAGCGCGCGAGAGACTCGATCGTCGTGTACTTGAAGAGGTCGGTCATCTGAATCGGCTTGCTCACCTTCTGTCGAAGTTCACTGAGCACCTGCACGATGAGCAGCGAGTGGCCGCCCAGGTCGAAGAAGTTGTCGCGCGTGCCGCACGACGGAATGTCGAGCGCGCGCTGCCAGATCGCCGCGACCAGGGCCTCGACCGCCGTTGTCGGCGTCGTGGTCGCGGTGGCTGGCGGGATCGCGGCGGCCCTCGGCGCCGGCAGCGCCCGTCGATCCACCTTGCCGTTGGGCGTGAGGGGCAGTGCCGGCAGCCACACGAAGGCCGAGGGCACCATCACCTCCGGCAGACGGCTCCGCAGCCAGCTCTTGAGCGCCTCGGCGTCGGGTGCCTGGCCGGGCGCGGCGCGCAGGTAGGCGACCAGGCGCTGATCGCCGGGCACGTCTTCGCGCAGAATCACCACTGCGTCGGCCACGGTGTCGTGGGTCCGCAGCAGCGACTCGATCTCGCCTGGCTCGACGCGGTGGCCGCGTATCTTCACCTGATGGTCGACCCGGCCGAGGCACTCGATCTGTCCGTCGGGCCGGAAGTAGCCGCGGTCGCCGGTGCGGTACATCCGCGCGCCGGCCTGGCCGCTGAACGGGTCGGGCAGGAAGCGGTCGGCCGTCAGGGCCGTCTGGCCCCAGTAGCCGCGCGTGACGCCGTCGCCGCCGATCACGAGTTCGCCGATGACGCCCGGCGGCAGCTGGGCGGCGCGGTCATCGAGCACGTAGACGGACTGGTGCGCCAGCGGTCGGCCGATGGGCACGCTCGACGCTTCTCCCGGAGGCGTCACCTCGCCCACCGTCGACCAGATCGTCGTTTCCGTGGGCCCGTACATGTTGGCGACCCGCCCCGGCAGGATGCCGGCGAGGTCGGCCGCGATGTCGGCCGGCAGCGCTTCGCCGCCCACCATCATCTGCCGCAGCCCGGCGAGGGCGGCGCGAGCCCGCGGCTCGGCAAGCACGATGCGCGCCATCGACGGCGTGCACTGGAAGTGCGACACCGTGCCCGACGCCAGCAGCGACGCCAGCGAGTGGCGTTGGTCGACGGCCGCGGCGCGGCGCTGGGCACTGGAGCGTACGGTGTCGAGGTAGGGAAGGTGGTCGAGGACGACGTCGGTGTCGATGCCGAAGTCGATGAGGCAGGCGATCTCGTCGATGCCGCCCGACTGCACCTTCTCGACCACCTCCAACCCGCGCTCGACCGTGCCGAAGAGGCCGCTCTCGCGGAAGTAGCGCTGGAAGGCGAACTCCAGCAGCGCGTCCATGTCGTCCTCAGAGATCGTGTCGAAGAACTCGTCGAGGGTCTGTTCCTGCTCTTCCGAGAGCCGCTTGAACGTCGGGAACTGCCACGCCGCGGCCTTGACGAGGAACGTCGCGCTCTTCAGGTAGTCCTTGAGCGGCTGCCTGACCGTTTCCTCGACCTTCGCTTCGTCTGGTCCGATGAACGTATGGAGCATCAGGGTCACGATTCCGGGCCCCGCATGGCCCGCCTCGCGCCGGGCCTCGCGATAGGCACGGACCTTCGCGGCCACCTCGTCGATCGACTGCCCGAGCAGATGGGTGAGCAGGTTTGCGCCCAGGCGTCCGGCTTCGATGAACGTCTGCACGTTGCCCGCCGTCGTCACCCAGAGCGGCAATTCCGGCTGGATCGGCCGGGGCAGTGTCCGGACCTGCACCGGACCCTTCGGACCCTCGAAGGTGACGGTCTCGCCGCGCCACAGGCGCCTGACGATCTCGGTGCTTTCGAACATCACCTGCTTGGCCCCCGCGAAGCCCTCGGGCCGGATTGCGAAGTCCGGTGTGGCCCAGCCGGCGGCCACCGACAACGCGACACGGCCGTTCGACAGGTTGTCGACGACGGCCCACTCCTCGGCCACGCGGATCGGGCTGTGCAGCGGCACGACGCAGCTGCCGGCGCGGATCGACACGTTGGTGGTGATGGTCGCCAGCGCCGCCGACGTCACCGACGGGTTCGGGAAGAGACCGCCGAACGACTCGAAATGCCGTTCCGGTGTCCACACCGCGTTGAACCCGTGCGTGTCGGCGAACTTCGCACTCTCGAGGAGCAGCCGGTACTTGTCGGTGTCGTGATCGCGGTCCTTCGAGGCCACGTTCCAGTAGAACAGGCCGAAGGGTATGCCGGCCCCGGCCGCCGGCTCGGCCGGCTCAGGGTCGGCCGGGGCGCCCTCGGCGTGCAGGACGACCGTGAAGCCGCGGGCCAGCGTCCAGAAAAGTTCGAGGACCGAGATGTCGAACGAGACGCTCGTGACCGCGAGCCATACGCCGGGCGTCGCGTCGATGCGGTGGTCCATCCCGACGAAGAAGTTGAGGACGTTCCGGTGCTCGACCATCACGCCCTTCGGGCGTCCCGTCGATCCGGACGTGTAGATCATGTAGGCCAGGGCCGATGGCGGCACCTCCAGCTCGAGGTTGCCGGCCGGGTGTGCCTGCACCTGCGCTTCGATCTCTGCCAGCGCGACCTGAGGCACCGCAGCGGTGATGTCCTGCCGCGTGCGCCGCACGATCACGCAGCGCATCGCCGCGTCGTCGATCATGTAGGCCAGCCGTCCGGCCGGGTACTGCGGATCGAGCGGCACGTAGGCGGCGCCGCACTTCTGAACGGCGCAGAGCGCGACCAGCATCTCGAGCGACCGGTCGACCATCACGCCGACGCGATCGCCGACCTGGACGTTCTGCTGCCGGAGATGGCGCGCCAGACGGTTCGCTGACGCATTGAGGTCCGTGTAGGTCAGGCTCCGGCCGCGGCACCGGGCCGCGACGTGGTCGGGCGTGCGCGCGACCTGCTGCTCGAATGCCTGATGCACGCAGAGCGGCGGCGGCGCCGGCAGCGACCCCTCGGCGTCGGCGCGGCCGAGTCGCGCCAGCTGCTCGCGGTGCGCAGGCGTGACGACGTCGATGTCCTCGACCGCGCGGCTGCGGTCGCTGCCTGCCTGCGCCAGCACCGCGGCGAGCGACTCCAGCAGGCGATCGAGCGTCTCGGGATCGACGCGCGTGCCATCGGCGACGATGCCGATCGTGGCGCCGTCGTCCGGCACGAGAATGGCGAGTGCTGCAGTGCCGGCCAGGCGTCGGCCGTCATCCTCGTTCGGCGCGTGCACCCGAATCACCCGCACTGGAGCGTCGTCGCACACTGGTGCCAGGCGCAGGTCGGCGTCGCGCGCCGGCAGGTCACGGAGGTAGCCGCGCGTCTCCTCGGCATCCGCCACGGCGCGTTCGATCCGACGATGCACCTCCTCGAGGCTGTCGGTCGGCGCTATCTCCAGCCCGATTGGCAGGAGACTCGACGCGTAGAGCGAGAACCAGTCCGGCTGCTGTTGCGCACTCTGGGACATGTAGGCAAATGACACGTCGCGGGTCTGCGCCAGGCGCCCGAGCGTGACGGCCACGGCAGTGATCCAGGTCGGCGCCGGACTGCGGTCGGCGGCGCTGAGAGTCCGCCACGTGGCCGTGCCGCCGCGCCGTCCGGTCACCGGCAGCGACGTGGCTTCGAAGCGCCGCAGTCGCGATCGCCAGCGCGTCTCGCCGCGCGCCACCGGAGCAAGGGCAGCGTCGATGGCGGCCGCACGTTCGGCCACGGCCGACAGCACGTCGCCGGTCTTCACGCCGCGCGCCTGCAGGTACGCCACGACGTCCACCGCGGTGCCCCGCAGATCGACGGCCTGCGTGATCTCAAGCGCGCCGGTCGAACAGCGCACCGTGATCCGGCCGGCCGCCATCGTCAGGACGGTGCCTGGCGCCGCCGCTGGTGCATCCGCCACCACACGGGCCGCGCGCACGAGCAGCGTCGTGTCGTCCACCAGGAGCTTCGGCAGCATCAGCGGGTTGCCATACGGACCGAAGTCCAGCGCGCGCACCAGGCGTTCAAGCTCCGCGGCCGGGCGCTGCCAGTCGAGTGTGGCGGCCGCCGTCGGGCGATCGCCGCGTCCGAAGTAGGTGCGTTGCGACAGGTCCTGCGGCTGCGGGCGCAGCGTCGAGGTGCTCAACTGCTCCAGCAGCTCGACGAAGCCATCGAGGCCCGCTTCGTAGCAACGGGCGTTGAGGGTGAATCCCGTGTCTTCCGGCTCGATCGGCACCGCCCGCGTGACCAGCACGTCGCCGGTGTCGGCTTCGCCCGTCATCACGTGCCACGTGATGCCGTGGTGGCTCTCGCCCTGCATGAGCGCCCAGATCGGGGCGTTCAGCCCCGCATAGCGCGGCAGAGGGCCATCGTGGAAGTTGATGGCCAGCCGCCGCGCCTTCGTCAGCAGAGCGTCCGGCAGCATCCTGAGGTTGGTGATCGAGAGCAGGAAATCGAAGTCGGCGGCCGCGGGATGATCGAGCACGTCGCGTACGTTGCCGATGCAGGGCACGCCCTTCTCCCCGGCCCACTTCCGGATCCGGGAGTCATCCGACACCACGGCTGTCAGCCTGTGCCCCCCGTCGAGCAGGAGGTTGCAGCACTGGACGAGCAGCGACTGGTCGCCGATTACCAGGAACGAGCTTGGAGCGTGTACGTCTGCCATGTCTGGGATTCCCGTGCCCGCTAGCCGGCGACGGCGGCCGGCGCAGCCACCCGCGTCACCCACCCCGTGATGTCACGAACGACACGGGCCTGTTGCTCAGGCTGCGTCACGATGTGGTTGGCCCCCTCGTAGTAGTTCACCTCGAGCGCGTCGGCGAAGGGCACGTCGCGAAAGCTGTCGCGGAACTGGGAGCGGTAGTTGTAGAGAGGCCCGGCCGGGAAGTTGACCTGCAGCCGCACGCCGCGCCCCACTAGAGCGCGCAGGCCGGCAGCCACCGACTCGCGCGGCGGAAACACGCGGACGTAGGTCGGAATCTCGATGAACTCCTTGTCCACGGTGGTTGCGGCGGCCGGCGTCACGCCGCGCCCGGAGCGCGCGCGGATCCGGCGTGCTAGGAAGCTCGTCCAGCGCTTCAGATCGGCGACGATCGGCGCGTAGTAGTGCACGAAGTATCGCGGGGTGACGTAGCAGTACGGATCAAACTGGCTGATGCCGACGACGCGCGGGTCGGCCACCGCCGTGTTGTACGCCGCATCGGCGCCCGAGCACAGGCCGTAGAGGATGAAGCGCTCCATGCCGCGCGTCCTCTGGAGGTGGTCCATGACCTCGGCGCATTCGGTCACCGAGACTTCCTCGAACGGCGGCGTCCCGCGACGCGACTCGCTGTCGCCGATGCCGGAGTAGTCGAAGCGCACGGCGAGCGTGCCTTCGGCCGCGATGCTGCGGGCCAGCTTGACCGACAGCCGGCACGACCCGACATGGTGCATCACGCCGGAGTTCAGAATGATCACCGCGGGACGCGCCGGATCGATGGTCGTGGGTTCGGTGGCGATGCCAACCAGCGGCGTCGGCTTGCCGATGCGAAGTACTCGCTCCCTCACGGGGTCTCCTGTGCCATCCACGCGACGATGCCTTGAATGGCCGGTTGCGGTAGCAGGATGCCGCCGAAGTTGTCCACGAAGTTCCAGTCGTGCGGGGCCGGCGTGAACTGGTAGCGGAACGCCGGATGCGTTCGCCACGCGTCGCGCAGCCGGGCGAACGTCGCGTCCTCGTGCGACACGAGCTGCAGGATGCGGCCGACGGAGGTCGGCACCTGCGCGTCCAGGCGCAGGCCGGCGATGCTCCGCCGCAATGAGCCGGGCATGACGAAGCCGTTGTAGTGCAGCGCGCCGTCCGGCAGTTCACGGTTGCCGGATGGCGGACCGTAGGTGCTGGGCCGCTCGGCGGCGATCTCCCGCTGAAGCGCCGCGATGTAGTCTTCGCCGGAGACCACCGGGTCCCACACGACGAGGCGGTCCACGTCACTGCGGTCCAGGCTCGCGAGCGACGCGAACACCGCTCCCAGGCGCAGGCCGATGAGGCTCACCGACGAGACGTCGCTCAGCTCCTTCAGCTCGTAGATCGCCTGTCCGACATTGGCCTTCCACTGCGTGATCGTCGTGTCCTCGGCGTCGCCGCTCGAGTTGCCGGTGCCGGTGTAGTCGAAGCGCAGGACGTGGAAGCCCTTCTTCGCCAGCAGCAGCGACAGCTGCCGGCAGGCGCGATGCGCTCGCATGTATTCCTGACCGAACGGGTAGCACACGACCACGCCCGAGTTCTGCGGAGTCGCCTGCGGAGGGTGGTGCACGCCGTACAGTGGCGCCTCGGCCGAGCCGAACAGCAGCGGCGTCATGAGCCGGTTCCCTTCCCTCGCGACTCGATGTCGTTGGCGATCTGCTCGACCGTGCCCATGACCATCGTGGCCTGGCTGAGGCGGACGCCCAGCTTCCGCTCGACCTGGACGATCACGCGGGCTGACAACAGCGAGTGCCCTCCGAGATCGAAGAAGTTGTCGGTGATGCCGATGCGGTCGACCCCGAGCGCGTCCTGCCAGATGCGGGCGATGGCCTTCTCGGTCGTCGTTCGTGGCGGAATGCTGTGGTCGACCGGCGCCAGTGGATCGGGCAGGGCACTGCGGTCGACAGCGCCGGCCGTCGTGGCCAGCTCGTCGAGTTCAACGAACTGCTGCGGCGCCGCGTCCGCCGCCAGGTGCGCCCGGGCGTAGCGCCGGATCTCACTCTGGGTCACGAAGTGTTCATCGTCGGGACGGAAGAATGCCACGAGACGGCGATTCGCGCCGTCTTTGAACGACCGCACGACGACCTGCGCGATCGCCGGGCACTGCGCCATGATGCCCTCGACGCCGGGGATGGCCGGATCGTCGTCGGGATCGAACGCGGGCGGCGCCTCGACGACTGGCGGCGCAGCCGCCAGCCGCAGCTCTCGCACCAGTGAGGCCGGATGACAAGGGGCGACGACCGTCTGCGGTCCCAGGCGATGGCCGAGTACCTGAGCCAGTACGCGGGCGCCTTCGGCGGGGGCGATGCCCAGTTCCAGCGCGCGCGTCAGCGCCGGTGACTGTCCTGCCGCTGCCGGGGCCTGGGTCCGGCGCAGGGCGTCTGTGTTTGGCAGACGGCGCATGGAGAAGTCGTCGATCTCGAGAAACACCGTGCCGGCGTCGTCGGCGACGCGCACGTCGAAGAGCGCGATCTCGCGATGATGATCGCCCTGGCCGGGTTTGAACACCACGTGACTGGTGGCGCGTGCGGGGAACTCGCCGCTGAAGCGCAGGCGGCGGCAACCGACTGGGACGAACACTTCTTCGGTGGCCGCGTAGCCGTCGATGATGACCTGGGCACCGGCCGCCGCCATATCCGCCAACGCGGGGTGCAGCTTGAACGCCGCCAGGTCCTCGGCAAAACCCGGCGCCAGATCGAGCGTGATCAGGGCTTCGCGCCCGGCGTAGTCAACCGTCTGCAGCGCCGCCCAGCGCGGCCCGAAGGCCAGGTACGGATGGTGGTCGGCGTCGTCGAACCGCTGGCGGCCTCGGATGCACCGCTTGCGTACGGCCTCGACATCAAGAGGAGCGCCGGGCGACGCCCCGCGACGGATGGTGCCGCGGGCATGCTCGGTGCGCACGTCGCCCTCGGTGCTGGCCAGCACGAAGCTCGCGCCGTCGGATTGCGTCTCGAGAGAAATCGACAGGGGTTTCAACGCGTCGTCCGACACGATGAACGGGAAATCGAACGAGACGTCCGCCATCTCGACCGCCGCCATCGCCGTGCCTTCGGTCCAGGCCGCCCGCGCCATCTCGAGGAAACCGAACCCGGGCATCAGTGCCGGGCCGTCCTTCAGCCGGTGCTCCGCCAGCACCCAGTGTTCACGTGGCGAGAACGCCGTGACGAACGTGCGTCCCGCGTCGCTCTCCGCGACGCAGCGGTCGAGCATCGGGTGCGCAGTGGGGCGTCCGGCGGGCAGCCGGCGCCGCGCCGTCCCCGACGCCAGCGTCGCTGCGAGGCCGGTGTCGCGCCAGGCCGGCCAGTTGACGCCGAGACACGGCCAACCGGCGTCGACTGCCCAATGGGCGAAGCTGTCGAGGAAGGCGTTTGCTGCCGTATAGTCGACCTGTCCAGGCAGGCCGGCAAACGCGCTCGACGATGAGAACAGCGCGAAGAAGTCGAGCGACTGCGGTGTGAACACGCGGCTGAGGATGGCCGTGCCGTCCACCTTCGGTGCCAGCACTGCCCGCGCCTGTGACAGCTCTTTCGTGACGAGCGGGGCGTCGTCGGTGACGCCGGCCGCGTGCAGGATGCCGCGCACGACGAGGCCATCCCGAGAGAGACGCGCAGCCAGTGCGCGCACGGCGTCCTCGCGGCCGACGTCCGCGGCTTCCAGGCGCACCTGCGCGCCGAGTGCTTCGAGCCGCTTGAGGTGCTCAAGGGTGCCGGCTTCGGGGGCACCACGCTCGATGAGTTCATCCCAGTGGACGCGATCCGGCCAGGCATTTCGCGAAACCAGCACCAGCGTCACCGGTGTGGCCTGCCGGGCCAGCATCTCGGCGGCCACCAAGCCGAGCCCGCCGGTGCCCCCGGTGACGACATACGTGCCGGCGACGTGTGCGACCACCGGCGGCGCCTCGGTGAGGGGCTCGGTCCGCCGAACCATGCGCTGCACGAAGCGTCCGGCTCCGCGCAGCGCGACGAGCGCTTCCCCGTCGATGGTGGTGGGGGCGTCGGCGAGTTCCGCAACCACGCGATCGGCGAAGGCGGCCGAGACCGAAACCGGCGAAGCGACGTCGAGCAGGCGTGCCCGCCAAGCCGGGAACTCGCGGGGGAACGTATTGACCGGACCGAGGCCGAGCGCGCCGAGTGGTGAGTGTACCGGTTCGCCGGCGGTCTGCCACGCCTGTCGCGCCAGGGTCAGCCAGCACAGCGACGACCAGCCGTTGACACCAGCAGCCTGTGCGAGCAGCAGCAGGCTGTCGAACGTCAACGCCCGATCCTGTTCGAGCCGGTCGGCCGTGAGTCCGGCGCCGACGCCGAGCGCCAGCGTGTGGAGAACGTGCGTCGGCGTCCATCCGGCGGCGTCACAGGCGTCCGTCATCCGCAGGTAGTCGTCAGCGACATCGAGCCGGAAGGCGAAGGGGCCGGACCCATCGACGCGCAGATGGTCGCCCGGCGTCGCCAGTCGCACAGAGGCGCCGTGCTGTGCGAGGGCGGTCTGGAGCAAGCCGGAGAACTCGTCGGCGGGTGCCATCAGTAACACGCGGGCGCCCGTGAGCACCGGCGGCGGAAGCCCCACGGTGCGCTGCCATACGGCCTGGTACAGCCATTCGGCATCGGTGGCGGGGCGCCCGGCGTGGCCCTCGCCCTCGGCGCTCCGGCGGGTGACCGGTCGTTCTACCCAGCACGTCACGTGGTCGAACGCGTACGCCGGCAGTGGCACGCGGGCGCGGGTCTGGCCCTCGTAGAACCGGGTCCAGTCGGTGGTGGCACCGCTTTGCCACAGGCGACCCAGAGCACCGAGCATGTGAGCCTGGTCTGGCGTAGAGTCGTCGGGATGGCGGAGCGACGTGACCAGCGCCTGATCGGACGCTGTAGCCGGGTGCAGCGATGCCAGGCTCGTGAGGGTTCGGCCGGGGCCCACTTCAAGCAGCACATAGGGCCCGGTACCGAGCAGCGTACCGATGCCATCGGCAAAGCGGACGGTGTGACGGAGGTGCCGCACCCAGTAGTCAGGGCTCACCGCATCTGCCGCGTCGATCCAGGTGCCGGTGAGGTTCGAGAGGAACGGGAGTTGCGGAGTCTGCAGCGGGATCGACCGCAGATAGGCACGGAACTCCTCGAGGATCGGCTCGAGCATGACCGAGTGCGCCGCTACATCGATGCGCACGCGCTGGCAACCGACCTCACGCTGCGTCAGCGTTCGTTCGAGTTCGGCCACCGACGCAGCCGGACCGGAGACCACCGTGGACCCGGGCGCGTTGACGGCGGCAATGCTGAGGTCAGCGCCCAGGTGCGGCGCGAGAGCGGTTTCGTCGAGCGCCACGCTCAGCATGCCGCCCGAAGGAATGCGTTCGAACAGGCGGCCCCGGAGCGCTACGAGCCCGAGCGCATCGTGCAGCGAGAACACGCCGGCCAGGCACGCCGCGGTGTTCTCGCCCATGCTGTGCCCGACCAGGGCGTCTGGCTCGACGCCCCACGCCTGCCACAGCCGAGCCTGCGCGTACTGCGTCACGAAAAGGGCTGGCAGCGTGCGGCTCGGCCGCTCGAGGGCCTTTGCGGCAGCGTCGCGATCGGCCGGCGTGGCGGGGAGCAGCAGCGCCTTGAGGTCATAGTCGATGACGCCGGTCAACAGGCGCAGGCATTCATCGACCGTCGCGCGGTAGATCGGCTCGGTGTCGTAGAGTCCCTGACCCATGCCAGGATACTGTGCGCCGCCGCCGGCGAACATGAATGCCACGCGCCGCGGTGCCGCCGGCGCCTCCACCACCGCAAATCGGTCTGACGTCGGATCGCACAGCACGTCGGCGGCGTCACGCGCGCTGCCGGCGACGAGGAACCCCCGGCGCCTGAACGCGCGCCGGCCTACGGCGAGTGTGAATGCGGTATCGGCGAGGAACCCGGGCGCGTCGGCCCCCGGTTCTTCGAGTCGGCCTGCCAGGCGCTGCCGCGCGTGCATCAACGCCTGATCGGAACGGGCCGACATCACCAGCAACTGCAGCGCGCGCCCGCTGTCGCCCGGCACGCGATTCGGTGCTTCCTCCACGATCAGGTGGGCATTCGTGCCGCCGACTCCGAGCGAGCTGACGCCGGCGCGCAGCGGCGGTGGCTGCTGCCATGGGCGCAGCGAATCGACGACGAAGAACGGCGTCTGGTCGAAGTCGATGGCGGGATTCGGCGCGGTGTGGTGCAGGGTGGCCGGCAGCTGCCGCTGCTGCATCGCCATGACCACCTTGATGAGGCTGGCGACGCCGGCCGCCGTGTCGAGGTGCCCGATGTTCGACTTGATGGAGCCGAGGCCGCACTGCCGGCGGGCAGCCCCGTGGCTGCCGTAGGCCTGGGTCAGCGCAGCGACTTCGATGGGATCGCCCAGCTGCGTGCCCGTCCCATGTGTCTCGATGTAGCTCACGCTGCCGGCGTCGGCGCCCGACAGCACCAGCGCCTCGGTGATCGCCTCGGCCTGGCCGTCCACGCTGGGGGCGAGATAGCTCACCTTGGCCGAGCCGTCGTTGTTGACCGCGGACGCCTTGATCACAGCGTGCACGTGGTCGCGATCGCGGATGGCTTCGTCGAGACGCTTCAGCACCACCACGCCGACGCCGCTGCCGAAGACGGTGCCGCCGGAACTGGCATCGAACGGCCGGCAGTGCCCGTCACGCGAGAGAATCTCGCTTTCCTTGTAGAGGTAGCCGACGCGGTGCGGCAGGTCGATCGTCACCCCGCCTGCGAGCGCCATGTCGCATTCGCCGTTCAGCAGGCTCTGCACGGCGAGGTGAATCGCCACGAGCGAGGTCGAACAGGCCGTCTGCACGTTGATGCTCGGGCCCTTGAGGTCGAAGCAGTAGGACGCCCGTGTCGCGAGGAAGTCCTTGTCGTTGCCCGTATGGCGCAGCAGGAAATGACCGACCTCCTCGACGAGCGTCGGGTTGCCGAGCAGGTGATGCGCCAGATAGGAGTGTTGTCCGGAGCCGGCGAACACGCCGATCGCACCCGATTCGCGCGCCGGATCGCAGCCGGCGTCCTCCATGGCTTCCCACGCGCACTCGAGAAAATGGCGATGCTGCGGATCGAGGATGCGGCCGTCGAGCGGACTGAAGCCGAAGAAACCCGGGTCGAACTGTTCCATCCCGTCGAGGAACATCCCGGCTTTGACGTAGTCGGGATGGGCCGCGACCGAGGCCGGCACACCGGCCGCCTTCAGATCGTCGTCGGTGAGCGTCGTCCGCCCTTCCCGGCCCTCAGCGAGCAGGCGCCACAGGGCGTCGTAGGTGGCCGCGCCAGGCACGCGGCACGCCATCCCGACGATGGCGATGTCTGAAGGGGAACTCGAGGGGCTGTCCGTCACGGTCGTTGTCCAATGCTGACGCGGCTCACCTGAAAAAGGCCTAACCGTGCCGCTTGTCTGCGGCGGCGGGGATGCGGCTGATCACGTCGCTGATCGAACCGAAACGGAACTCCGAGAGGAGGCGCTTCAGACGCGGCTCGGTGTGCTGTAGGTTGTGGTAATGGCGCACGGCCGACACGGCACCGCAGCGGATTCTGGGCTGCTCGGGATCGACCTCCCACGGGTGCAGGTAGAAGATCGCCGGCTGTCCTTCGGTCTCATTGAGCGTGCGGATGCCCGACCGGGTCCAGCCGTAGGGCAGCAGGCGGAAATAGCCCCCTCCACCCATCGGCAGGTTCATCCCCGCCCGTCGAACGGTCGAGCCCGGCAACTCCCATAACCCGCCCGTCGCGCGGGTGAACCGATAGGGATGACGTGGCGAGTCCGGAATCCCGTAACGGTCATGCCGAATCGGATAGATGCTCGAATCGTACGTATACCCTTCGCTCACGAGCACATCGATGGCCCACAGGGATGGCGTCGTGATCGAATAGCTGGGTGCCCGGTAGCCCCGCACGGCCGTGCCCGTGATGTCCTCGAGCGCGTTCTGGGCGCGGCGCAGATCGATGAGAAAGGCCTCGGGAGACAAGTTGTAGACGAGCTCGTGCCGGTACGAATGGGACGCGATCTCGTGCCCCGCCGCATGGATGCGGCGGACGAGGTCCGGGAAGCGCTTGGCGACCCATCCCAGCACGAAGAACGTGCCACGCACATCGGCAGCCGCGAAGATGCCGAGCAGGCGGTCGGTGTTGGCGGAGACCCGGCTCTCGTAGGTATCCCAGCTATCGGGCGAGACCACGCCGGCAAAGGCCGACACCTGGAAGTAGTCCTCGACGTCCACCGTCATCGCGTTGAGCACCTGCGACATCCCTACGATCCCCGCCGCATGAGCACCGTCTTGACGGTCTCGGCCAGGATGAACAGGTCGAACGTCAAGGACAGATGCTTGATGTAGAACAGGTCGTACTGCAGCTTCTCCTGGGAATCCGCGACCGAGGCGCCGTAGCGGTGACGCACCTGCGCCCACCCGGTGACCCCCGGCCGCACGACATGCCGCTGCCCGTAGAACGGGATCTGCTTTGTCAGCTCCGTCACGAACTCCGGCCGCTCCGGCCGCGGCCCGACGAAGCTCATGTCACCGCGCAGGACGTTCCACAACTGCGGGATTTCGTCGAGTCGGCTGCGACGCAGGAACCGCCCGACGGGCGTCACGCGGGGGTCCCGCGCCGCGGCCCACACCGCGCCGGTGCCGGCTTCGGCGTCGGCCCGCATCGAACGGAACTTGAAGATGGTGATGTAGTGGCCGTCCTTGCCGACGCGGACCTGCCGGTACACGACCGGGCCTGGCGAGGTGTAGCGGATGGTGATGGCGACGACCGCCAGGATCGGCGCCGCCAGCAACAGGCCGACCAGGGCCAGCAGAACGTCCGACGTCCGCTTGGCGGCGGTGAGCCTCCGGGTCTTTCTGAACCCCTCTGAGAAGATCATCCAGCTCGGGCGCAGGTTCTCGACGGCGATCTTCCCGGTGTACTCCTCGTACACCGACGCCAGATGATCGAACCGCACACCTTGATTCAGCTTCATGACGACGAGTTCGTCCATGTTCAGCTTGCCCCTTGCATCGGCGAGGCTGACGACGACGCGGTCGACCCGTCGCCTGCGCACGATCTCGGGAATCGCGCTGACGACGCCCAGTACCGTCGAATTGAGCAGCGGCCGGCCCACCCCCTGCGGGTCCGTCTCGACGAAACCGACGACCTCCAGACCCAGCTCGCTCCGGCGTTCGTAGAGCTCGCGCGCGAGAGTGACCGCCGCCGTGTTCGTCCCGAGAATCAAGATGCGCTCGGTCACTCCACGCAGCGACAGCCATTCGAAGGCGATGCGCCAGCCGGTGACCAGCAGACCGATCGGCGCTGATGCAAGCGCGAAGACGCCGCGTCCGACCGCCAGAGTCGGCATGAAGAAGTACAACACCGCCAGTATCATCGATGTCACGGCCAGCGCGCCCAGCACCCCGACGATCACGCTGCGCGATTCCGCCAGCGTGCGGACGTCGTACATGTCAAAGTAGTGCAGGCTCATCTGCAGCACGAGCGTGACCAGAACGGCCCGGCCGAGCAACTCGTCGAGGGGGCCGGCGTGCGACCCCGAGAGTCGGGCGGCGACGAGCAACGAGCCAACGACGAGCGCGTGCTCGACGAAGACAAGCGCCGCCTGGCGGCCGTTGAAGACCCGGTTCATCGTGCGCCTACTTGGTCAACGTCGGCTGCGCGCCGTAGTAAGAGGTGAAGGCTTCCTCCTGCACTCCGTTCAGGACCACGCCGAGAATATTGGCCCGTCCGAGGGCATCGATGCCGCGTTGCACTTCGTCGAACTGTGTCGCGCCGGCGCGAATCACGAACAACGTGCCGTCGACCATAGTCGCCAGGAGCCGCGGATCGGTGGTCGGGCCGATTGGCGCCGCGTCGAGGATCACCCAGTCGAACCGCTCCGTCGCCTCGTCGATGATCTGTCGCATCCGCGGCGAGGTCAGGGCCTCGATGGAGTTCGGGATGGGCTGACCGGCGGGGAGCAGGTTGAGCGTGGGCGTCAGTTGCACAAGGGCCAGACGCAGGTCGGTTTCCGCCCGCAGCGCATCGCTCAGGCAGGCGCCATCGCGGGGCGAGCCGAAGTTCGGAATCGACGGGTTGCGCAAGTCGGCTTCGATGAGCATCACGTTGGCGCGGTACGAGTCCGACAGCACGAGCGCGAGATTGATGGCGGTGAGCGTCTTGCCGTCGCCTGGTGACGCGCTCGTCACCATCACGCTCCGGATGCGCTTGGTCCGCTGCAGGTGATGCAGGGTGCCGGCCAGTTGCCGGAACTGCTCGACCAGACCGGGTCGGGCGTCGGGGCCGGCGGCGAGCCGTTCGCGCCACGCCGACGACAGACGGACCAGGCCCGAATCTCCGAGTTCCTTTATGCGGGCAACCGACGCCGTCCAGGGCCGCTCCACCTGCGGTCCGCCGACGTCCGCCGCGGGCGCAGTGCTCCAGGCAGATTCGAACTCCGCCTGGCTGTGCGCTCCGCTCGGGCCGGACGGCTGGCCCCCGAACTGCGTCCGCTCCAACGCATCATGAATTCGACTCACAACTGCTCCATCACACCAGGCTGTTCCACAACTTCATCGTCCACGTCACGTAGGCCATGACGAAGACGGCCGCAACACCTGCACCCGCCATCAGGCGTACGGTTCGCAGTCGCTGACCGCGCTCGGCAGCCGTTTCGGTGAAGGGCACCGAAGCGAGAACCGGCAGGTTCAGGAATTCCATCACGTCGGCATCCGACCGGAACGAGGCGTCCTTCAACTCGAGCAACAACACGATGAGCACGCCGATCGCCAGCCCCAATGCCGCCCCCATCGCGTTGATGCGCCCACGTGCCGACGGAATCGGGTGCACGGGCACGCTTGCGGCGTCGACGATCCGGAAGGTTTCGCCGATCTTCTGTTTCTCGAGTTCGGCCGCCAGGCCGGCGTTGCCGCTCTTCGTCAGCAGGTCCTTGTACTCGGCCTGCTGGGTGTCGTAGTCACGTGTCAGAACTGACCACTCCGACTCCAGCCCGGGCACCGCATCCACCCGCGACTGGTAATCGGTCACTGCGCCGCGCAGCCGGCGCTCCTCCGACTCCTTGTAGGCAATCTGGCGCTCGAGACTCTCCATCTCGGCCTGCATCTGCCGCAGGTTCTCCCGCTGCCGCGGATCCTGAACGCTCGCCGAGTCGGTCATGGTCGCGGCGGTGGCCTTGGCGGCGGCCGCTTCGGCCGCTGCCTTGGGCTCGAGTTCCGCAATGAGGCGCTTGGCTCGGCCCACATCGGGATGGTCGGCGGTGTACTTCAGCTGCAGGCTCTCCAGTTGTTCGCGCGCCGCCGCCAGCTGTTGCTGTATGGTGAGGCCGGCGCCGGGAGTGCTGCTGTCGCTGCGGCCGGTCGCGCTGCGCGGCGTCGGTTCCGCCAGGGCGGCGCGGTAGAGCCGGTCGAGCAACTGCCGGCGGTCACGATCGCGCGCGATCGAGTCGACCGTGGCCTGTACCTGCATCTGCAGGCTCTGGAGCGCCTGGAGGTTCCCCGGCATCTGCGTCGGCAGCGACTTGCCGTGGCGCTGGCGGAATTCCTCGAGCTTGCGTTCCTGGGCGACCAGCCGCGTTCTCGCCTGCATGAGCTGCTCTTCAAGGAAACCGTTGGTGGCGGTGGCAAGCGAGGCGCGGTCCTGGGAGTTCTGCTGCACGAACAGCGAACCGAGTTCCTGCGTGACGCTGGCGGCGATGGCCGGATCGGTGTGGATGAAGCGGACGTGGAATGCCGAGGTGCCTTCCTGTCCGCGCGTGCGCTCCAGTTCGACCGAGATGTCCTCGCGCATCTTCCGCACGACGTCATTCATCGGCTGCAGCGCCCGCTCGAGCTCGTAGAGCCCGAGCTTGGTCACCATCTGTTCGAGGTTGGTGCGGCTCAATACCTGCACCGAGATCGAATCCATGCGCCGGTCGGTGCCGAGCGTCACGGTGGAGCGCACGAAGGCGTCGGGCACCCGCTGTGGATCGACAGCGATGAGCATGTCCGACTGATACACGTTTGGAATTCCCGAGCTGTACAGCAGGGCGCCGAACAGCAGTATGACGGGCGGCACGACTACGATCCAGTAGCGGCGCTTCAGGATGGCGATGATGTCAGACGGGGTGAAGCTCTTTCCAGGCAGCATGTCCGTGGATCCTAGGAGCGACCGATGACCGGCAGCCAGAGAGTGACGCCGACGCGGAAGGAACTCCGCGTGAACGCGCTGGGGAACAAGGGGTCGAGCGTCGCCAGATCCCGCAGCCGGTGAATGTAGTGGTTCACGCTGGTGGAGATGGCGGCGTGGCGCGAGATCGCGAACTGCGCCTGGGCCACCGCCGTGAGCATCTCGAACGAGCCGAGATCGCTGCTCTCGGAGCGGCCGCGCGAGGCGCCGGCCGACAGGTCGAACTGCAGGCGCGCGACCGGCGTACCGGCGATACGCACTGACGCCGCATCCGCCCTGAACACGTCGGGCGACAGGCCACGCAGCACCGTGATGTCACGCCGCGCGTCGACGGCGAGCTCCCACGTGCGAACGAGATTCATCCGCGCCAGGACGGAAAACGTTGGCACGACGAAGGTGACGTCGGCGCGCGTGACGTCCGACGGCGCCCGCACGAAGGTCGCACCCGTACCCAGGCTCACCCGCACGCTCCGAGTCGACGAGATCCGGCGGTCTAAATGCAGCGTGAGGTCCCCGGCCTGCGTGTAGAAGGTCGAGGTCGTGGTCGCGGTCGACTGATCCTGGCCGTCGATGCGGTAGCCGAAGTCCAACGCGACGCGTTCGCGGGCGGCCCACGAATGGCGCGCTGCGGCGCCCTTCGTGGTGCTCACGAAGCCGATGCCCTGCTGCGGACCGCGCCGTGAGACGGTGCCGGTGACCACCGATTGCTGCCGCGTCGTCCAGCGGTGGGAGAGGCCGCTGGTGCCGATGAGCGACAGCCACTGGCTGTCAGTCACGCCCTGTGTCGGCGAGGCGCCGGGAACGGCGCCGGTGTCGATCTGGTCGGCGACCGGACCGAAGGCATCGAAGAGCACCGCCGGGTCGTAGGAGATCGAGGAGTCGACCACCAGTCCATTGCGGTCCGAGAGCGCGAAGTTGCCTTGCAGTGAGCCCGAGGCGCCGACGATGCGTCCGACGCCCTGACTGCCATAGTTGGCATATCCGCGACCGATCGACGACATGGTCGTGAGTCCGCGGTTCATCGCGTAGATAGCAGTGGCGTCCACCCCGCTGATGGTGCCGCTCTGCAGCGCGCCGAACGTGTTGGGCGCGAGCGGGTTGCCGTCGCTGTCGGTGTTGCGATCTTGGCCGCTGTTGCCGCTCAGCTGAAGCGTGAGACCCTGCGAGGGCTGCGCCGTGTCGCGCGGGGCTTGGCGTCCGAAGAGGCCGCCCGTCGGAGTGGTCGGTGCCGCCACCTGGGCGTACGTCGGGCGGGCTGCAAACGCAAGTGCGCAGGTTATCCCGACGAGGAGTCGCACGATGCTCATCACGCGTCCTATGGCACGAGGACGGTGTCGCCCGGGCGCAGCAGGATGTTCTGCTCGAGGGCCTTGCCCTTCACGACATCCTTGTAGTTGAACTTGAAGGTCTGCACCCGGCCGCCTTCGTTCCTGATCACGGTGACGTTCTTGGCGTTGGCGTACTCCATCAACCCGCCCGAGAGGGCCAGTGCCTGCAGGACGGTCAGCGGGCCGACCAGCGTATGAGCACCTGGAGTCGTGACGCGGCCGGTGACGAAGATCTTGCGGCTGTTGATCGTGCGCACCACGACGGCGACGTTCGCACCGGTGATGTACTTGGCGGCCGCGGTCGTGATGGCGGCCTGCAGAGCTGCCGGGGTGAGTCCTGACGCGGTCATGTCCCCGATCACGGGCAGGCTGATGCGGCCGTCGGGACGCACGGTGGTGTCGCCACTCAATTCGGGTTCGCGCCAGAAGACGATGCCCAGCACGTCTTCGGGACCGATGACGTAGTCGGCGGGGGCGTCGGTGGCAACCGGAGCCGGCTGCGGGCCCTGGACGTGCGCGTACGCGGTGCCTGCCCAACTCGCGCCCGCAAGAATGACGAACCACAAGAGATGAGTAGTCATACGCATCGCGAAAAGAAAAGAAGCGCCGCGCCGGACGCGGCGCCGGGGATTCGGCGTCGGGGCGGGCGGCGAGTGCAACGTCGTGTCGACCTGCTCGGGCGCGCGTCCGGGCGATGGGCGCCCCAGAGCGAAGTCGCGGCAGAAAGGACTGCTTCCGCCAGACGGTGTTCTCGTGTCCGAGACGGCCTGGGGTTGCGGCAGCTCGGCTGTCTGGTCGCTCATCATCGAAAGCCCGATGCTCGCGTGCGTGGCTCCCAGCAGGGAGGCCGGCGAAACAGGAATGGCAGTCTCAATATACCGCACATAAGTGTTCTGACAATGAGATGCGCAGTTTTTTCCGGGGGGATATTGGCGCCAATCGATCCCCGTGGCAGCGCTCCGGCTTCTCACCATAGGCGTCGTAATTGCGGTGACGACGTCATCCTCCGCAGGTATCCTGAGGAAGGGTCCAGCGGGGCGAAGAAATACGGTTACCCCGCATTATCTCTGCCCATTTCTCCGTATCTGGCTTATCGGTCAAAGTGCTGTCGCCGTTACGGCTCAGAAGCATCCGGCGGCTGGTGGCCCGCGAAGGCGCCGGAGTCCGACCCGGACCCCAACCCCGATCCGCGCTCACCCAACCCGCCAGTCGCTCCCGACCCGATCTACCCCAATTCGCCGCGGTGCGACGCGACGTGTGATCAAACCAGCACTGCTGGCACCCCGTTGTCGCAGCCTCCTCTGCCGTAGTTCAGTCGTGCAGCGTTGTCGGTCGTGCCGGCTCTGAGCGCCGGGGTCCATGCGCTCTCCGTCGCGGCCTTGGACGGCGACGAGGAAAGCGTGAGATCCGAGCCGATTCTGGTCCGGGTCGAGTCGGAGGCTGCGGCGTCCAGTCAGAAGACACGGCCTACCCCAGGGATCGCCGGCAGGGCGCTTTTCGAGGATCCGACCGACTGCCGCGCAGGAGTTCCGCGATGAACTCAGGTCGTTCGGGGCGCAGACCGACAAAGCTCATGTCGCCGCGCAGCACATTGACTGCAGTAGTTCATCGAGGCGCGTGCGGCGTAAGAAGCGCCCGAGCTTGGTCACGCGCGAGTCGCCGGGCCTGAGCCCACACCGCGCCGGTTGATGCCTCGGCATCCACGCGCACGTCAAAACTTGTGGATGATGAAGGTAACGCCGTCCTTGCCGACGCGGAGCGCCAGATCCGACAGGCGCTTGATGGCTTCGAGGCTGTCGCTCTTGCTGAACCCGTCAGAGAAGATCATCCAGGTGGGACGCAGCTTCTTGACGGCAATCTTCCCCGTGTACTGCTCGTAGATCGAGGCGAGGTGAGCGGACCGCACGCCGTCGTTCATCTTCATGGCGAGCAGCTCGTCCATATTTGAGCTTGCCGCGGCCAGGCTCACAGAGGCCCCACCTGTGCCGACAATGGGCAAGCAGCTCCGAGTGTCCGCGCAAAGAGAGCCACTCGAAGGCGATACGCCACCCGGCGACGAGTGGGATGGGGGGCAGCGTGGCGAGTGCGAACACGCCGCGGCCGAGGGACCGCAGCAGGCCGATAAGCAGAACGCGCCGGTCCGCCAGCGTCCGCATGTCGTAAGGTCGCTGCAGTGCGGGCAGACCTGGAACACGGCCGCGACACCACGGAGCGCATCACTCAATCGGTCTAGGCATCAGGAAAGCCTAGCCGCATGATGGCCGCTACGACGACGGCGAGCAAGATGGAGCGCGTGCTCGACGAGACACAAGCGCAATCGCCTGACGCTGTTCTGCCTGTGATGACGCGATACATGCTCGGGCCCGCGCGTGCCCTGACGCGACGTCGCGCCGGGAGGAAGACGAGTCGCAGCATCACGAGAAGAAGGAGAACCGCCGTTTGGGTGGTGGCGTCAAGGCCTGAAACATCGGCCTCTCGGCTGCCGCTGGCTTCGCGACGTCGCCTGCGGGCGGAACCGCGGCTGGACGAACGGGGTCGGCCTCGACGCGCGAGGCCTCAGACGGACTCGCAGGGGCGGCCCGGCGCGGACCAAGGTCGAAATCGTGACAGACGTCTTCCACTATCTCCACGGGCACTGGTTTGAGTTGTGCCGCAAACCCACCAATGAGCGCGTTGTCGCAGATTACGTTGATCGTGCGAGGGATGCCCGAGGAGCCCTCGTAGATGGCCACCACGGCATCCCGCGTGAAGATATCTCTGGGGGCTCCCCCCGCGATCCGGAGCCGACCGGAGATGTACGAAGCCGTCTCGCCGAGCGAGAGTGGCTGCAACTCGCAGCGCAGGGATACGCGCTGTTTCAATTGGCGCAACGACGTCTGGTTGAGGCGCTCGGCCAACTCCGGCTGGCCACACAGTACGATGTTGAGCAGCTTGTTTGTAGCCGTTTCGATGTTGCCGAGAAGCCGAATCTCTTCGAGCAACTCGTGCGGCATACTTTGCGCCTCATCGACGATCAGGCCGGTGAGCCCGCCAGCAGCGAAGCGTGCCTCCACGTCTTGCTGTAACTCGGCGAGGAACCGAGCCTTCGACAACGTCGCTTGTGTGCTGAGTTTAAACTCCCTCGCCAGGAACTCGTAGAACTCTTGGCGGCCCAGGGTGGGATTGTTCACCAGAACGTATCGGCTCGGCGTGTCTTGGATCCCGGCCAGCGCCGTTCGCACGAGCGTGGTCTTGCCGGTGCCGGCTTCCCCCAGAATCAGCGTGAAGCCTTTGGATGTGGCTAGGGCGTAGCGGAGGTTGCCGAGGGCTTCGCGCTGCTTTGGCGTCAGGAACAGGAAACGCGGGTTGGGCGTGAGATCGAACGGCGCTTCGAGGAGCCCGAAGAACGGACCGTACAGAGGATGCATGCGCCGCGTTGCGTCGTGCTCGCCGAGACCTACGTTGATGTCAGGACGGCCGGCGATCGGGTCGCTCATCATTGATTCCAGGAACACCCCACCCATTCCATTGTAAGGCCAACGCCGGCGACATTGAAGTCCATTTATGACACATAAGTCTTTGTCTTACAAGAAGATGCGCACTATGGCAACGCGCAGAATATTCAGCATTAACGGCATCGAGCAGATCCTGTGGCAGATCGACGCACCAACCCAAGTCGCCCCAAGAGGCCAACCAGGATTTTGACCATAATTATATGGTCACCTTCGTCGAGGTATGGTCGGACCATCGCGTGAAACGGGATCTCGACGTGGAGGCGACGGTCGTCGCGACGGACGTCGTGATGCGCGGGTGCTCGATGAGAGCGGGCGCCGACTGTGGGCCGCGGCCGAGTCGGTCGCGATCGGCTACGGTGGGGACGCGAGGGTCTCGGCGGCGACGGGCCTCGCGCGACACACGATTGCGAACGGCCGGCGCGACCTGACGGACGGGTGTCGGTGACGACGCGGGCCGCCCCGGGATCGCCGCTAGGCAACCCGGCCTCGCCGCCGCGTTGGAGGCGCTGGTGGAGCCGCTGACGCGCGGCGATCCGGCCTCACCGCTGCGCTGGACGTGCAAGAGCCGCGCGCGGCTGACGTCGACCCTGGTGGCCGACGGCTGGCCTGTGAGTTCGACGACGGCTGGGCCGGATGCTGCACCTGCTCGGCTACAGTCTGCAAGAGTTGCAGAAGCGCCGCGAGCTGCGCGTTCCGGTCCGGATGCGACGTCCCCCGAAGCGCGGCCTGCAACGACTCGCCGATGACCTGCGCATGCGCAGGCATGTGGCGCACTTCCCGCCAGGGACGAGCGAGTGGACAAGATCGAGCATCGGCTCTTCTGTCACATCACGCAGAACTGGCGGGGGCGGCCGCTGCGCACGTGTGACACCGTCGTCGCGTTGATTGGGCACACCCGGACGGCGGCGGGCCTGCGCGTGAAGGCCAGGCTGCACCAGCGGCGCTACGCGACCGGCGTGACGGTCACGCGGGCGGAAATGGAAAGCTTGGCACTTCATTCCCACACATTCCACGGGGACTGGAACTACGAGCTACGACCTCGGTGAAGTTGCTCACGCAATTTTGGTCAAATGCCTTAAGGCAGATCGGGCGGCGTGATGCGGAGGATCCGGTCGTCGTTTGCCCGGGGCCGGCCGCGGCCGTCGCGGTTGCTCGTACCAACCCAGAGCGTTCCGTCCGGGGCGTTGCGAACCAGACGCAGCCGGCCATAGGTCGTGTTGAGAACGACGTCCTCGCAGCGGGCCACCATGCCTGCCGGACCGCGGTCGAGCACGACTCGGCGAAGGCCGCCTTTGAGGCCCGCAACGAACACGCTCCCAGACCAAGCAGCACTCACACCACGATAGACGGCCAGACCGGCCGGCGCGATGGCGGGCGTCCAGGTGACGAGCGGCGACACGAAAGGACCACCTGTGGTCGCCCCCGTGACGACCGGCCAGCCCAGATTGGCGCCCACGGTGGCCACGGCATTAAGCTCGTCGCGGCCAGTGCGGTGGTTCTCCGCGGGCAGGCCGGTCGGCCCGTGGTCGATGGCCAACAGCTCGCCGGTCGAGAGCCAGTCGAGCCCCTGGACGTGTCGAACTCCGCGCGCGAACAGCGGCGATGCCGGCATCGGGCTGGCACCAGGCACGGATCCGTCGACGGCGTAGCGAAGGATTTTGCCTCGGCGCGACGAGTCGAGCTGCGCGCGGGGAGGCTCGGCCCCGTCGCCGTTGGCGGTGTAGAGCAAGCCATCCGGCCCGAAGCGGAGCCCGCCACCGCCGTGGAGGTATGCCGAGGGAAGCCCGTCGACAACCACGCGAGGGTTCACACCGCGACCAGCCCGATCGTTGAACGCGATCACTTGAAGGGTCGTCGCGTGTCCCCGCTCGGGATCGTACACGCGCGCGATCCACCGGCCGACGCGAGCCAGAAATCGCGTGGCAGGGTTCGTGGTGGTCGACTGTACGGTTGCGGTGACGTACACCTCGGTCTCCCCGTCGGTACCCGAGCGGGTGTCGATTCCGAGCAGCCCGATCTCGGCGCCTGCGGGACCGTAGACCGGGATCGACGCCCACGGCTCGGGCCGCAGCGACCCGTTCGACTCGACGACGCGGATCCGTCCCGGCCGCTCGGTGATCAGAGCTCGACCGTCGGCAAGAAACGCCACGTCCCAGGGAACGTCAAGACCCGAGACGATGGTCTCGACACGAGACAGTGCCTTGGCGGCCGACGGGCAGGTCTCCAGGGTCGTGACGACTTCAGATACGCCGAGCTGGTTCGCGTCCGGAACGATGGGTGCGCAACGGCTCGCGCAGGCGGCTGCGGCAACGACAATAGCGACCGCGGCGACGCGCGCGGCGGGTGAGGGTGGCTGGCGGTCGAGATGCCCTCGCGCCACGGCCGCGAACGTCGCGGGCCGTCGTTTGCACTTCGAGGCCTGTTTCGGCATTCCGCGTCCGTGGTCGCGCGCGCCCATCAGACCTGTACGGCCCGACGCGACACCCATTCTTTTGTCCACCTCCTAACACTACTTTGTCATGCTGAATCGCGGGGCTCGCGAGTGAGGACTTGTACTTTTTGGTACATTCGGCACGCTGTGCGGCTGAAGACGGGCTCGGCGCGCGCGCCCTTGCGACGCCTGGGTCACTACCTGGGCGGCTTCAGTGCGTGCGTCAGCCGACACGACACCGGGTTCCCGAAGCAGGGCCCCCAGGCGTGCAGCGGCAGTAGTGCGGGGCGCTCGGCAAGATCGGAAACGGCCAGGTGGCGGTGTCGAGTGCACTGATCGCGCTGCGGCCGGCATTCCGCCGACGGTGCGCTTGCGCGAGAAGTAGCGCATCGCGCTGGCCCAGGTGCGCGCGGTCCTGGACGCGGGCTTCACGACCACCGGGGTCGTGGTCGGCGCGGACTATGGCGCCAACGCCGCGTTCCGCGCCGGGCTCGAACGGCTCGGTCTCGCCTACGGCGTGCCGATTCGGGGCGAGTCTACGTTCGCCGTGGCCGGCGTGCCGGGCACCCTGTCCGCCACCGCACTCGCGGCGTCGGCGCCAGACGGCGCGTGGGAGACCGTCACGGTGGGGGACCAGCACCGCGGGCCCGCTCACGGCCCGGTTCTGTGCGCTGCGCGCGCGCCCCACGGCGGGGCGAGGCGAGCGCTGGCTCCTGTGCGAACGCTCGGCGGCGGACGAGCGGAAGTAGTATCTGAAGTGCACCTCGCCGTCACCACCCTTTAGCCCACCTTCCACCCGGGGCTAGTCGGGGGCTAGTCGCCTGCTTGCGGCGTTGCGGTTAAGACGGTGCATCCGCGCCCCTCCCGACTGATGCCTCACGAAAGGTGCGCGAATGCGACCGCGATTGTTATCGCCGAACGATCACCTCGTTTGAGGGCTGCCCAGCGCCACGGGCGTTGATGGCCCGCACCCGCACGTAGTAGGCGCCCTGGGGCGGCGCCGGCGCCGTGAAGCTCGTCACGTTGCCGACCTGAAGCACGCCTAGGTCGGACCGCTCCGGAGCGCTTCCGGCCTCAATCAGGTATCCCGTGACTGCTGCGCCTGAAGGCGCCGTCCACTGCAGGTTCACGGTCGAGCCCGAGCCCGGCGACGCGAGGTTCGTCGGGGCGCGGGGCGCTCCGGGCGCCACGAGCATCAGGTCCTCTGTGGGCTCCGAGTCTCCGTAATCGTTCACTGCGCGGACGCGCACGTAGTGGGTGCCTGAGGGCACGTTCGCTTCGAAGCGCGTCGCGCTGCCCACCGACACGGTCGCGACGTCCGACGCCCCAGGCCTCGTGCCGGCCTCCAGCACATACGATGTCGGCCGATCTTCCATGGCGCCATCCGCCGCGGGTGCCGTCCAGCTGAGCACCGCCGTAGTGCCTACCCACCGTACGGTGAATCCACGCGGCGAAACCAAGTTGCGGCCAATTTTAAAGAACATCTCGTTCGACTCAGCGCTTGCTCCTGAGTTGTTGGCCGCGCGCACGCGAGCGTAGTAACGGCCCCTGGGCAGGTCGCCCGCCACGGTGAGCACGTTGCCCACCACGAAGGCATTCGCCAGGTTCGTTCCGCCAGATGAGGAGCCCACGTAGAGCAAATAGCGGTCGGGAGCCGCACCCGTCGTCGGCGCGCGCCACGACAGCGTCGCACGAGCGCCGCTGACTATCGCCGCCATGTTCGTTGCCGCGCTCGGTGTCGACGAACTCGGCGGTGTCACTGTCGCTGTGGCGCTCTGTGTCGCCGTGGCTCCGCTCGCGCCAGTTGCTACGAGCGTGAACGTGGTCGTCGCCGAGAGGGTCACGAGCGTAGACCCGCTGAGCGCGACGGCAGCGCCGTTGAGCGCCGCGCTCACGGCGTTCGTGGTTTGCCACGTCACCAGAGCCGTGGTGGCATTCTGCATGGTCGCCGTAATCGCCGCTGTGGGTGCCGGCGTCGGCGCTGGCGTCACGGTTGCCGTGGCGCTCCGCGAGGCAGTGGCACCGCTGGAACTCGTGGCCACGAGCGTGAACGTCGTGGTCGTCGCGATCGTCACTGGCATGGACCCACTGAGCGCTACGGCTGAGCCATTTAACGTTGCACTCACGGCGTTCGTGGTCTGCCACGTCACCAGAGCCGTGGTGGCATTCTGCATGGTCGCGGTGATCGTCGCTGTGGGTGCCGGTGTCGGCGCTGGCGTCACGGTTGCCGTGGCGCTCCGCGAGGCAGTGGCACCGCTGGAGCTCGTGGCCACGAGCGTGAACGTCGTGGTCGTCGCGACGGTCACCGACGTGGACCCGCTGAGCGCGACGGCTGTACCATTGATCGTGGCGCTTACGGCGTTGGTCGTCTGCCATGACACGAGCGCCGTGGTGGCGTTCTGCATGGTCGCAGTGATCTGTGCCGTTGGAGCCGCCGTGGCGAGGTTGATGGTCGCTTCGTTCGACGGTGGGCCGACTTGGGCCGACGTGTTGTAGGCGCGCACGGCCACGTAGTAGCCCGCACCTCGCGTGAGCGTCAATGCCGCACTCACCTGAGTGCCTGCGTCGTAGCTCCACTGGTAGTTGCCTGGCGCCGTGCCGTAGTACACGAGGTACCCGGCCGTAGCCGTATCAGTGTTGCGATCCCACGCAGCAGTGACTGTCGTCGTTTGGGCGAAGGCCGTCGACACGGACAAGACGGAAAGCAGCGCCGCGGCGGTTGCGCCGGCCAGCGATGCACGGACGCGCCGCGCGGCCCGCAGGCCGCTGAAGCAGAACAAAGCAAGCACAGAAGTCCCCACAGTCGTCACCACAGCCTCTCGGAGAGAGGCGAAAAACGTCGAACGTGATCGGTGGTGCCCAGGGGGAGGCGGGCAGTACAGGCGAGGGAGTGCCAGCGAACCGAATTGCGAGAATCGGACCAGGCTGCGGCCAGTCCCGCGTCGCGGGTGATGACCTTCGCAGTCACTCAGGAAATCGAACGCAAGGCCTTGAACGCCGGGCGCCATGAGGCCATCCGCGCACGGGCGATCCGAGTAACTTTGTCCGCCTGTGCAGCAAACGGCGCGGAGCCTTGGTTCCATAGCACCCTCCGCAATTGCCAGAAGTGCGCCATTTCACCGCGGTGCCAGAGGGGAATTCGTAAGTCGCTTGAGAACAGCCGTTTACGAGAAGGTGTTGGCGGGCGTCGCTGGCAGGAGAGGCTTCGAGAAGCTGCGCGCAAATTTCAGTTCTGGCACACGGCCCTCGAATCCGTGGCAGCGACAGGCGATCCACGGGGTGCGACGCCACCCCGTGGTAGTGACGCGGATTGAGTCACACGACTACGTAAGAATGTCGGCGTCGATACGGCCTCTACCTTCCGTTGACCTCGTCGTAGATCGCCTGCACCGCCGCCGTGAGCCGCGTCGCGGCGTAGCCCGGATACTTGCTCATCCACGCCTTGTCCGCCGCCGCCTGCTCCACGGTTTTTCCCGCCTTGTGCGCGGCCGTCGTCTGCGCGTAGAGATCGGCCAGGAACTGCTGGAACACCGCCAGGTCCTTCCAGCCCGCCACGGGCTGATGCCCGCCGATCACCGCGTCCACGTTCTTCACGCCGTCGAGCACCTTCTTCAGCGTGTCGGGCCACGCCCGCCCGCTGCCGCCATTGCTGCGATCGATGAACGGCGCGTCCTTCCACGGAAACATGTCGCCGGCCTGCATGATGCGCAGTGCCGTGTAGACCACGAACGTGTCGCCGCTCGTGTGCCCCGCGCCGAAGTGGTAGAGGTCGATCTGGTCCTTGCCGGCGCCGAGCGTGAGCTTGTCGGTGTAGGTGCGCTTGGGCAGGAACTGCGCCTTGTCGCTCTTGAAGGCGTCCATGCGCGCCATGTTCGCCTTCGTGTTCACCTGCACCACGCTCTCGACCGACGCGCCGAAAAACTCGTTGCTGCCCGTGTGGTCGCCGTGCGAGTGGGTATTGATCACGGTGACGACGGGCTTGTTCGTGACCGTCTTGATCCGCTCGAGAATCGTCGGCCCCCAGTTGGCCAGCTTGGTATCCACTACCACCACGCCGCGGTCGGTGATGAACACACCGGTATTGCCGCCGCTGAAGGTCTCGCGTGGCACCGGGCTCGAGCCGGTGATGACGTAGAGGTTCTCTTTGACCTTTTCGATCTTGGTCACGTCGAGCACCGCCGGCGAGGGCGCAGTCGACGGAGCCTGGAACGCGGCAGCAGCCATCGACAGGCCGCCAAGGATCACGATCACGCTGAGCGCGAATGCACGTCTCATGCGGGCGATTCTACCGCCGCCCGCCCCGGCCGCGCTACGATGCCATGTTGTGGCCACGCTCGCTTCGCTCCCCACCGCCGACCTCGTCGCCTACCGCGACCAGATCCAGCGCCGCTACGACGCCTTCACGACGCGCGGTCTCGCGCTCGACCTCACCCGGGGCAAACCGTCGAGCGACCAGCTGGCCCTCTCGAACGCGCTGCTCGCCCTGCCGGGCGAATCCGACTTCACGGCCGCCGACGGCACCGACGTGCGCAACTACGGCGGCCTGCAGGGCCTGCCCGAACTGCGCGCGCTGCTGGCGCCGCTCTTCGGGGTGCCGTCCGCGCAGGTCGTGTTCGGCGACAACTCGAGCCTGGCGCTCATGCACGACGCGATTGCCTTCGCACTGCTCAAGGGCACCGTGAACAGCCCGCGCCCGTGGTCGCAGGAGCCGCGGCTCGCGTTCCTGTGTCCGGTGCCTGGCTACGATCGGCACTTTGCCATTACCGAGGACTTCGGCTTCGACCTGATTCCCGTGCCGCTCGGCGTCGACGGTCCCGACATGGACGTGGTCGAGCGCCTCGTGGCCACCGACCCGGCCGTGAAGGGCATCTGGTGCGTGCCGAAGTACAGCAACCCCACAGGCATCATCTACTCGGCCGGCACAACCGAGCGGCTGGCTGCGATGCCCGCCGCGGCCCCTGATTTCCGCGTGTTCTGGGACGACGCCTACGCCGTGCACCACCTCACGGCCGAGCGCATCGAGACGCCCAACCTGCTCGAGGCGTGTCGGCGTCACGGGCATCCGCAGCGCGCGCTGGTGTTCGGATCCACGTCGAAGGTTACGCTCGCAGGCGCCGGCGTGGCGCTCTTCGCCGCCTCGCCCGACAACGTCGCGTGGTACCTGGCACGCATGGGCAAGCGCACGATCGGCGGCGACAAGATCAACCAGCTGCGCCACGTCCGCCACTTGAAGGACACCGCTGGACTGCTCGCGCTGATGGACCGGCACCGGGCCATCGTGGCGCCCAAGTTCGCCAGCGTGATCGACACGTTCGAGCGGGAGCTGGCCGGCTCAGGCGTAGCGACGTGGAGCGTGCCGAAGGGCGGCTACTTCATCACGCTCGATGTGCTCGACGGCTGCGCCGCCCACGTGATCCGCCTGGCAAAGGCCGCGGGCGTGGCGCTCACGCCGGCCGGATCGACCTATCCGCACGGGCGCGACCCGCGGGATGCCAACATCCGCATCGCGCCGACGTATCCCGATCTTGCCACGGTGCCCATGGCTGCGGAAGGTGTGGCCGTGAGCCTGTTGCTCGCAGCCGCGACGACGCTACTGACGCAGCGCGACGTGTATGAAGGCCAGAGGTAGGGTGTCGATGAACATTCTGGTGACCGGCGCCGCTGGCTTCATTGGCATGCACGTCTCCGAGCGGTTGCTCGCGAGGGGTGATACCGTAGTCGGCCTCGACAATCTCAACGACTACTACGACCCGGCCCTCAAGCGCGATCGGCTGGCGCGGTTGACGCCGCATGGAACGTTTCGCTTCGTGGAGATGGGCGTGGCCGACCGGGACGGCATGGCAACCCTCTTTGCCGCGCAGCACTTCGACTGCGTGGTGCACCTGGCGGCGCAGGCGGGCGTCAGGTACTCGATCGACAACCCCCACGTCTACATCGACAGCAACCTGGTGGGGTTCACCAACATCCTCGAAGGCTGTCGCCGTTCCCGCGTGGGACACCTGGTGTATGCGTCCAGCTCGAGTGTCTACGGCAGCAACACGCTGATGCCGTTCTCCGAGTCGCACGCCGTGGATCATCCCGTGAGCCTGTATGCCGCCACGAAGAAGGCCAACGAGTTGATGGCGCATACCTACAGTCATGTCTTTGGCCTGCCCACTACCGGCCTGCGCTTCTTCACGGTCTATGGGCCGTGGGGACGGCCGGACATGGCGTTGTTCAAGTTCACCAAGGCGATGATTGCGGGTCAGCCAATCGACGTCTACAACCACGGCCGCATGGTGCGCGACTTCACCTACATCGACGACATCGTCACCGGGGTCGTCGGGGTCGTCGATCGGGTTCCGCCGGCCGACGATGCCTACGACGCCGCGCGTCCCGATCCGGCGCGGAGCCACGCCCCCTATCGCGTGTTCAACATCGGCAACAGCCAGCCGGTGCAGCTGATGGCGTTCGTCGAAGCCATCGAGGCCGCGCTCGGCATCATCGCTGAGAAGAGGTTTCTGCCGCTGCAGGATGGCGACGTGCCCGGCACGCACGCAGATGTGTCCGCGCTCACCGAGTGGACTGGTGTCTCGCCGTCCACACCTATTCGCGACGGCGTCCAGCGGTTCGTGGATTGGTATCGTGCCTACTACCCCTGAGCGTGCCGGTCTCGTGCCCGACCTGGCCACGATGAAGCGCCTCAGCGGCGCAAGGCTCGCTCACGCCTTCGCCAGGCGTCTCATCAATTCGGGCAGCGCCACGGCCGTGACCCCTTGCTCGAGGGGCCACGTGTCGTCACCGCCGTGCACGACATAGGTTGCCTGAGGGCGCAGTGTGTCGCACGCCAGGCGGAACCCCTTGCTGATGACAGGGGCGGTCGAGCGCTTGATCTCAATGGCCATCTCGACGGTGCCCGCGCGCTCGAAGAGCAGGTCAACCTCCGCGCCGCTCTCGGTGCGGTAAAAGTAGGGCGAGCGGCGGTCTCCCGCCACCGCAATCAGGTTGTCGATGACGAACCCCTCCCAGCTGGGTCCCGCCACAGGGTGCCCGAGCACCGCGTCCCAATGCTCCAGGTCCAGCAGCGCGTGCACCAGACCACTGTCACGCAGGTAGACCTTCGGCGTCCGCACCAGACGTTTTCCGACATTGCCGCTCCACGGGCGAAGACGGCGGACAAGGAGGAGATCGACCAGGAGGTCGATGTACCGGCCGATGGTCGGTGTGGACACGGCCAGGCTCGACGCCAGACGAGACTGATTCAAGAGTGTGCCCTGTGCGTGCGCGAGCATCGTCCACAAGCGGCCGATGGTCTCCGACGGCAATCGCGGCGCGAACATCGGGACGTCGCGTTCCAGGTAGCTGCGGATGAACGCGTGCCGCCACCGCAGGCTGGAGGCGTCGCTTGCGGCCAGCACGCTCTCCGGAAAGCCGCCGCGCACCCATAGTCGGTTCATGTCGCGGACCGGCGCTGGCAGGTCCATCACGTCGAACGGCGCGAGTTCGACGTACTCGACGCGCCCGGCGAGTGTCTCGGAGGCCTGCTGCATCAGGTCGAGTGCGGCCGACCCGAGCAGCAGGAAGTGCCCTGCTCGATCGCCGCTGGCGCGCCGGTCGTCGATGACACCGCGCAATGTGTGAAAGAGGGCTGGCGCCCGATGGATCTCGTCGATGACGACCAGAGCGCCGGCCTGAGCGCGTAGGAACCCGTCGGCATCCGCGAGCCGCCGCTGGTCGGCCGGGCGCTCCAGGTCGAGGTAGATGGCCCGTCCCTTCCGACGTGTCGCCAATTGGCGGGCCAGCGTAGTCTTGCCGACCTGGCGCGGCCCCAGGAGCACGACGCCTGGCATGTGTTGCAGACGATCCTCGATGAGCCGGCCGACGCGTCGCAGAGGCGGGATCATCACCGGAATCATAACGTATGACGTTAGGATTCCGGCAATGCCCAGGCCCTTCCACCCCCGTCACCGAACAAGCAGATAGGAGTGCCGTACAACAGAAAGGGCCGACGGTTGCCCGTCGGCCCTTCGCGTAAAAACGTGCTCCGCTCGAACTAGCCGCGTGCCATCGACGTGGCCGCCGCCTTCTTCGGGAAGATTTCCTTGAAGGCGACCAGGAACTTCGCCATGTCCTCGTCCCGGCCGATCGACACGCGCAGGTGGTTCAGCATCGGCGGGAAGGGACGGCCCACGAGGATGTTCTTCTCGCGGAAGGCCGCAATCGTCGGCTGCACCGTCTTGTCGTGCAGGCTCACCATGAAGAAGTTGGTCTGCGACGGGATCACCGGGTAGCCCCACGCCTCGAGTTCGCGGGCGGTCTTGGTGCGCAGGTCGATGACCTTCTTGCGCACGTCAGCCTGACCAGCGGTGTCCTTGAGCGAGGCCGCGGCGCCATACTTGGCCAGCACGTTGACGCTGTTCATCGCATAGGGACGCATGCGCTGAACCATCTCGGCCGGCGCGATCGCGTAGCCGATGCGCATGGCCGCCAGCGCGGCAATCTTCGAGAACGTGCGCGCGATGATCACGGGACGGCCTTCGAGCACATAGGGCACGGCGGTGCCGTAGGCCGGGTCATCCACGAAGTGGTGGTAGGCCTCGTCGATCAGGATGGGCATGTCCGTGGGAATGCCCTCGACGACCTGCTTCACTTCCTTGGCCGACACGACCACACCGGTCGGGTTGTTGGGGTTGCACAGGTAGAAGAAGCCGATGTCGCGCGCGTTGCGGTTGGCGGCCGCGATCATCCCGGGGATGTCCTGGCGGTAGTCCTTGAGCAGCGGCAGCTTGATGGCGTCGGCCTTGATGTTGGTGGCGTGCTGGTAGACCGAACCGTAGGACGGGTCGGCGCCGAGCACCATCTGGCCGTTCTGCAGGTAGGTCGTGCCTACCACCTGCAGCACTTCGCCGGAGCCGGCGGTGAGCAGCACGTTCTCGGGCATCACGCCGTGGTGATCGGCAATAGCCTTCGTGATGTCGGAGTCAGGGTTGCCGTAGCGGTTGGCGTACTTCCAGGCGCTGTTCATCGCCTGCATGACCTGCTCGGGCGGTCCCCAGTTGTTCTCGTTGCTGCCGAGCTTGACGTAGTTGTCGTAGACCGCCTCGCCGCCACGGAACTGTTCAGTGCGGACCTGACCGAAGACACTGGCGGGCTTCAGGCCCAGGGCACCGACCGCGGCAGCCACTCCACCGAAAAACCGACGACGAGATAACGCGTGCCTGACTTCCATGTGCAGCTCCTCCAGGAGAAATCGATGGTCCCTGGAACATTACCCGATCTCGGGGGGCAATGGCGCGCCATTTGGGCTAGGAGGCGATTCCGGGGCGGGAAACGGCGTGCAGCGGTGAACTAGCGAAGCCGCACGACCCGTGCCCCGTCACGGCCATGGTCCGCCAGCTCGACGGCGCGCGTCTGCCATCAGCGGTCGCTGACCTTGGCGGCACCAGATGGGCCGCGGCCCGTGTCTGGGCGTGCGCGCACACGGCGCAAGGCTTCGGCGCGGTTGAGACCGCTCGACCGCCCGAAGAGCGCGAGGTCATCGTCGCCCAACGTGAGCGCCAATTGCACGCGCTCCAGGCGAGGTTGACCGGCACGCCATGCCGCGCCTATCCTGCGCGCAGGCGGCGCCGAGGCTGGCGTCGTGGAGATTACGCCATGAAACGCCGGGAATTCATCGTGTCGTCAGTGGTTGGATCTGCGTCGGTGTCGGTAGGCGCCGGCCGGGCGGGCGCGTCCAGCGCGCCCAGCGACGCGTCGGGTACCGAGACCCTGAGCGACGCCGTCCAGCCGGGCAGTGCGGCCACCCGCAAGATTCTGATTGCCGGCGGCGGCTTCAACACCGCCTTCATCCGCTACACGGCGCAGCTCACCGGCAAGCCCCGGCCGAAGCTGCTCTATCTGCCCACCGCCTCGGCGGATTCGCCGAACGGCATCATCAGTTGGTATCGAAGCTGCGCGCCGCTCAACGTCGAGCCGTCGCACCAGGTGAGCTTCATCGCCAGCACGCAGCAGCCCAGAAGCTGGGAAGACGTGCTGCTGTCGGTGGACGGCATCGTGTGTTCGGGTGGGAACACGCTCAACCAGCAGGCCATCTGGAAGGCGCAGGGCATCGACGTGATTCTGCGCAAGGCGTGGGACCAAGGCATCGTGCTCGGCGGCGCCAGCGCCGGGTCGCTCTGCTGGTTCGAGGAGGGCACGACCGACTCGCGGCCCAAGGAGCTGTCGACCGTGCAGTGTCTGGGCTTCCTGGCCGGCAGCCACTGCCCGCACTACGACGCTGAGCCGGGGCGCCGGCCGCTGTATCACACGCTCATCGGCTCGGGTCAGATGAAGCCCGGCTATGCCTGCGACAACGACGCCGGCATCTACTTCGAGGGCACCGAGGTGAAGCGCGTCGTGACGGCGCGGGCCGAGGCGCGCGTCTACTACGTGATGATCGTGGATGGCCGCGTGGTGGAGCGGCGGCTGCCGGCCGAGTCAATCGCGTAGCACGCCACCATGCCGCCGCTGCACCACCATGAAAATCGAACTATGCACGTCTGTTTTTCATGGAACGTCGGCTACAGGGACGTGCCGCTCGTTTCGCGGCTGAGCCACAGGCCGATGAGTGAGACGGCCGCCGCCGACGACAGGTAATAGCCCACGTAGTGCAGGCCGTAGGTGGTCGCGAGCCACTGCGCCGCATACGGCGCGAGTGACGCACCGAAGATGCCGGCCAGGTTGTAGGTGAGCGAGCTGCCCGTGTAGCGCACGGCGGTGGGGAAGAGCTCGGCCAGCACGGTGCCGATAGGGCCGTAGGCGAGTCCCACGAGCGAGAAGCCCGCAATCATCGTGACGATGGCCCCTGCGGTGCCGGCTTCGAACAGCGGGGCCAGCACCAGTCCGAACAGCACGGCGGCCACGTGCACCCAGATCAGCACGATGCGGCGTCCGCGTTCGGCCAGCCACGCCGACAGTGGCACGCCCAGGCCGAAGAACACCACACCGAGCAACTGCATCACCAGGAACTGATCGCGCGTGAAGCCCAGGCGGGTCGTGCCCCACGACAGCGCGAACACGGTCGTGAGATAGAAGTTCACGAACACCGACGTGGCGATGACCGTGCCCAGCACGAGTGCGCCGGTGTGGCGCGTAAGCACGGTGACCATCGGCACCTTCACGCGTTCGTGCTGGTCAATAGCCTTCTGGAACACCGGCGTTTCGGTGAGCGCGAGGCGCACGTAGAGGCCCACCGCCACGAGCGCCGCGCTGGCGAGAAACGGAATGCGCCAGCCCCAGGCCAGGAACTGCTCGTTCGTGAGCGTGCGCGACAGCAGCAGGAAGACCGCGCCCGAGCAGAAGAAGCCGAGCGGTGCACCGAGCTGCGGAAACATGCCGTACCAGGCGCGTTTGCCCGGTGGGGCGTTCTCGGTGGCGAGCAGCACCGCGCCGCCCCATTCGCCGCCCAGGCCGAGCCCCTGGCCGAACCGGCACAGCGCCAGCAGCACCGGCGCGGCGATGCCGATGGTCTGGTACGTGGGCACGAGGCCGATGGCCACCGTGGACAGGCCCATCGTGAGCAGCGCCGCCACGAGCGTGGTCTTGCGGCCGACGCGGTCGCCGAAGTGGCCGAAGAGCGCCGAGCCCACCGGACGCGCCAGGAACGCGATGGCAAACGTGGCCAGTGACGCGAGCTGGGCCGCGGCTGGATTCGATGTCGGGAAGAAGAGCGCCGGGAACACCAGCACCGACGCCGTGGCGTAGATGTAGAAGTCGAAGAACTCGATGGCCGTGCCCATCAGGCTGGCTATCAGCACCTGGCGGGGCGAGTTCGCGGGTGTCGACGTGGTGTGCGCCATGCAGTTTCCGAAGGTGGTCAGTCGAGCCGACGGGCGTAGACGTCGCCGTGGCGCGCGAGTGCAGTCGAGGTGAGGCGATCGAGGAAAGCCTCGCGGGTGAGCCATTCCGTCGCTGCCAACACATGCGCTTCGCCGAGTGGCCAGTTGAAGCGATAGTCACCGATCGCGCCGAGCCGATCGGCGCCCGCGGCCAGCGTACTCACGGTGGGATGGCGTTCGCTCACCGCCAGGGTGGCGCGTCCTCTGGTGCTCGACACCGCGGCTTCCACCACCGTGACGCCGGGCCAGCTACGGGCCACCGCGCGGAGCGTGGCCGCCACCGCCACCACGCGGCAGCCGAGCGCGACCAGTGCGCGCAACGGACGTTGGCGGCGCGGCAGCACGTGATAGATGGCCAGCGATCGCACCAAGCCCACGACGCGGTCGACGCGGCTCATCGGGCCCGGGGTCGCGGACGCGGCTGCACCGGGCCACTATAATCTGCAGACAGGATGTCGCACGACCAATCCTCGCAGACGCACACGCGCACACACATCGACGCGGATGGGGCGTGGGCGCTGGTGCGCGAAGCCGCGGAAGCCGCCGAGACTGCGTCACGCACGGACGAGATCGCCGCGTTCGATCTGGACGGCGCCGGCGCCCTGCGCCGCGTGCCGGTCGACGATCCGTGCGCACTCCTCCAGTGGCAACCCGGCCACGGGTGGGTGCTCGTGATGCCTGCCGCCGATCCCCGTCATGCGCTCGTCGACTTGTATCTGCCGATCTGCAGTGCCACGGCCGCGCGTCCGATCACGGTGGGGCACCTGGGCCAGAGCATCGACGGCTTCATCGCCACGCCCACCGGCGACTCGCAGTTCGTGACCGGCGCCGAGAACCTGATGCACATGCATCGCCTGCGCGCGTTGTGTGACGCGGTGATCGTTGGCGCCGGCACGGTGGCCGCCGACGATCCGCAGCTCACCACCCGGCAGGTCGAGGGCACGAATCCGCTGAGGGTCGTAATTGATCCCATGCGGCGCCTGGCGGCCGACTACCGCGTGTTCCAGGATGGCGCGGCGCCCACCGTCTATGTGTGCCGCACGCGCCACCTGACGGCGGACGCGCCACAGGTGGGCCAGGCCGAGGTGATGGGCGTGAGCGATGGCCCGAGCGGCATGGATTTGGCCGAGGTGATTGCGCGGCTGCGGGCTCGCGGCTGCGCGCGCGTGTTCGTGGAGGGCGGCGGCGTGACGGTGTCGGCGTTCCTGGCCGCGAACCTGCTCGACCGGGTGCAGATTGCCGTGGCGCCCATGCTGATTGGCATGGGGCGGCCGGCGCTGCGCCTGCCGGCGCCGAATCTGCTCAGTGAATGCGCGCGGCCGAGTCATCGCGTGTTCCGCATGGGCGGCGACATGCTCTTCGACTGCGACTTGCGGGCGGCCGAAGCCGGCGCGACGCCCGGCAGCAAGACACAGCCGGCGATCACCCGCGTGATCTAGCCCCGGGGCGCTAGCTGGTGCTAGCCAGCGGGCCCCGCGCTAGAATTGCCGCATGGAGCCCGTTGCCGATTCCGACGTTGCGGCCCGCCTGCGCGTGGCATTCGAGCTCTACGATCTTGGAATCGCGATGATGCGCCAGAATCTTCGGCGCCAGTTCGCAGGCGACACCGACGCCCAGATCCGCCAGCGCCTCCTCGACTGGCGGCTCCGTCGATCGGATGCCCCAGTCGGAGACGGCCACGGGCGCGCCGTCCCGTTTCCCCGAACACGTTGGTGACGGCCCCCGGCCAGGCGCTTCCCCGGCTCGTGGCGCGTCGTGCTGGCCTTGCGACAGCGCGGCTACCGCGATGCCGGCGCGATGCTGGAGCACGAAGCAACGGGCCGGCTGGCCACCATGCGCATGGTGGCGCCGCATCCTCGTGAGGACGGCATCGTTGTGGATCTCATCTTCGCCTCCACCGGCATCGAGCCCGAAATCGTCGAGGCCGCCACGCCGATCGATGTGCTCCCAGGCGTGACCGTCAATGGTCAGAAAAACCTGGCCGCCGAACTCGACCGGTTGTGCGCGGCAGCGAGGTTGGAGCCTTGAGTCATCGCGTTTCCGCATGGGCGGCGACATGCTCTTCGACTGCGATCTGCGGGCGGCCTGAGGCCATGAATCGCCGCCACGCGTTGCGCACCCTGCTCGTCACCCTGGGCGCGGCGCGGGCGTCGGCGGCGGGTCCGTCAGTGGCGACGCTACTTGGCCGGGCGTGCCGGGGTATGCCGACCAGCACGTCAACAATCCCTACGGCCTCGCCTTCGGGCCGGGCGGCGCGCTCTACTTCTGCGATCTCGACAATCAGCGGATCCGGCGCCTCGACTTGAAGACCCGTCGCGTGGCCACCGTGGCGGGCAACGGCGAGAGGGGCTACGCCGGTGACGACGGCGCGGCGATCGACGGGGCGCTCAACATGCCGCACGAAATCCAGTTCGACGCGGCCGGGCATCTCTACATCGCCGAGCGCGACAATCACGTGGTCCGCAAGGTGGATGGCGCCACCGGCGTGCTCTCCACGTTGGCCGGCACGGGCACGGCCGGCTTTGCCGGCGACGGCGGCCCGGCATCGCGCGCGCAGTTGCGCCAGCCCCACAGCATCGCGATCGATCCGAGCCGGCGGCACTTGCTGATCTGCGACATCGGCAATCACCGCATCCGCCGCGTGGCGTTGGCCACCGGCACGATCGAGACGTTCGCGGGCACGGGCGAGCGCCAGGCGACGCCCGACGGCGCGCCGCTCGCAGGCACGCCGCTGAATGGCCCGCGCACCATCACCGATCTCACGACCGGAGGGATTCGCACGGTGCTCGGCACGGGACAGCGCGGCGACGGGCCGGAGCCAGGTCCGCACAGGTGCGCGTTGGCGCGTCCGCACGGCCTGATCGTGGACGCACGCGGCACGTTGTATGTGACCGACAGCGAGTCGCACCGCATTCGCACGCTGCGGTAACGGCTCAGACGCGGCTGGTCCAAGCCGTCAGATCCTGATGGCCCACCCGCAGCGATGATCGTCCCGCGTCGAGATGCGCGAGGCGACGCGCGCGCCACCCGTCGATGAGCGCGGCGTCGGATGGAGCCAGCTCGCGTGCCGCTCCCGCCCAGCCGGCCACGAGCTCGCGCTGCAGCTCGTGTTGCTCTGGCGAGAGCACCCAGTCACTCGCCGCCACGTCCACCACGTAGCCCTCTGCGCGGAAGCACGCCTCGGCCACCCGCGTGGCATCCGGCCCGAGCGCCGGCCCGAAGCCCTTGTCGCCGCGCTGATGCTGATTCACGAGGCCGCGCACGCGTTCGTCGTCGCTGTCCACCGGGTCGCACGCGATGCGCCCGTCGTAGGTGAGCGCGAAGAGCACGTCGGCGCCGGCCGCGCGACAACGCTGCGCGAGCGTGCGGAGCCACTGCTCCGACACGAGATCCAGTAAGGCGGACGCAGTGACGAGCGCGCAGTCGTCGAACGTCACCGTGTCGAGCGCGGTCAGGTCGCCATGCCGCACGTCGAACGATCGGCCGGCCGCGTGCCCCACCGGCATCAGCAGGCGCCAGGCCTGCGCGAGCAGCGCGGGATCGTGATCCACGAGCGTGAAGTGCTGGATGTGCGGTACGCGAGGCATCAGGTAGCGCACGTTCGACCCGGTGCCGGCGGCCAGATCCACGGCGCGCGTGCCGGGCCGGCCCACGAGCCTCTCAGCCAGCGCGAAGGTCAGCGCCGCAGCCCGCGCCGCGTGATCGGCCGGCTCGCGCAGGGCGAGCCAGTCAGCGTTGAAGGATTCCATCGGCGGCGAATCTCATGAGCGCGTGAGCCATGGCCTGAGCCGACGCGGGCCAGCGGGGCAGCGTGTCGCGTCTGGCCCGAGCCCCAGCCATGGCCCGCGCCCGCGCGCCGTCGTCGGCGATGAGGGGCTCCAGCGCCTCCGCCAGTGCCTCAGCGTCGTCCATCGGCACGATGGCGCCCGATGTGTTGTCGACCAGTTCGGGGATGGCGCCCGTGGCCGTGCTCACGACCGGCAGGCCGTGCGCCACCGCTTCGGCCACGGCCATGCCGTAGCCTTCGTGACGCGTCGCCAGCACGAAGATGTCGGCGCGGTCGTAGGCCGTGGCCAGCGCCGCGGCGTCGAGATCGCCCACGAGCGTCACGCGGTTGGCGATCTGCAGCGCGCGCAGTTGTTCCTGCAGCGCGGCGGCGGTGGGCGGATGCAGGGTGAGGCTGCCGGCGCACGTGAGGTGCCACGGCAGGTGCCGCAGCCGCGCGAGCGCGGTAAAGAGCACGTCGTGGCCCTTGCGCGGCACCAGCGTGGCCACGCACAGCAGCTCCACCGGCACGTCCGAATCCGCCCCGCCCGTGCTTTGCGTGCCGTGTGCGGCCGGGGCTGAAGCGGTGCCCGGCATCACCACCGCTACCCGGCGCGCTTCGACGCCGAACGTCGACAGGCGTCGCGCGGTGGCGTGACTCGTCACCACCACCCCGCGAGTGCAGTCCAGGGCGCGCCGCTCGCTCGCGGCAAAGGCGCCCGCCGTGTCGGCGTCGAGGCCGGTCTCGTCCGCCAATGGATGGTGCACCAGTGCCACGAACGCCAGGCGCGCGGCTTCGCGTTCGGCCTCGACCGCCATCGCACCAAAGGCCAGGCCGTCGGCCAGCACGAGCGCGCCATCGGGCAGCGCTGCCAGTGCCTGCACGGCGTGCGCGCGAGCGGCGGCGGTGGGACGGGGAAACGACCCGTCGAGCAGCACCACGTCGACCCGCCAGCCCAACTCGCGCAGACCCGCGACGATGGCGCGGTCGTAGCCGTAGCCGCCCGTGCGCAGCGCGAGGTCACCAGGCACGAGCAGCGTCACCGCCCGGGGTGCGCCGGCGGGTGCCGCGGTGGATTCGGACATCGCCTGCCGCTACGGTCCGAGTCGCCCATCGAATGCGGCCGACGCCACGTGCGATTCGGCCAGACTCACCCGCGCGCCCTCGATGCCGTGGGCGCCTGGTCCGAGCTGGCCGGCGCGAATGGCCGCCGCGAAGCGGTCGAAGATCACGCGCGCCAGAAACTCGGTGGTGGTGTTCTTGCCCGTGAACTCCGGCAGCTCGTCGAGGTTCTTGAAGTTGAACCCGGCCAGCACCTCGCCGAGCACGGTCGTGGCCAGGCCGATGTCGACCACGATGCCGTCGCCGTCGAGTTCGGCGCGCCGGAACTCCACGTCGACCACATAGGTGGCGCCGTGCAGCGCCTGGGCGGGGCCGAACACGGCGCCGCGAAAGCTGTGGGCAATCATGAAGTGGCCGCGAACGAGCACGCTGTACATGTGGAGGTGACTCTGGCTGGAAGGCGCCGGCAATCAGGCCGGAAGGCCGCTGACCGCAGGATACCGCACGCGGTGACACAGGGCCCGGCTGGTGGCGCTCGTGAGCGACGGCATCGCGCCGGGCAATTCGTCGAACGTGGACTCGCTCGTGATGAGCGCGTCGAGTGCGGGATCGGCCAGCAGCGCGAGCGCCGCGGCCAGGCGCCGCGCATAGCTCCAGCGGGCGCGGCGGTCGGCCGGCACGTGGCCCACTTGCGACGACTTGAGCGTGAGCCGCTGCGCGTGGAACGCCTTGCCGAGCGACGCGGTGACCGCGCGGTCGCCATACCAGCTCAGCTCCACGACCGTGGCTTCGAAATCCGCGAGCGCGAGCGCCGTGTCGAGGCCGGCCGGCGCGCCGCTGGCGTGAATCACCACGTCGCGCGCCCGGGCCGCATCCGCTGGTTGAGCGAAGCCCACGCCGAGGTGCTGCGCGATGCCGGCGCGATCCGCGGAGATGTCCACGAGCTGCACGTCGCAGCCCGGGATCTGTCCAGCGAGCCACGCCACCAGACACCCCACCGTGCCGCCGCCCACGACCGTCACGCGGTCGCCGGGCAACACGCGCGCATCCCACACGCCGTTCAGTGCCGTCTCCATGTTGGCGGCGAGCACCGCGCGTGCGGCCGGCACGTCGTCAGGCACGACGTGCACGGCGGTGGCCGGCACGACGTAGGCGGTCTGGTGCGGGAACAGGCAGAACACGGTGCGCCCGGCGAGGTCAGCGGGTCCGCTTTCGACGCATCCCACGCTGGCGTAGCCATACTTCAGCGGGCCGGGGAAGTCCCCCGCCTGAAAGGGCGCGCGCATCCGCTGGTATTCTTCCGTCGGGACGCCGCCGTGGAACACCAGCGATTCGGTACCGCGGCTGACGCCGCTGAAGAGCGCGCGCACCACCACGTCGGTGGTGGTGGCGGCCGGCAGCGCTTCGGCGCGGATCTCGCCGCGGCCCGGCGCCACGGTCCAGAACGCGCGGGCGTCACGGCTCATGTGCGCCTTCAGCATAGCGTGGGCGGTTGCCGATGACGCCGCCGTCCACGGCGCCCGACACGACCTCGGATCGACTCGTGGCGCGCGCGGCGCTCCTGGCCGGGGCCGGCACCGGCGCGGTCACAGCGCTCGCCTTCACGGTGCAGCCCGCGTTCGCGCTCGACGAAGGCTTCCCGGTGCGCGTGGCGTTCGTGGCCGCCGGCATGATGCTCGTCGCCCTGGCCGGGTTGCGCGACCACCATCCGTTGGCGCGCGTGGGCCCCGGCAACCTCGTGACCGGCACGCGCGCCTTGCTCGTGGCGCTGCTTGCAGCCGTGGCGCTCGAGCCGGCGGTCCGCCCACTCGGCTGGTGGCTGGTCGGCACGGCCACCCTGGCCGCCTCGCTCGATCTCGCCGACGGCTGGCTGGCGCGGCGCACGCGCCTCGCCTCGGCCTTCGGCGCGCGCTTCGACATGGAAGTGGACGCGCTGCTCATCCTGGTGCTGTCGGGGCTGGTGTGGCGCGCAGACCTGACGGGCCCGTGGGTGCTCGCCTCGGGCCTGATGCGCTACGGCTTCGTGGTCGCGGCGGTCGCGCTGCCGTGGATGACGCGCGCGCTGCCGTCGAGCCGTCGCCGCCAGGCCATCTGCGTGGTGCAGATCGCCGCCCTCATCGGGGCGCTTTCGCCGATCGTTCCGCCGCTCGCGGCCGTCGCGCTCACGGCAGCCTCACTGGCGCTGCTGACGTGGTCCTTCTGGCTGGATGTCGTCTGGCTCTTTGCCGCACGTGACCTGGAGCCCCGAGCCCCGAGCCCCGGGACCCGCCCGACTAGACCGACGTGAGCTGGTGGCCCAGCTTGTCCTTCTTGGTCTTCAGGTACCGCCGGTTCGCGTCCGAGATGGCGACCTCGATCGGCACGCGCTCGTTGATCACCAGCCGATCGCCGGTGACGCCTTCGAGTTTCTTCGGGTTGTTGCTCATGAGCCGAAGTGACCGCACGCCGAGCAACTGGAACATGTGCACGGCCGACGCGTAGTCGCGCGAGTCGGCGGGGAAGCCGAGCTGCTCGTTGGCCTCCACTGTGTCGCGGCCCTGGTCCTGCAGCGCGTAGGCGCGGATCTTGTTGGCCAGGCCGATGCCCCGGCCCTCCTGGTGCAGATACAGCACCACGCCTCGTCCCTCGTCGGCCACGCGCTGCATGGCCATGTGGAACTGCTCGCCGCAGTCGCACCGGACCGAGTGGAAGATGTCGCCGGTGACGCACGACGAATGTACCCGCGCCAGCACGTTCTCGCCGGCGCCAAGATCGCCGTGCACCAGCGCCACGTGGGTTGCGCCATCCAGGCGGCTCTCGAACACGCGGATGGTGAACTCGCCGAACTCAGTCGGCAGCTTGGCGCTGGCGACCTCCGCAACCGGGGGACGTCCACGCAGGGCGGAAAAGAAGGCGGAGAGACGTGTAGGTATCAAGGGTGTGCGGCTGGGGACGTGGGCCCCGGCACGGTGCCTGGCCGGTGTCGTAACTTGATTGTACTGCTCAACCCACTGCTGGACTCTCACATACCTGAGACGCTCGTGGCGGCCGCGAAGGCCCGGCCTGTCCGGCTGAAGCGTGGAACCCCAGTCAACACAGGCACTTGCGTCACATGTCAGCCCGGCGAGGGATTCGTGCAGAATGGCGGCATGCCCACCGCCACCCTTCGCCCTGCCACCGCCAGCGACTTCGAGGCCTGGCTGCCACTCTGGCGCGGCTACCAGACGTTCTACCAGACCGACATCCCCCGCGACACCACACAGCTGACCTGGCAGCGCCTGCTCGACCCGGCCGAACCCATGCACGTGATCCTCGCGGACCTGGCCGGCGAGATCGTGGGCTTCGTGCATTTCATCGAGCATCGGAGCTGCTGGACCACCGGCAACTACATGTACCTGCAGGATCTCTTCGTGCGGCCGGGGCTGCGCGGGCAGGGTGTGGGACGCCTGCTCATCGAGCACGTCTACGCCGATGCCGCCGCGCGTGGCTGCGCGCGGGTCTGGTGGCTCACCCACGAATCGAATACCGATGCCATGGCGCTCTACGACAAGGTGGCCACCAGGAGCGGGTTCCTGCAGTACCGCAAGATGCTGTAGCGGGCGCTTAGAATAGACGCATGGTGCGACTTTCACAGGGGCTCACCGCCCTGGCGGCATGCGTGGCGCTGGTAGCCTGCTCGCAGCCGCTCACGGTGGGCACGATTCAACTCGGGCGATCGCTCAATGAAGACAGCAGCGTGGCCAGCCAGACGAGCACGTTCAAGCCGCAGGAGACCGTCTACGTCTCGGTGCTCAACCCCGAGCGCGGCGAGGGCACGCTGGGCGTGAAGTGGTACTTCGGGTCGCAGCTGCTCAGCGAACGCGAGAAGCCAGTGGCGTTCAAGGGCGCCGGCGCGACCGAGTTCAACCTGCAGAGCGCCACGGGCTTCCCCCTGGGCGACTACAGCGTGGAAGTGTTCTTGAACGGGCAATCGGTGGGACGGCGGAACTTCGACGTCGCGAAGTAGACCGGCGCGGCCCCGCCAGGCGCTAGAATGACGCCCGGCTTCCCTGTGGCGCAATTCATCGACACGCTGACGACCTACCTGTTCCAGTACGTCGTCGTCTGGATGCTGCTCGGCGCCGGGCTCTTCCTCTCGATCCGCTACAACTGGGTGCAGTTCCGGCGCCTGCCCGAGGCGTTCCGCGCCATGGTGGCGCAGCAGTCGTCGTCGGCGGGCGGCGCGCTCACGCCGTTCCAGGCGTTCATGACCGCGCTCGGCGCCTCGATCGGCACGGGCAACATCGCCGGCGTGGCCACGGCGATCATCTCGGGCGGCCCCGGCGCGCTCTTCTGGATCTGGATGTACGGCCTGGTCGCCACGTCGGTGAAGTTCACCGAAGCGGTGCTGGCGGTGCGCTTCCGCGAGGTGCAGGGCGACACGGTGCGGGCCGGCCCGATGTACTACCTGCGAGACGGCTTGAAGTCACCCCGGCTCGCCAAGACGTTCGCGCTCGTGGCCGGTATCGGCGCGCTCACAACCACGCCCTTCACGCAACCCAACTCGATTGCGCTCGTGCTCGACAGCGTGTTCGGCGTGCCCACCTGGATCGCCGGCATCGTGATCGCGGTGCTCGTGTGGGCGGTGATCATCCGCGGCATCAAGTCGATCGGCAAGGTGGCGCAGGTGCTCTCGCCGCTCAAGGTCGGCCTGTATCTGGTCGGCGGCGTGGTCGTCATCCTGATGTTCGCCGAGCGCCTGCCGCACGTGCTGTCGCTCGTCTTCTCCGAGGCGCTCACGACCAAGTCGGCGATGGGCTTCGGCTGGTTCGTGGCGATGCGCTACGGCGTGGCGCGCGGCGTCTACGCCAACGAAGCCGGTTACGGCACGGCGGCCGTGGCCTACGGCGCCGCGAAATCCGACCGGCCGTCGCAGCAGGGCCTGCAGGCGCTCATGGAAGTGTTCATCGTGTCGTTTGTGACCGGCACGATCAGCGCCATGACGATTCTGGTGACCGGCGTGGCCGAAACCTCGATTGCCGCGGCGCAGGCCGGGCAGCCGTATCTCACGAGCACCGCGGCGGTGGCCGCGGCGTTCAACCTGGCGGTGCCCACGGTGGGCGGCTGGGTGGTGGCCTTCTGCGCGTTCCTCTTCGGCTACACCACGCTCATCGGCTGGGCCTTTTACGGCGAGCAGTTCCTCGAGTACATCCTGGGCCGCTCGGTCACGATTCCTTATCGCTGGACTTACTGCCTCCTGATTCCGTTTGGCGCCGTGATGCGTCCCGAGTTGGTGTGGGCGTGGGGTGATCTGATGAACGTGCTGCAGGTGTTCCCGAACATGGTGGGGCTCATCGGCTTGAGCAGCGTGGCGGCGGCCTACGCCAAGAAGGGCGCGTAGTGTCACCGAACGCGCCGGGTGCCGCGCCCGATGAGGAGCGCGCCGTGCAGTGGGCCGTGCCCTTGCCGGTGGGGGTGGACGGACGCCACGCGTTTCCGGCGTCGCCAGGATTGTGAAGGAGCCGGGGCTTGGGTCTCGGAGCCCGGGGCTGTGTATGAAGTTCGTGAAGGAGGACGTGATGATCACAACAGGGAAACTGCTCCGCGCAACCGCGCTGGTCATGGCGGTGCTCGGCACCAGCGTGCCGGTGTCGGCCCAGGCGCCGGCGGCCGCAAGTGCCGACACGGACGTACGCGCGGTGATTGCCGACTACAACGCCGCCTACGGCAAGAACGACCTCGAGGCCTACTTCAAGGCCTTTGCCCCGGACCTCACGCAGTGGTTTCCGTCCGGACGGGTCGACAAGGCCACCTACCAGGCCGACTGGACGAAGTACATCGGCGCCGGCAATCGCCTCGAGCGGGTCGAGGTGCGCGACCTGCAGGTGCAGGTGAGTCCGTCGGGTGACGCCGCGATTGCCACCTACATCCTGCGCGTCACGACCCGCACGGCGAAGGGCACAGTCTCTACCGAAGACAACCAGGAGACCGACGTGCTCTTCAAGCGCGGCGGCGCCTGGACGATCGTGCACGTGAACTACGCGCCAGCGAAGAAGGCAGGAGCGCAATGACCTTCGTCACCAGCCCTCGCGCCTGCGACACCGACCGCGCTCGCGGCGTTCGCACAAGAGTCACGGCCTCAGTCACGGTCTCGCTGTGCGTGATTGGCGCGCTCGCGATGAGCGCGTGCGCTACGGCGCGGCCACCGGGCGATGCCGCGCCGGCCACACCCGCACCGACCGCCACAACCGCTCCCACGCCCGCGCCCGCCGCGCCCGGCGCCGCGGCCACGCCTGCCACACCCGCTGCTGGCGCCGCCACGCCCGCGCCTGCCGGCGCCGCTGCCGGTGCGCCCGCCACGCCGGCGCCCCCCCCGCCACCGCGCCGGCAGGTGGCCACGTCGCGCGATGGCACGAAGATTTCGTTTGATGTCGAGGGCACCGGCCCGGCGCTGCTGCTCGTGCACGGCGGCGGGCAGACCGGCCGCTCGTGGCGCGAGCGCGGCTTCGTCGAGAAGCTGCGCGGACAGTTCACGGTGATCACGATGGACTTGCGGGGGTCGGGGGAAAGCGGCAAGCCGGCCACGCCCGACGCCTACGCGCTCGACAACGTGCTCGACGACCTCACGGCCGTGGCCGACGCGGCCAAGGCGCCGCGCTTCCATCTCTGGGGTTTCGGCCACGGGGCCACCATCGGTCGCTATCTGGCGGCGCGGTCGCCCCGCGTGATCGCAGCCGTGCTGGTGAGCGCAAACTTCGGCCCGCCGCTCGAGGGCGTGGTGCGGGATGCGGTCGCGGGCATGCGCGCCAAGTGGCTGCCGCTCGTACAGCAGCAGATGGCTGGCACGCTCAAGGTGGACACGCTCACCAACAGCGATCGCACGGCCTGGGACGCGGGTGTGGCCGTGTCGGCCCTGGCGCTCGGCGCCCTCATGGACTACCCGCCGCTCGAACCGGCCGAGATCAAGGCGCCCACGTTGTGGGTGATGGGGGCGGCCGACACCTCGGCGATGGAGAACGTGAAGGCGTACGAGGGTAAGCTTGCCGGCACGACCGTGACGCTCAAGCTGCTCTCCGGCGCCAGCTACACGGACAGCTTCGGGAAGAGCGAGCTGTCTCTGGCCGTGGCGCTGCCGTTTCTCTTGGCCGCGCCGACGACGCCGTAACCGTTACGTCACCCCCGGAGGTCCGCGCATGCGACGTCGATTCCTGTTGGCCGTACTGGCCGTCTTCATGGCCGCGATGGGCGCCGAGGCCCAGAGTGGGGCCGGGTGGACGCTGCTGGGCACACGCGCGGTGACCGACCGGGCCGATCACGACACCATCGCGGTGACGTCGGCACGCGGCACGTTCGACGCTGTGCGCTTCCAGGTGCGGGGCCGCGCCGTGGACTTCCACCGCGTGGTGGTGCATTTTGCCAACGGCGGCGATCAGAACGTGGAGCTGCGCGACACGATCCGCGCCGGTGGCGAGTCGCGCGTGATCGATATCGACGGCACGGATCGCGTGATTCGCAGCATCGAGTTCTGGTACGACGCGAACACGCTTGGCCGCGGCGGACGGGCCACGGTGCGCGTGCACGGCCGGCACTGACGCGAACGCGCGGCCACCCCGGGCTCAGAAGAGGCGCCAGAGCGAATCCGGTGCCGTGCTCGTCTTGAAGCCGCCGTACCAGCGGGTCAGCGCGTAGAGTGGCACGAGACCGGCCAGCCACACCAGGTAGACCACGCCGTAGCCGGTGCCCGCGCGGAACCAGGTCGCGCCAACGGCGGCAAGCAGCCACAGGTGCGCGATGTAGTAGAAGAGGGGCGCGCGCCCGAACACACTCAGGATAGCGCCGGCGCTGGTCGTCCACGCCCGCGTGCGTTCGAGGCCCGCCAGCATCAGCAGGTTGCCCCCCACCATCACGAGCGTGAAGACGAGCGCTGGCGGGTATTTGATCATGTTCAGGAACTCGGTCCACGATCCGTCACGCGGCGCGCGCAGGTTGCCGAAACCGCCGGCCACGCGCAGCGCCAGCGCCAGCCCGATCGCCCCAAGACCGAGCCACGGCAGGCTGGCGAGTGCGGCGCGTCGGTCGCGAGTGAGCCATCGGCCAAAGAGCACCCCGAGGGCGGCCGTGCCGAACCACGGGACGAGCGGATACAGCGACCACACGCCGTGGCTCCACCGCGACAGCATCAGCACCGAGCGGGCCAGGCCGTAGTCGGTCGCGAAGTGCTCGGGTCCGGGCGTGGTGATGGCCGTGGCCAGCAGGGCGCCAGCCGCCAGCAGCGCCCACACCCACGAGCGCAGGTGCATGAAGGCCGCGCTCATCGCCATCGACATGCCAAGGGCGAAGAGCACGGTGAGCACCCATCGGGGCTCGGTCATTCCAGGAATCGCGAACTCAGGGTTCGAGGCCGGATTGGACGGGCCGCTCAGAATGCCGACGAGAAATGCCGGCACCTCGAGCAGCGTGGCCACGCCGATGAGCACGATGCCGCGCGTGAGGATAGAGCGCGACACGCGCCCGGTGCTCCACCCGCGCGCGATCCGTGCGTCAGCCATCAGGCTCATGCCGGCGCCCATCAGGAAGAAGAAGCCCGGTGCGCAGAAGTGCGTGACGAACCTTGTCAGGAACGGGACCGCGCTCTCGTAGCGCGTCCACGCGCCGGCCCACATCTCGTTGGAATGGAACCGGCCCACGAACAGGCCCACGTGGTCGAGCGCCATCACGACCATGATCAGGCCGCGCAGCACGTCGAGTGAGGGCAGGCGTTCGCTCGAGCGAGCCGTTGCCGTGGCGGTCATCGACGCTCGATCCGCGGCGGCTAGGGCAGGTCGATCAGCCGGTCGGGGCTGTTGCGCATATCCTCTTCGAGCAGCGCCAGGAGGGCGGCGGTCACTGGGCCAGGTTTGCCGTCGTGGATCGGCGCCTTGTCCCATTCCACGATCGGCGCCACCTTGATCGAGCTGCCAATCAGCATCATCTCGCGCGCCGCGCGCGCCTCGGCTACCGGCACGTCGCACACCTCCACGGCGGTGATGAGGCCCTTGGCCACGAGCGCGGGCGCGAGCGACAGCAGGCGCAGCGAGGTGCAGCCCGCAAGGATGTGATCGAATTTCGGATGGCGCAGCACGCCGTCTTCGGTCACGAACGCCACGTTCATGTTCGAGCTCTCGCCCACGTTGCCCGCCGCATCGAGGAACACGCCGTTGTCGAGGCCCACGGCCTTGGCCTCCATCTGCATCAGCACGTTGGGCAGGTAGTTGGTGCTCTTGGTGATGGCATAGAGCGCCGGCTTGATCGGATAGGTCGTGGTCATCACCTTCAAGCCCTCGGTGTACCAGCGCTCCGGGTAGTTGATGCCGCCGAAGATCATCACGAAGAAGCCGGGCGTGGCGCCGGCGGCGGGCGTCAGGTCGAGGCTGCCTGGGCCTGACGAGATCCAGTAGCGGATGGCGCCGTCTGGTTGACCCGCGGCCGCGGCCGTGGCGATGATGATCGCGCGCATCTCGGCGCGCGTGCACGGCAGGCGCAGCCGCGAGCGCTCGGCCGAGGCCAGGAACCGATCGAGGTGCGCTTCGAGGTCGTAGATCTTGCCGGCGACGAGGCCGGCCGTGTCGAAGATGCCATGACCACGGTGCACCATGTGGTCGTCGAAGGGCAGCACCATGAGCGCCGGGTCGGTCACGATGCCGCCCAACTGACTGGAGTAGAACGCCCAGTACTTCACGGGCTGGCTGGCGCGCAGGCCACGCAGGGCCGCGAGTACGTCTTCGGACTGGAGCTGGCGCAGGGGGCTGGACGACATCCGCGGCACTGTAGCACGGTGGAATCAGCGCTCCCGACAGCGCGGCGACCGTGGGCGACCGGCGCTAGGCCGCGCGCCTCTCATCGTCGGCCGCACTGGCGGGCGAGACGGGCGGGGCCGGCGGTTGCAGCGTCGTGTAGCGCTGCACGGCCACCGACACGAAGGTGAAGCTGAAGGTCACAGACGTGCCGGGCGCAGCCGTGGGGCCGGGATCCTGCGTGGGCGGCGCGTCCGCGGGTGCGGCTGGCGGCGCGGGCTCGGCGCGACCGCGGCCCTTGGCGAGCGCCGCCGTGAGCTCGTCCTGGTCGATCGCGCCGTCGTCGTTGGCGTCGACGCGGCCGAAGGCCTTCTCGAGTTTCCGTTCGAGCCGCCGCAGGCCGCGCGACGCATGCTCGCCGTCGCCCTGGCCTTGGCCCTCGCCGCCGTGCTCATGCACGCGCCGCCGGTCGCCGGCGCGCCGCAGCAGAGCCACGGCGCCCTCGGTGAACTCCTGCTCGGTGATGGCGCCGTCCTGGTCGGCATCGAGGGCGCCAAAGAGCGCCTCGGCGCGTCGTTCAGCCGACTGTTCCGCGCGCGAAGGCGTTCGCGGCGCCGTTGGCGCGGGTTCGGTGTCTTCGGGAGCCTCGCTGGCGGTCGTGGCCTCAGGCGACAGCGTCACGCGGTCGCCGCCCGGGCTCGCGGCGGCAGGCGCGGTCGTGGCTGGGCTGGCCGGCCGTGCGTTGATGCTGAGCGACACCGACGCGACGCTGAACGACTGGTAGATGCTGTTGACCGTCACGAGAACCTCGTTTCGAGGCCGCCAGGCGCGGCCAGACCACCGGACTGCAGGGGTAATCGGCCGTGCCTGGTGGGGCTTGACGGCGCGGCCAGCCTGCGGGGGAACCGGGGCTCGGGCCCGGGCGTCCCACGTTGAGCGGGGTGATAGGATGGGGCTTTGACCCGAAACCTTGCCGACATGACCACGGCCCCACGCGTGCAAGGGAAGTTCCTTGAACTCGACGGCAGGCGCTTCCTCGTGCGCGGGGTGGCCTACGGCACCTTTGCGCCCGACGCCGACGGCGCGCAGTTCCCGCCCCAGGCCCGCATCGAACACGACTTCGCGCTGATGGCCGCGGCCGGGCTCAACACGGTGCGCACCTATACCGTGCCGTCCGAGGGCCTGCTCGACGCCGCGACCCGACACGGTCTGCGGGTGATGGTCGGCATTCCGTGGTCGCAGCACATCGCGTTCCTCGACGATGCGGCGCTCACGCGCGAGGTGCGGCAGCAGGTGGTGGGTGCGGCGCGTCGCGTGGCCGCGCATCCGGCTACGCTGATGCTGGCCGTGGGCAACGAGATCCCGCCGGCGGTCGTGCGCTGGCACGGCCACGCGCGTATCGAGCGCTTCTTGCGGCAACTCTACGCCGACGTCAAGGCCGTGGCGCCGCACACGCTCGTGACCTACGTGAACTTCCCGCCGACCGAGCACCTCGACGTGAGCTGCTTCGACGTGTGCGCGTTCAACGTCTACCTGCACCGCGAAGCCGACCTGCGCGCATATCTCGGCCGTCTACAGCACGTGGCCGGGCAGAAGCCGCTGCTGCTGGCCGAGGCCGGCGCCGACAGCATCCGCGAGGGCCTCGAGGGCCAGGCGCGGATCACCGCCATGCACCTGCGCGCCTCGTTTGCCGAAGGCGCGGCCGGTGCCGTGGCGTTCTCGTGGACCGACGAGTGGTGGCGGGGCGGACATCAGGTGGACGACTGGGCGTTCGGCCTGGTCGACGCCGAACGGCACGCCAAGCCGGCCCTGGCCGCCGTCACCGAGGCGTTTGCCGCCGCGCCGTTCTCGGCCGAGGAACGCGCCGCCTGGCCCACCGTGTCGGTGGTGGTGTGCGCCTACAACGCCGGCCCCACGATCCGCGACTGCCTGGCGTCGCTGCAGGCGCTCACCTATCCGCGCGTCGAGACCATCGTGGTCGACGACGGCTCGCGCGACGACACCGCCGCCCTGGCCGCCGCCTTCCCCGGCGTGCGAGTCGTGTCGGTGCCGAACGGCGGCCTGTCGGCCGCGCGCAACGTCGGGCTCGCGCATGCCACCGGCGAGATCGTGGCCTACACCGACGCCGACGTGCGCGTCGATCCCGACTGGCTCACTTACCTGGTGCAACCGCTGCTGCACTCGAACGTGGCGGGATCGGGCGGCCCGAACGTGGTGCCGGCCGACGACCCGTGGGTGGCCCAGTGCGTGGCGCGCGCGCCGGGCGGTCCCACGCACGTGCTGCTCGACGACCGCATCGCCGAGCACGTGCCCGGCTGCAACATAGCGTTTCGGCGCGAGGCGCTCGCCTCGATCGGCGGCTTCAACCCCGTCTACCTGCGCGCGGGCGACGACGTCGACGTGTGCTGGCGGCTGCAGGCCCAGGGCCTCACCATCGGCTTTGCGCCCGCGGCGCTCGTGTGGCACCACCACCGCGCGTCGGTGAAGGCCTACTGGCGGCAGCAGGCCGGCTACGGCGAAGGCGAGACCTGGCTCGACGCGCACCACCCCGAGAAATTCGTGCGCGGCCAGATGTTGTGGCGCGGCCGCATCTACAGTCCGCTGCCGTTCGTGCGCGCGCTCGCGGGCCGCCGCGTGAACACCGGCGTGTGGGGCACGGCGGCGTTTCCGTCGGTCTACAGCACCGACGTACACGCGATCAAGTTCCTGCCGCACTCGCCGGCGTGGATGGTGGGATCGACCGTGCTGCTCGTAGCCGGCCTGCTGGCGCTGCTCACGCGTCCCGGCGAAGCGGCCACCATGATTCTGGCCGCGGGCCTCGTGGGCTGGGCCACCACCGTGGGCCGCTGCGTGGCCTTTGCCGCGGCGTCGGATCTCTCGGGATTGCCTTCGCTCGGCACGCACTCGATGGCCCGCAGCCGTCTGCAGTATCGCGCGCTCATCGCCTGGCTGCATCTGCTGCAGCCGGTGGCGCGCGTGTATGGCCGGGTGCGCGGTCTGCTCTCGCCGCCCGATGTCGAGGCGTCGGCCCACGTCACGACGCTGCCCTGGACGGCGCCCACGCCGTCGGTCTGGAGCACGGCGGCTTCGGCGCGCCTGCATGTGGGCGGCACGGCCGAGTGGGCGTTCTGGAGCGAGGCGTGGACCGCGCACAGCACCGTGCTCACGGCGCTGGTGGCGGCCTTGCGCGCGTCGCGGCCGGCGCGCCGCGTGGACATCGACGACGGCTGGCACACCGACCGCGACCTCAGCATCAGCGTTGGCCGCTGGGGCTGGCTGCACGTGCGCGCGCTCGTCGAAGAGCACGCCGAGGGGCGCTGTCTGTGCCGCGTGGCGGCGCGGCTGCAGCCGAGCGTGCGCGGCATCTTGCGCGCGGTGTTGATCTCGGCGGTGCTCGTGGCCGCGTCGAGCGCGGCCATTGCGCTGCGCTGGCCCTGGGTGACCATGGCCGCGGTGGTCTCGGCGCTCGCGCTCTTCGTGAGCGCGGGGTGGCAGACCACGCGTTCGGTGGCGGTGCTCGACCGGGCGCTGTCACGCGTCACGACGCAGTCGGGCATGATGCCGCTGCCCGGCCGGGCCGCCGGCGCCCGGCTCACCTGGCGCCCCTCGACCGTGCTGCACAAGGGACAAGCGGCGCTGGTCGTCGGCGTCGCCGCCAGCGGCCTGCTGGTGAGCGGCCTCTTCCTCACGCGCGACTTCGCGACGCGCACCGCCGTCGCCCCGGCGCGACCGCGCATCATCACCCCGGCGGCGCCCACCGTGCAGCGACTGGCGCCGCGTCCGGCGGTGCCCAGCCAGACCCTGCGCCGCACCACGCGAGGCGCCGACGGCGTCACCGCGGTGGGCACCGCGCGTCCCCGGCGTGATCCGCCGCGCACGCAGCTCGGTCCGTCACCGGCTCCGGCGCCGGCCACGCCACGACGGGTACCGCGGAGAACCGCGTGAGCCTGCTGGCGTGGACGCTGTCGTTTCTGCGGCCGCACCGCGCCCGGGTGGCGACGATCACCGCGCTGGCGGTGGTGGAAGTGGGCTTTGGCGCGCTGGCGCCGTGGCCGCTCAAGACGGTGGTGGACAACGTGTTCGGCGGTCAACCTCTGCCGGGGCCGCTGGCCGGTCTGGCGCAGGCCACGGTCGGCACGAACGTGGTGGCGCTGCTCTTTGCCGTGGTCCTGGCCGGTCTGGTGCTGCAGCTCATGAGCGAAGTGGTCATGATGCTGCACACCCAGCTGCAGGTGAGTACCGGGCAGCGCATCCTCTACGACCTGCGCGCGCGCCTGTTCGATCACCTGCTCGCCCTCGGGCTGCGGCATCACGTCGTGACCCGCACGGCCGACTCGGTCTATCGCCTCGAGGCCGACGCCTACTGTGTGAACGACCTGGCGATCGGCGGCATCTTCCCGCTCACGACCGCGGCCCTCAAGCTGGTCGTGATGTTCGCTATTCTGGCGCGCCTCGATCTGTCGCTCGCCTTGCTCTCGCTGAGCGTCGTGCCGTTCCTCTACGCGTGTCTGCGCTACTACTCGACGCGCATGGTCGACCGCGCCGAACGCGTCAAGCAGCTCGAGTCGTCGCTCGTCGAACGCATGTTCGAGATCCTCTCGTCGATACGCGTGGTGAAGAGCTTCGCGCGCGAGCCGCACGAGCTCGGTCGCTTCAACCGCGTGGGTGAGGAGACGATGCGGGCGCGCCTGCGGCTCACCTGGCAGGAGTCGCTGTTCGCCATCGCGCTCAGCGCCATCACGCTCGTGGGCACGGCCCTCATCCTCACGGTGGGCGGCATGCACGTGCTCGACGGCACGCTCACGGTGGGCGGGCTGCTGGTGGTGCTGGCGTATCTCACCGCCGTCTACAACCCGCTCTCGTCGATTGCGCACACGACCGGATCGCTGCAACAGGCGGTGGTGAGCGCGCGGCGGGTGCGCGAGATCCTCGCCCTCACGCCCGAGACGCTCGACGCCGCCGATGGACTCGACGCGGCCCACATCCGCGGTGAGCTGCGCTTCGACCGCGTGAGCTTCGCCTACGACGACAGTCGCGCCATTCTCGATGGGGTGAGCTTCACGGCCCGGCCCGGCGAGATGGTGGCCATCGTGGGCCTCACCGGCGCCGGCAAGACCACCCTGGCCAGCCTGATTCCGCGCTTCCTCACTCCCACCGGCGGGCAGGTGCTCGTCGACGGGGTCGAGGTGTCGCGCTACGCGCTGCGCTCGCTGCGCGAGCGGATTGCGCTCGTGCCGCAGGAAGCGGTGCTCTTCGGCGGCTCGATTGCCGACAACATCCGCTACGGCCGGCTGAATGCCACCGACGCCGAGGTCGCGGCCGCGGCGCGGGCCGCCCACGTCGACCCCTTCGTGGCGCGTCTGCCGCGCGGCTACCAGACGCCGCTGGCCGAGGCCGGCGGCACGCTCTCTGGCGGCGAACGCCAGCGCCTTAGCATCGCCCGCGCGCTGCTCAAGGATGCACGCATCCTGATCCTCGACGAGCCCACCTCCGCGCTCGACGCGATCTCGGAAGAGGCGGTGTTCAGCGCGCTGCGCACCCTGCGCCAGGGCCGCACCACGATCGTGATTGCGCACCGCCTGTCGACCATCCGCGACGCCGATCGCATCCTGGTGCTGCACGAAGGCCGGCTCGTCGCCCAGGGCACGCACGACGAGCTGCTGACGACGAGCGACCTCTACGCGCGGATGTGTGCACGGTTGTCGGTCGGCCGGTCGCTCGACGAGCCTGCGTCGGTCGACGAGCTGCTGCACGCCGTCTGAGGCAGTCGCCACCAGTGAAGATTCTGTGTGCGGGGATCATTGCGCGGTACCCCTTCGGGGGCGTGACCTGGTGTTCGCTGATGTACCTGCTGGGACTGCGCGCGCTCGGACACGAGGTCTTCTACGTGGAAGACACGGGCGAGTGCATCTACGACCCGGTGCTCAACACGCGCTCGGAGGATCCCGGCTACGGCACGCGCTACATCCACGACGCGCTCGCGCCGTTTGGCCTGGGCGACCGCTGGAGCTTCGTGAACTTCGACGGCACCTACCACGGCGCCTCGCGCGAGACGGTGCAGGCCTTCTGCGCCGACGCCGACCTGTACATCAATCTGTCGGGCGGGTCGTGGTTCTGGCGCGACGAGTACGCGCGCATCCCGCGCCGCGTGTTCATCGACTCCGACCCGGTTTTCACGCAGCTCGCGCTCGCCAAGGGCGACCCGTGGTACGTGGACTTCTTCCGCGGCTTCACGCACCTCTTCACCTTTGGCGCCAACATCGGCACGCCGGCGTGCGACGTGCCCACCGGCGGCCTCACCTGGCACAAGACGTGGCAGCCGGTCGTGACCGGGGAGTGGCATGCCCCGGCGGTGCCGGCCGGAGACCGCTTCACCACGATCATGACCTGGAAGATCGAGAGCTTCAGCGACGTCGACGGCAACAAGGACAAGGAGTTCGTGAAGTTCCTCGACCTGGCCGGCCGCACCCCGCAGCGCATCGAGCTGGCCGTGAACGGCCCGCAAGACTTCCTGCGCGCCCACGGCTGGACGACGGTGGACGCGATGGGCGTGTCGCGTTCGCTCTGGGACTACCGCGCCTTCATCCAGGGCTCGAAAGCCGAGTTCGGCGTGGCCAAGCACGCCTACGTGTCACATCAGTCCGGCTGGTTCAGCGACCGCACCGAGTGCTATCTGGCGGCCGGGCGTCCGGCGCTCGTGCAAGACACCGGGTGGAGCGCGCATCTGCCCGAAGGCGTGGGCCTGCTGGCCTTCGCGACCCCCGAGGAGGCGCTCGCCGGGCTCGACCGCATCGCCACCGACTACCCACGGCATGCCGCGCGCGCGTCTGAGATTGCGCACGAGTGCTTCGAGGCGTCGCGCGTGCTGCCGGCGCTGCTCGAGACGGCCAGCCGATGACACGGCCGCTGCCCCAACCGCTGCCCCAGCCGCTGCGCATTGCGCAGGTCGCGCCCGTGGGCACGGCGGTGCCGCCGCCGCTCTCGGGATCGATCGAGACGATGACCTCGGTGCTCACCGAGGGCCTTGTCGCCCGCGGCCATCACGTGACGCTCTTTGCCACGGCCGACTCCGTCACGGGCGCCACGCTGCGGGCCACCTTCCCCCGCGGGTATCGCGAAGACCCCACCATGTGGCCCTGGGAGCTGTGCGAGCTCTTCAACGTGTCGGCGGCGTTCGAACGCGCGGCCGCCTTCGACGTGATCCATTGCCAGTCGGCCTATTCGCCGATGTCACTCGCGTTCGGCCGGCTCGTGCCCACGCCCGTGCTCCACACCGTGCACCATTCGCCGACGCCCGACGAAGTGCGCCAGTGGCAGCGCTATCCCGAGGCCGCGTTCGTCGCCGTGTCACACGATCAGGCCGCGCGTCTGACCGGGCTCACGCTGGCCGGCATCATTCCGCACGGGCTCGACCTGCAGCGCTTCGCCTTTCGCGCGCAGCCCGACGACTACCTGCTGTTCCTCGGCCGGTTCACCGAAGGCAAAGGCGTGGTGCAGGCGATCGCGGCGGCGCGGCGCGTGGGCCTGCGCTTGCTGCTGGCGGCGCAGGAGAACGACTACTACCGCGCGGTCATCGCGCCGCTCGTCGACGGCCAGGCCGTCGCCTACGTGGGCGAGGTTGGCCACGACGCCAAGACCGCGCTGCTCGGCGGCGCGCGCGCCTTGCTCTATCCAGTGCAGGCCGGCGAGCCATTCGGCCTGGTGCTCACCGAGGCGATGGCCTGCGGCACGCCGGTGGCGGCGTTCGATGCCGGCGCCGTGCGCGAAGTGGTCGACGACGGGGTCACCGGCGGCGTCTTCGCGTCGCTCGACGCGCTCGTGTCCGGCCTGCCGCGTGTGCTGGCGCTCGACCGCGGCGCCGTGCGGGCCACCGCCGTGCGCCGCTTCGGCGTGGAGCGCATGGTGGACGCCTACGTGGACGTCTACGCCGGACTCATCGCGCGCAGGCGCGAGCGGGCGTGACATGACGGCGCCCGGCCCGTCTCTGCACGGATTCGTGCTGCTCGGCGTGTTCGCGCACCCGGATGACGAGTCGCTGGCGTGCGGCGGCGTGCTGGCGCGGTGCGCGGCCCTGGGTGCGGCGGTGACGCTGCTCTGCCTGACTCGCGGGGAAGGGGGCCCAGGCCTCGACCAGGGCGACGGTGACGACGAGGACGGCACCGGCGACGGCGGCCATGACGGTCGGCGACGGCGGCTCGCGGCGCTGCGCACGCAGGAACTCGATGCCGCGATTCGCGTGCTCGGCGTGAGCGATCTCGTGGTGCTGGATCATGCCGACGGGATGTTGCCGTGGGTCGAGAGTGGGGCGCTCGACGCCGACCTCCGCGCCGCCCTCGACCGGCTGCGGCCCGACGTGGTCATCACGTTCGGCCCCGACGGCCTCTACTGGCATCCCGACCACATCCGCATCCACGAGCGCACCACCGCCGTGGTCGCGGCCGCTGGCGCCGCCGCGCCGGCGCTCTACTACGTGACCATGCCGCCCGGACAGATGCGCGCCGTGGCCGAGCACGCGGGCCTCGGCGCCGCGGTCGTGCCTGGTCTGGACAATCCCGACGCCTTCGGCGCGCTGGCCGAGCCGCCCACGCTGGTAATCGAGGCCGGCGTCCATGCCGCGCGCAAGCTGGCGGCGCTCAAGTGCCACCACAGTCAGTTCGACACCAGCCCGATTGCGCAGATCGCCGACGCCGACGCCGCCCGGCTCCTGGGCACCGAGCATTTTCGGCGGGCCGCGGTGGGTCGGACCGGGGTGACGTTCCTCGACCAGCTCGGATCGGCCGCGTCCGACGAGCACGCGTCGTCTGCAGGGTGAACCCATGCACGAGTCCCTGCTCGCGCTGCTTCGCTGCCCGTTCTGCGGTACTCGCCTTCAGCCAGTCGAGAACCTCGCGCTGGTCCGCGACCACGGGCGCATCCACGCCGGCGTGCTCGGCTGCGAGTGCTGCGCATTCCCCGTCGTGGACGGCATCCCGGTGCTCATCGCCGACGACACTGCGCGCGCGGCCATCGTGGCGCTCGAAGCCGGCCGTCCCGACGACGCGCGCGATGTGCTGCTGAAGCTCGAGGGCGAGCACCGCGCCGCCTTCCGCGCGCTGCTGGCGCGTGGGGACGCGGCCACCTATCGCGAGTTCATCGCGGTGCTGAGCCCCGACGTCGAAGGCACCTACTTCCTGTATCGCTTCTCGGATCCCACCTATGTGATGGCCGAGGGCATGCTGCGTGGCCTTGCGCAGACACCCGCGACCACGTCGCGCTGGGTGATCGACGTGTGCGGTGGCTCGGGCCATCTCACGCGCGTGCTGACCAGCCTGCAGAGCGCCAGCGCCGCTCCGGGTCCGGGCACGGTACTCGCCGATGTCTACTTCGCGAAGCTCTGGCTGGCCGCCCGCATCACCGCGCCGGCCTGCCATCCCGTGTGCTGCGATGCCAACCATCCGCTGCCGTTCGACGGCGACCAGTGCTCGATGGCGGTGCTGTCGGACGCGTTTCCCTACATCTGGCACAAGCGCCTGCTGGCCGGTGAGCTGATGCGTCTGGTGGGGCCGCGCGGGCTGGTCGTGATGCCGCACCTGCACAGCGCGCTCGGCGAGAACGTCTCGCCCGGCATGCCGCTCACGCCGTCGGCCTACGCCGAGCTGTTCGCGCCGCTCGCGCCCCGGCTCTATCGCGATGAGGATCTGCTCGGGCCGCTGCTCGACCGCGAGGTCTGTGACCTGGCGCGACCGGTGACCCCGGCCGGCATGGGCAGTGAGCCGTCGCTCACGCTCGTGGCCGGTCACGATGCCGCGCTGTTCCGCGAGTATGAAGTGCCAGCACTCACTGCCGTGACCGGCGCGATCGTGGTGAATCCGCTGTACCGCGTGACGCGACACGGCGCGGGGTCGACCCTTACGCTCACCTTCCCCACGCCCGAGTACGCCGAGGAGTTCGGCGGCTGCCGCCGCTATCTGCCTGATACGCTCGACGTGGCGGCGGATCTGTCTGGTGCACTCGACGTCGGCGCGCTCGAGTACCTGCTGGGCGCCGACTACCAGGCACTGCGCCGCCGGCGCGTGCTCATCGACGCGCCCGTGCGCTACTGCTGAGCGAACGCGTCGTAGGGCAGGCGGGTGGCGAATCGCCGGCTCGCCCATTCATGGATCACGACCTGCGGACGCTCCTGCTGGATGGTGCGCGGGTCTACGTCGTACTCCCACAGGTAGAGCGCGCGGCTGAAGTGCTCGGCCAGAAACGGCACCAGCGCCGAGCCGAACGAGTCGCGGTAGACGACCGCGCGCGGCAGATCCGGTTGCGCCACTTCGGTCGCGAGCCGGCCGATGTCGTAGCCGGTGTCGTCGCCAGGAGCCGGATCCGGCGGCTCGACGACGCGGGCCCGCGCGTCACGCGTGCGCAGCCGCGGGTCGTCCTCGCTGAGCCAGCGCTCGAGGCCGAGCATGCGCGCCAGATCCTTGCCCGGCGCACGTTGATCGCGACGATCGAACGCGCTCGCGGGCCAGGGCGCGAGTGCCGGCAGACGGCCGCCGTTCAGCTCGTGCAGCCGGCCCAGGATCTGCTGCGACGCCACGAACGCGCCCAGGTCGTTCCAGTGGCTGTCGGTGCGATGGTAGTTGCGCGCGTCACGCTTGGCCTCGAGCAGCACCGGCCGCAGGTCGAGTACCGGCACCATCGAGTGGGCGCGCAGGTGCGCCACGAGCTGGTCCGCGCGTGATGGACCGGGCGTGCGCTGCAGCCCGTCGGGCAGGAACTCAGGATAGATGGCGTGTTTGTCGGGCGCGATCACGAAGAGATATGTGATGCCGAGCGCCTGCAATCCGTCCTGCGTGTGTTGCAGCGTGGTCGTCCAGCGCGCCAGGTCGGCGTCGGTGAACGGCACGGCGTTGAGATGGTCGTCGAGCGCGCCGTCGCCGGCGTAGAAGAGCCATCCGTCCTTGCCGCGGATCACCGTGGGCGACGGCGACACGCGCAGCGCCAGCAGCCGGAAGGCGGCCTGCCATTGCACGAGGCGGCCGCGAAACGCGAAGTGATCCTGGAACCAGGTGGTGAACGCGGCGGGGAGGCGCGACACCGCCGGCCACGACGGCGCGACGACTGGCGCCGGCGCCAGGTCGCGGTTCTCGCCGCGCGTCACGCCCGCATCCACGCCTGCCAGGGTCGCGAGCCCGGGCAGGGCGAGCGTGGCAAGGAAGCACCCGACCACGAGGCGCTCCCACAGTGGGTGCAAACGCCACTCGGAGCGCTCGCCTGGTGGCGACGGGGCCGGGGGCGAAGACGATGGCGGGACGAGGGCGTCAGGAGGCACGGCGCACTGTCAGAAGCGGAAGTAGATGAAGGGGCTGTAGGTGCGCGCGGCACTCAGCATGATCGACGCGCCGAACAGTACGGCCAGCCCCACGGCTGCCACGGCCGACGGCGCCCACGGCAGCATCGAGCCGGTGTTCCCGGTGGCGCCGCTGCCCGCGCGCAGCAGGCGACGCGTGAGCCGCGGCACTACCGGCGTAGAGCCAATCACGCCGGCGCCCATGGCCAGCAACAGCTCCGGCGTGAGGTACCACGACCACGTGTAGGCCGTGGGCGCACCGTCGCCCAGGCCCACCAGCGCGCCGAGCATGGCGCCGGCGCCGCTGAGCGTGTCGGCGCGGAACAGCACCCAGCCGACCATCACGACGGCCAGGGCATACGCGTGTCCGGCCGCGCGTCGCGCGAGGCCACGCGCCGTGGGCGCGCGGCGCGACGGCGTCAGAGGCGCCCGCCCGGGCTCGCCGTCTGCACCCGCGCGCAGGCGCTCGATTACCAGGAACGCGCCGTGGAAGAGCCCCCAGGCCACGAACGTCCAGCTCGCGCCGTGCCAGAGTCCGCACAAGAAGAAGACCGTGACGAGATTCAGGTGCGTGCGGCCCGGCGACACCCGGTTGCCACCGAGCGGCACGTAGACGTAGTCGCGGAACCACGACGACAGCGAGATGTGCCAGCGCCGCCAGAAGTCCTGCACCGACGCGGCCGCGTAGGGATAGCGGAAGTTCTCGGGGAAGCGGAAGCCGAACAGGCGCCCGAGGCCAATCGCCATGTCGGAGTAGCCCGAGAAGTCGAAGTAGATCTGCAGGGTGTAGCAGACCACGGCCAGCCACGCGAGCGGCGCGGTGAGCTGCGCGGCCGGCAGCGCGAAGATCTGATCGGCCGGCCCAGCCACGATGTTGGCCACGAGCATCTTCTTGGCCAGGCCCACGATGAAGCGCCGGGAGCCGTAGGCAAGGTCGGCGCGGGCCACGGTGCGCGTGGCCAACTGTGCCGCGATGTCGCGATAGCGGATGATCGGCCCGGCGATGAGCTGCGGGAAGAGCAGCAGGTAGAGCGCGGCGTCGACCGGGCCCTTCTGCGCCACCGCATCACCGCGCTTCACGTCGACCACGTACGAGATCGCGTGGAAGGTGAAGAACGAGATGCCGATGGGCAGCGCGATCGCGGGCACGGTGAGCGGCGCGAGGCCGGCCACGGCCAGTAGCCCGTTCAGGTTGCTCACGACGAAGCCGGCGTACTTGAACAGGCCGAGCACGAGCAGGTTGGCGGCTACCGTAAGGCGCAGCAGGCGTGCGGCCGCGAGCGCGTCGCCCAGCTGACCCAGGCGATCGATGCGCAGCGCCGCCAGGTAATTCACCGCAATCGACGCGAGCATCAGCCAGGTGAAGGCTCCGCCGCCGGTGGCGTAGAACGCGATGCTGGCCACGAGCAGCAGCGCGTTGCGCGAGAAGCGTAGCGGCAGGGCGTACAGCCCCAGCAGCACGGGCAGGAAGACGAAGAGAAAGGTGGGCTCGGTGAACAGCACGAGAAATGGCGCAGACGAGACGATAGCCTGGATCGCCAGTCAGAGCCGCGGCCGAGGGGTATAATTCGCGCGTTCACGGATCGGCTCGCGCTTCGGCCCAGGCGCCAGCGAGTCGACGGCGATGACCCCTGATGGACGAGATCGCCCGCGTCGGCCGCTTCGAAACTGTCAGGCTGCTCGGCCGGGGGGGCATGGGCGAGGTCTACCTCGCCCGCGACCCGCTCATCGACCGGCTGGTCGCGGTCAAGTTGCTCAGCGGCACGTTCGATGACGACGCCCGCACGCGCTTCAGCCGCGAGGCCCGTGCCACTGGCCGCCTCGACCACCCGCACATCGTCACCATTTTCGACGTCGGTGAACACGACGGACGGCCCTTCATCGCCATGGAGTACGTGCCGGGCGTGACGGTCGGGGGCCTGATCCGCCAGCCGGCGCCGCCGCCGCAGGCCGATCTGCTGCGCCTGGTCGAGGACGCGTGCGCGGGACTGGCGTTCGCGCATCGTGCCGGGGTCGTGCATCTCGACATCAAGCCCGAGAACTTGATCCGTCGCGAGGATGGCCGCCTCAAGATCCTCGATTTCGGCATTGCCCGCATGGCGGCGATCGACGAGACGCAGACGCGGTCCGTGCAGGGCACGCTCCGCTACATGTCGCCCGAGCAACTGAGCGGCGGACCGGTCGACCACCGCAGCGACGTGTTCGGGCTGGGCTGCGTGCTGTTCGAGGTGATCACGCACCAGCCGGCCTTTGGCGGTAGCTGGTCCGAAGTGCTGGCGCGGATGACCCCATCGGCGCCACCCCGGCTCTTGGCACTGGCGCCGGCGGCGGCGCCGGCCCTCGAGCGAATCATCGCGCGTGCCCTGGCGCACGATCCGGCGCAGCGCTACGACGACCTTGAGACGCTGCGCGGTGAGCTGGCCGAGGTGCGGCGCGGGCTCGAACCGACGCTGTCCGACCCCGTCACGATCGCCAGCCTGACGACGAGGGTCACCCCGTTGGCGGCGCTGCTGCCGAACGCACCACCACACGGCAGACGCGGTCGAGTGGCCCTGGCCGCTGGCGTCGTGCTGGTGGCGGGCCTAGGCTGGGGGCTGTGGACCCGGCCGCCTGGGTCGACGAGTTCGACGCCCGATGCGCCGGCGCCAGCCTCTGGAGCGAAGCCCGCCGTTCCTTCACCGACCGTGATTGCCGCTCCACCGGCCCCTGTTGAGAACACCCGCGGTGCCGCGTCCGCGGCGCTCGCATCGTCGGCGCGCGACGCACTCGCCCAGCGCGACCGCCGCGCGGCGCTCGCGCGGCCGCGCGCGCAACCGGATCGCTCGGCGCCGGTCGCCGCCGAACGCGCCGCCGCGGAGCCGCGCGCGCCGATTCCACCCCCGGGTCGACCTGGGGAGATCCTGCCGTCGCCGCCTGCCACGCGTAACGCCGGCCCCGGGACTGCTCAGCCGGCCGCGCCCGCGTCTACCGGGGGCGCCACCGAGGTGCCACGACCCTTGCCAGCGCGTGCCGATGAAGCGCCGGCGCGCGCCGCCACCGAGCCGCCACTACTGAGCGCTGCGCCGGTCGAACGTGCGGCGCCGTCGCCCGAGGTCGGGGTTCGCGCCGCCCTGGCGGCCTACGAAGCGGCCTACGCTCAGCGGGACATCGGCGCGTTGACACGGGTGTTTCCCGGATTATCGGCCGCGCAGTCGCAGGCCCTGGCGCGGACGTTTGCCGACGCCGAGCGCTACGGCCTGGAGCTGCGCATCCTCGGTGTCACCGTCAGTGGCGCGTCGGCCACGGCCACGGCCGACGTGACGCACGCGCTCGTTCCGAAAGTCGGCAATGCCTCGCGCAACACGGTGCGGTCCACCTTTCATCTCACGCCGTCCGGTTCGGCGTGGTTGATTGCCCGCGTCGACTCGACCCGCCGGTGAGCGCGACAGGCTCAGAAGCCGTAGTCGATGCCGATGATCGGCGTGACGCGGTCCCTCAAGCCGGCCTCGGTGAACGGCACGAGCAGTCCGGCGGTGACGAGGATGCTGCGCCACGGACTGAAGCGAAACGCGACCGACCCGAACGACAGGTTGAGATTGCCCCGCTCGAACTGCAGCTCGCGACGCACGGTGGTGTTGACCACATCCACCGGGCGGCTGCCCCCGCCGCCTCCGCCCCCGCCGGAGCCACTGCCGCCCACACCAGTGCCCGTGCCGCCCATCGCGTAGGAGAACGTCTTGTCGGCTTCGCGCAGGCGCCCAGCGTTCTGCAGCGATCGGCCGACCCAGTCCACCGCCAGCGTAGCCCGCGGTGTGATCGCCCAGTCGAAGCCGGCGGCCACGTTGATCTCGTCTCGCAGCCGCGTGTCGGCCAGCGCGCCGCGCGTGGAGAAGGTGTAGCCCGCGTTGAGGTGCGGCGAGAGGGTGCCGCGCGTGAACGAGCCAATCGCGTAGAGCTTGGTCTGCACGCCGCCGGTGCCGAGCAGGTTCGACTCGTCGCCGGTCGGCACGCGCACGTCGAGCGCCGCCGCCAGGCCGCCGCCCGCTGTCGACACGACACGGTACTTGCTGCGCAGCACGATGTCTCCGAGGCCGCTGGCGCTGCCTGACGCGCTGAACAGCGCGCGGTCGGGGTCGGCACCGGAAAACGCGTGAATCTCAGGTTCGGCCGCGGTTGACAAGCGCTCCACCGTGGCCAGCACGCTCGCACCCATCTGCACGCGCAGGAACGGCACTACCACTCCCAGGTCGACGCGCTCGTGCACCCCGTAGTTCACGGCGAACACCGATGAATCGGTGCTGAGGTTCAGGGCCAGTTCGGCCCGCACGAGGTCGCCTTCGAACGCCGGCGCGAGCAGCGATCCGTCTCCCTGCGCCACCGTGCCGCCGCCGCGGCTGCAACAGTCCACGTGCGGCACGTAGAACTTCACCGAGCCGCGCTGCCGCAGGTTGAGGCCCTCGAACGTGTCGTAGGTGGCGTGCTGATAGCCGTAGCCGACGCTGACGCGGCCGCGCCCGATCGTGAGCGCTCGCTCCGCGAAGGTCGGGCCGAAGCTTTCGCTGGTGCGCGTGAACGTGCCCATCGCAGGATCGAACGTGTAGGTGAAGCCGCCCGACGGTGACGCCACCGGGGACGTGGACAGCAGCGTCAGCAGCGTGCGGTTGAACTGCCGCGGCACCTCGAGTTGCGGGAGGCCGGGCTTGAAGTGCGCCTGGTGATTCGGCTGATCCGGCAGGTTGGTGGGCTGGAGGATGACGGCATTACCGAGCAACTGCGGCAGGATCTCCGCGAGCGGGAGGCGTTCCTGCGCATGTGCGAGCGCCGGGCTCATGCCCGCTACGAGTATCAACACGCCTGCCCAGCGGCGCCCTTGTCGGACCATCGAACTCATCGCTCCTCCAGCTGACAGCGGCCGACTTTCGCACATCGTGTTGCCCGCTGTCCATCGTGTGACCAGGCACGATCGGTCAGCTCGGCCGTGCGGCCCCGGCCGTCACTTCCCGTCACCGAACGCGGCGAGCAGCACGGGGGTGAGGGCGTGCATCTTCGCGACCGACGGACGGCGCGGGGTGAGTCCAGCGGTGAAGCCGCGCTGGCGCAGCCGATCGAGCACCGCCCGCCGATTGGTGATCACGTGGATCGGCACGTCCCACGGCGCGCCCTCGCCGCTCACCATGGCCGGCGGCTGGTGATCGCCGACCAAGATCATCACGAGGTCGCGGTCGGCGCGGTAGCGCAGATAGCCGCCGAGCGTGGCGTAGGCGTAGTTGAGCGCGCGCACGTAGCCGGGGCCCAGGTCGAGCCAGTCGGGCGGCCCGTCCCACGCCTCCTGCAGCGCCTGCGCGTCGTACGGCTCGGGCGAGAGCGCACGGCTCCAGTCGGGCTGATACGGGGGCGTGGGGGTGAACGGCGTGTGCGTGCTGATGGTCGGGAACACCACGAACACCGGTGCGCGCGGTGACGGCGCCACTTCGAGCGCGTCCATCTTGGCGAGGCAGAACTGGTCGGTCAGGTCCCACCAGCCAAAGGGCGGGCCCTGGTAGTCGAGGTCGAGCGCGGAGTAGATGCGATCGAAGCCGTAGAACTCGCCTTCGGGCCACTGGCTCTGGATGCCGGGCATGATCGCCACCGACCGGTAACCCTGCGTCGAGAACGCGGTGACCATCGTGTCGCGCTGCTGGGCCATGAGCCGCGTGTTGGTGGCGCCGTCGCGCACCTCGGTGCCCGAGAGCAGGCTGATGTGGGCGAGCCACGATTCGCCGCCGAAGGTCGGCGACTCGACGTAGGCCGACACGACCTCGCGACCAGTACCGGCGATGTCGGCGGCAAGGCGCTCTCGGCTGGCCGCGAGTCCGGTGGCAAAGGCCGGCCGTTCCCAGCTCACGGCGCCGTAGGACTCGACGAAGATCAGGAACACGTCGGCGCCGCGCACCTGCGCCAGGTTCGACGTCAGGTCGGGCGCCGGCCCCAGATCGCGCATGCCCGCGCCGCTCCACTCGTAGGCGAGCTGCTGCAGCTGTGCGGCCCACACGAGCGTGACCGGCGTGGCGACGCCTGGGAACTGCGGTGCCCGTTCGTCGAGCCGCTGCATGCCGCCCACCGCGAGCACGACCAGCGACAACGTGACCAGCGCGCGGCGCAGCCGGGCATCGCCCGTGGCCGCCATCACCCGGTCGAGCGACCACCGGATCGGCAGATAGAGCACCACCGGCACGAGCACGAGCGCGGCCAGCACGCCGGCAACCACCCACGGCTTGGCCACGAAGGCCAGCATGGCGCCCACGGCCGGCAGGTGCGGCATGTCCCAGTACAGATTGATGTCGCGGCCCCAGAGCGACTGCGACGTCACGGCGGCATAGCGGCCGAACACGAGCGCCACCCACACCGTCGCCAGTGCGGGCAGCACCGCGGCCCGCCGGGCCAGGACGGGACGGCGCAGGGCCACGAGTGCCAGCGTGCACACGGCCAACTCGGCCGACACGTCGCCGCTCAGGCGGATGAAGGGCGTGGGCCACAGGTTGGCTATCGTGAGCGACGCGTTCAGCAGCGCCAGGGCCAGGGCCAGCGCGGCCCAATGGGGCACGTCGCGTCGAGAATGCTGGTCGGTCACGGGATGCTGTCAGCGTACCTCAACCCCCGCGAATCGCTTCGAGCGTCTCCCCGGCCGCGCGTTCCGAGCCCCGTGTCCCGTGTCCCGTGTCCCGAGCCCCGAGCCCCGCTGTTCTAAGGCGTGAAGTCGCGAATCGCCGCCACGGTGGCCGCGTCGAGCTTCAGCAATAGCGCCACGAGCAGCTCCACCATCTGATCGAAGTCGCGCCGGTTGATTGCGCCGTTGTGCGCGTGCGTGTAGCGCGCCGGCACGAGCAGGTTCACGGTGGGCACGCCGCCATTGCTCTTCTGTATCTCGGCCGAGTCATCGCCGTAGCCCTGCACGAGATCCAATTGGAGCGGCAGCGTCTTCTCCGCGGCGGTCTGCTTCACGAAGGCACTGCGGGCCGCCCGAGGAACACGTCGCCGGTGATGCCGCCTTCGATGGCAATTCCCAGGTCAGGCTTGATGACGTCCGATGCGGTGTGCGCGCCGCGCAGGCCGATCTCTTCCTGGGTCGTGATGGCGTAGATGATCTGATTGGGGTGGGGCGTGGTGGCCAGCCGCCGCACCGCCTCCACCACCACTGCGCAACCGACGCGGTCGTCCCAGCCCTTGGCCAGGTAGTTGGCCGTGCCGTTCAGTAATTCAAACGGCTCGTTGGGCACTATCGCGTCGCCCACCGAGATGCCCATCGCCCGCACCTCGGCCTCGGAGTTCGCACCCACATCGAGAAAGAGGCTGTCGCGCGGATAGACGCGCGTGCGCTCGTCGGCCGGCACCATGCCGTCCAGCTCGTCCATGTGCGCGCCGACCATGATGCGCGGGCCGGTCGTAGCTTGCGTGGCGATGATCGAGCCCATGCCGTCGAAGGTGATCGACGTGGCGTAGGGC